>Ga0209270_1002059_pt1 | contig 23199 bp, 23 predicted proteins | sample MTBAKSrepl1MetaG_FD_187456 | JGI IMG/M metagenome (GOLD analysis project Ga0209270, IMG submission 187456) | Enrichment culture microbial communities from Arthur Kill intertidal strait, New Jersey, USA, that are MTBE-degrading - MTBE-AKS1... | ecosystem: Environmental > Aquatic > Marine >...
TTGAGCCAATTTAAGAGGCCGAAAACCGCGGCCCGTCCAGCTTTGCATAGCCTACCATAAGTCGATCAACCCAGAAATTCCAGCCTGACTTACTTCCCTAAGTCAACCAGATTTCTTATAATAGGGCATCAGTTCCATAAAACTTATCCCATAGCATTCATATTTCTATTGACATACCACATTTTATGTGCTATGCTGTTTCTTAGTCCTTAGGAGGTGCTTATGGAAGTCAGAGAATGGGCCAAGCTCCAAGAATCACTCCTTAAATCACAGCTGAAAATCATCCGCGAGTTCCTCAGACAAGGGGAAGAACCTCGATTCAAACGCCATAAAAAAGGTCCCTCTCAGATAAGTATTATATATGATATACTTCAAAAATCACCAAATCCACTTCACATTACCAAAATTATCGAGCGTGCCAAACAGGATTTTAGTGTGGATTTGGACCGAGAAAGCATGGCCTCGGCCTTGAGCAAAAAGGTAAGAAGCCACCGAATGTTCAAAAAAGTGGCACCCAATACTTTCACCGTACTGGACCCTTCAGAAGGTCCTCCTTGATATGAATAACCTCTAAAAAGGGGACGGCGAGTTGAGAAATCTGGCGCCTTTCGCCGTTGGCAACGTGGTCAAAAAGCTCAACGCCATTTCTGTTGCCATCAACTCCGAACACTCTAAACCTTTTCCCAAGCCTGACTGCTTTCTGCTCTCCAATTACCGCTACGAGCGTCGATACATCAAGATCGATCCCAGCGGACGGATCGTCGGGGGCCTCCCCCGCATGATCTCTTCCCTTATCGACTTCTCCTTCCTTCGTTCCATTGTGGCCCACAAGTACCGCCTGGTGGGTGTGGCCTACGACCCGGTCAGCCTCTTTCTCCTTGAGCTCTTCTGCCATCTGGAGAAGTTCCGCGACCTCAAGACCTTCTGCCAGCTGCTCAATGATCCTGTCAGAGGAAAACACTATAGGATCTATGCGGGCATCAGCGACCGTCATATCCCCTGCCAGGCAACCTTCTCCAACTTCAAGGCCCGACTGGGAGAGGACCTCTACAACCGCATCTTCCATGTCCTGGTCCGAATCGTCGAGCTTCTGGGCTTTCTCTCCTACAAGATCATCGCCACCGACGGCGCCCTCTTTCCCTCCAACTCCCGCTACAAGGGCTGCACCTACTTCTGCAGAGAGTGTAACTCCATCGCCTTTCAGGGCATCATCGACAACGTCCGCAGGAGGGTGCTTCGCCGACTCAGGGATCCCGCCCGGCTGATTCTGGGAAAGGAGATGCGCATCAAGGTGGAATGCCCCTCGACCCGCTTTCCGCCCGATCAGCCACGGCCCAAGGTGGAGGTCCTCGTGCTCACACTTCAAGAGGCCGATCCCAATGCGTACAACCCCTTCAACCGCATCTTCGGTCTCGAGGATGAGCTCCGGAACGCCGGCCTCGATGTCCGAGTCAAACGAGGGATACTCACCAAGATCGTCCTCGTGGGATCCCACGACACCTTCCACTTCCGCTGCCCTAAGCTCCCCTCGGATCTCGACGCCAAGATCGGAGTTCGAAGAAATCCCCAAAACCCCAACCGGAAGCAGAAAATCTTCGGCTACAACGCCGTGATCGACACCTCCATTGAGGTGGATCTCGGAATCGAGCTCCCCGTGGCCTGCACCACCCTGGCAGGGAATGCCCTTGAGGGGCGCCACTTCATCACCAACAAGGAGCAGATCGCCTCCTATCATGAGGTCAATACCAGGATCCATCTTGCTGATGCCAAGTACGATGAACTCCAAAACTATGGCTACTCCCGATCCCAAGGGGCCATCCCCATCATCGATTACAACCCCAGAAATGAGAACCGGACCGCAGCGGCATTACGGGAGAGAGGGTATGACCACAACGGCTGGCCCTATGCCCCATGCGGCATACTCTGCAGACCCAATGGATTCGACTTCTCCTCAACAAGAGCATCCTTCACCTGCCGCAGGCAGTGTGTGGAATCCAGCAATCCAGACCTCGCCGCCTTCTCTCGGGATTGTCCTCACTGGATCAACTACCACGGATTTATCAAACACATGTCGATGAAAGCCCATCCCAGACTCATCACCGAGGTCATCCGCGGAACTGAGCGCAATCATAAACTCAAGGCCCTCCGTTCCGCTTCCGAGAGAACTAATGCCTCGGCCAAGGAAGACTTCTGTATCCTCACAAAACCAAAAGTTAGAGGCCTCCAAAGGGCCGGCGTTCTCGCACAGATGGCCGTCATCGTTGTACTGCTCAAAAAGGTCGCCTTCTTTATCATCAAAACCACAATCAGCCTCAGAAAGCTTCAAGCCAAGCACCAATCTCCACCCGGAAGACTCCACATACCCGGGCCAAAGGTCCCCCGGTTCCTCTGGAACCTCGTTCAGAGGGAGTAGCGGCCAAGGCCCTCCTGCCATCTCACACCCTTCAATTTTTCTGCCGGCCAGTTGAGCCGCGTACGAGGATATTTTCCCTGGTAAGCCTGCAGCAAACATCCTAGCCAACACGCCGCCTTATTCACTCCCGAAAATCCCACTTTTACTCAGCCTTCCGATCACCCCACACCAACCTGCGGGTTTTCGCCGCCTCCGCTTGCCTTGAAGGTCGCCGTCTTAAATTGGCTCACCCTGGTTAAATAGGACAAAAAGCAGATTTAACGGTGCAGGCGGTTTCTTTTATCAGTCATGTAATCGGGGGCGTCGTCACTTTCGGAATTTAGGTTGAACCCCGTGAAAAATGGGGAATGAATTCAAACAACACCCGACTTTTTTCATATTGTTTATTCGTAATGTCCACGAAAAGAAGTGATGTCTATCTCTTTTGGAGCTTCATAAATGGTATAAATCATGCGATCTTTGTGGTTTACACGGCGGCTGTAGACCTCTTTTTCGAAATACTTTAGCCGTTCAGGCTTTCCTGTCCCAGTCCTTGGATTCTCCATCATCTCTCTGACCAAATCAAAGCATTTTATGTAACTGGCCTTATCGTTTCGTCTGAACCAGATTAAATCATCCTGGGCCTTTTTATCGATGGTTATCTTATACATCTTTTAGATCTTTAAAGGCATCCTCAGGAGCGATCCCTTCAGGTCTTCCGCCTTGGTCCCGGATAGAATGCGATGCGATCAACGCGGCCAATGATTCTTTATCGCTGAGAAGTCGAAGTGTTTCCTTTATATGGGACCATTCGCTTTCATCCAGGATAACCACCGATCCTTCATTGGTGGCAATGATAGTCTCGTCCTTGTCCTTAACCGCTTTTAGGATAACGCTCTTCAGGTCCCGCGCCGCCGTATCATAGGTAATGGTATGCATTTTTGTCTCCAATCCCGCATAATTGGTCATGTTTTCACTTCATCACATATATTGATATAGATGGCGTCCTTTGTCAAGTGAACTCCGTGTAATCTAGGGGACATCCTATAATGGTCCTGTCAAGGAAAAATTTGCCCGAAAAAAGTGAATTGCTTGTGCGGTCTGGAAAGGGGCAGCGAGACGCTGGTAAAAAAGTAAGTTTCGTTGGATTCTTAGCGATTTTCGGTCAAAATGATTGGGGCCAAAATGATTGCAGCCTTGCCAAGGTTCAAAATTCCGGTTTGCCGAGAAGGGCGCCACAGATTATTGGGGGTAATCGTCAACTGGGGACGTAATGGGGGACGTTGAGACCTTATGACCTTATTCCACACCAAATTCATCCACAAACAGGGACAAATTCTTTGTCGATAGCTCAATGCCGATCAAATTCGGATTTCGGTATTTCTGCCTGTCGCAGAATCTCGTTCAGCAAGGAATCGCTTATATCCTGTGATTTATGAGGATTTGGAATTCGAACCTTAAGCGCTCCCATCGCCATGAATTGATGGCGTCCACCAGAGTAAGGGCCTCTAAACCCTAGTCCCTTGAGCTTTCTGACCAATTATCTACGGGAAATGGGCATCGGTTCTTATCCTACAGCGACTTCCCGTATCTCGACCTTAAATCCGGCAATATCAGGAATAAAATCTCCGTCCCTCACCTTCAAGAGGAGCCATTCTTCCAGTACGGTTAATAACTCGTTGCGACATTCTTCCACCCTATCGGCGTTTGCCCAGACACCTTGAAATCCTGGAATCTCAGCGAACCATGACCCATCAGCCAATTTCTTATATTCGGCCATTTCAATTGCCTTCTGAGAGTATTCGATAATCATCGTAGCCTCCCAAGGCAGCCTAACGGCCGCAACGAAATAGTGTGAAGGGAAAGGAACACCTTTTGTAACCTGTTAATCTAGGGGGACGCCCTTAAGTTTTTAAGTTTTCTCCTGCCTTTGGCGGATTCCGATTTGGGATCCTGACGGGGACACTGTCACCTTCTGACTTTATCGTCAAGGGGTCAGATCTGCGGTTGACGGTTGCATCGTTGGATGCGGTCGGACGTCGGCAATTGATGTCTTTAAAGGGATGTGAGACCAACGTTGTTGACAAACGTGACAAATTGTTTTTTTGGCGCGGATTTCACGGATGACACCCCCGTTAAACAATAGCAGAGGTTTAACGAGCCAGGGGGATGGAGACTTTGTTTCATTGTTGCGTAATTGAGGGCAACTGCCGTTTATCGGGTGGATATTAAATCCCCACTGTCGTGACATTCCTCACTTACGGTAATGCTTGGTCACTGAGATGATTTCAATTTTCCCGTCAGGCAAACAGATGAATAGCGCTCTGTACTTTTTGTCCAAACGAAATGAATAGATCAGCCGATGTTTTGGTTCCAATAACTCAGTGTTTAGAGAAGGGTGGGACGGATTGTTTTCGAATAGCTTTCTGGCCTTTACCCATTTCTTTGAGAGACCGTGTTTCTGGATAAATTGCTCGATGTCTTCTCTTAGTTCTGTTATTAAGGGCATATTTCCTATCTATCATAAACAGATGATTTCTCTAAACCATCCTGCAAATCCCGAAGAAAATCCTTTTCATATAGATCTGTTGACTCGAAATCGGCCAAAATAGATTCAATCTTATCCTTTTTAAAGGATTTTAAGTGTATGTCGTCTTTTCTGAGTCTTTTTAGGACATTCTCTCGTTCTTGCTCAGAAAGATTGTCTATCAGTTTGTATAACGCTTCCATGGAAATATGAATTTCCTTGGTTATTGTTTCTTTAAGGGTTATACGAGGCATATATTTTCCCCCCTTGCTAATCGCGAACGATTGGTCGTTTCGTAACATTGCCCAACAATATCCCTCAAGTCCTGTTATCTGTCAAGAGTTGTAGTGTGTTGTATTGGGGTTGTGATCTTGGGGACGTTGGTACTTTTGTTACTTTATGCTCCTCAAAGAGCTTTTTTATCAATGCCAAGTTGCTTGAGGACACCCGAAATGGTCCCCGCCTTCAAGTCTTTTTCACCCCAATCAGGAATCGTCGTTCCTCTCCCTGTATCCGGGTTTATCCATTTTCGATGCGATCCTCCGCCACGACGAGCTATCTCCCGACATCCAATCGCACGCAGCTTTTTGGTGAATTCTCTATAGTTCATCCTTCAGCCATAACCAGCGACTCAAACCATACGGGGTCCTGGGCGTGATCGGCTCGTAAGTTCGCTGGAAATTGTTTTCCCATATCCTCGTAGAGTTCAATAACAGCTGAAAGCGCATCATGAACGCATTTACTCAGGTCGTCGAGATCATCGATTTCAGTCACCAATTCAGGAACCAATGGACTAGTTATCGTCCAGCCACCTTCTTTTTGTGGTTCGAGAACCAAGGGAATTTTCATCATTGTTTTCATAAACGATAACCTCCCTATATTAACTGTTGGTGGTAATGTGGGCGCTGGTAAAAAAGTCTAGGGGGACGCCCTTAAGTTTTTAAGTTTTCTCCTGCCTTTGGCGGATTCCGATTTGGGATCCTGACGGGGACACTGTCACCTTCTGACTTTATCGTCAAGGGGTCACATCTGCGGTTGACGGTTGCATCGTTGGATGCGGTCGGACGTCGGCAATTGATGTCTTTAAAGGGATGTGAGACCAACGTTGTTGACAAACGTGACAAATTGTTTTTTGTGGGTATGCACTTCGCTCAAGCACCCAGTTAAATAGGACAAAAAGCAGATTTAACGGGGCAGGCGGATTGGGTTCGTTGTTGTACACTTTTCGTTTGATCTGGACTCTCTCACCAAAATTGATGAGCAAGCCGACTTCAATGCCGGTCGCTTTGAGATAGTTGCGCATGCTACCGTATCCAGTAAGCTGTCATTTTTTCTTCCTCTACGAGAATGTCAAATTCGTGATGATCACACGTTACCAGTTCTGCATTCCGCACATTTGCTTCTCCAATAGCAATGGCGTCAGCCAAGGATATCCTATTTTCAGCTTTCAGTTTACCCGCCTCATAGAATACGTTGTCAGTCAACGTATCAATAATAGTCAATGGTAGATTGAATATCCTTTCAATAACGCTATTTGCTTCTTGCACACCATCATCGCGATATACGCCATAATATATCTCAAGCAAATTAAGCCTATTCATTACCAGTTCGATATTCCCAACAGATGCCTCTGAAAGCAATGCTTCTACAGTTGAAGCACCCTCCTCATCGTTAAGAAAAGCAATGAGAGCACACGCGTCCAAGACATAGAGTTTATTCATTTTTCGAGCCCCATATCTTCGCGTTTCATTTTAAAATAGCTTTGAGTAGAAAACTTCTTGTTTTTCAGACATCCTTTGGCCTTTCTGATAGGATCGTTGACAAGTTTGATTAAATAACCTTCGTCAACCTTGAGGAATCGAACTTCTTTTCCCTTTAGGCTTTTAGCGATGGATGGTGGCAAAGATAATGTTTCGGATTCTACTCTTATAGTTTCCATTTTTGCCTCAAAATGTGTATAATGGTGGAAGATCGTGCTTTTGATACTTTATTTAATAATAATAATCCCTCAAATCCTGGGAATTGTCAATACCGTTCTTACCGCGAATGGCACAACTGTAATCTAGGGAGACGCACTTAAGTTTTTAAGTTTTCTCCTGCGTTTCGTGGATTCCGATTTGGGATCCTGACGGGGATGCTGTTACCTTCTGACTTTATCGTCAAGGGGTCAGATCTGCCGTTGACGCTTGCATCGTTGGATAGGGATGTGAGACCAACGTTGTCGACAAACGTGACAAATTGTTTTTTTGGCACGGATTGCGCGGATGACACCCCAGTTAAATAGGACAAAAAGCAGATTTAACGGGGCAGGCGGATTGGGTTCGTTGTTGTTGTGATGAAATTCAGGCGCCTGAATTTCATCACGAACAATCCTTCAATTTATCACCCTAATTGGATAGTTGGTTCACATCACAAGCGGTTCCACTCATCTAAGGGGATTTTTCTCCCTATTCCCTCTTCAATTTCTTTGAGTAGCGTCTTGACCTGCGGTACTGAATATTCCTGATTGCCCGGCACTGTGAAGGTATAGGTTCCGTACCGCATATAGAAATGACTGCCTCCGGGCTCGGGAGGGGTAAACCCGATCTCCTTCAGTTTCTTTATAAAGGTTTTACGCTTACATGGGGTCCACTTAGGCATTGCCCACAGCAGCCTCGCCCTGAAAAACAGGCATCCTGGCGTTCAGGTTAATCCTGCCAATCACAGGCAGTCTGTCACCGTAACGGATTTTAACAATAAGCCAACCTTCGAGGCTGGATCTGAGTTCCTGTTCGCATTGATAAAGCGTTGAACCAAAGGCGATCACTCCGGGGCATTTGGGTATCTTTCCTGAAAAGGATCCGTCTTCGAGCTTGTCATAAACAGCTTCGCTCATGGCTTTATCGATATATTCTATAAGCATCTTACCCTCCGCCTGTTACGCATTACCGGACTGTGAAAAGGGGTCAACAAGTCTGCTTTTGACTCATGTGTCTTAGAGAGGATTGACAGGATTTACAGCCCCAGTGAAACAAAAAGAGGTTTCATGGGGTAAAGATTATCTCGAACCCCGAAGGCGCGAAGGGCGCGAAGAGGGCTTTTTGTTGGCTTTCTGCCCAAGACGGATCTTTAACCATTACGGTCGTCATTTGCGCGCCAGGCTCAAAAGCCGTGGTAATGTGGGCGCTGGTAAAAAAGTAAGTTTCGTTGGATTGTTGGCGATTATCGGTCAAAATGATTGGGGCCAAAATGGATGCAGCCTTGCCAAGGTTCAAAAGCGTAATCTAAGGGGACGCACTTAAGTTTTTACGTTTTCTCCTGGCTTTGGCGGATTCAGATTTGGGATGCTGTTACCTTCTGACTTTATCGTCAAGGGGTCAGGTCTGCGGTTGACGCTTGCATGGTTGGATGCGGTCGGACGTCGGCAATTGATGTCTTTAAAGGGATGTGAGACCAACGTTGTCGACAAACGTGACAAATTGTTTTTTTGGCACGGATTGCGCGGATGACACGGTTTTTTTGTTGAGCGGCCGCTCATGGTGTGGCGCGAAGCAGAGACAGCTCCGCCCCTTGGATTACATGCAAAAGCTGGCTTTAGGCGTCTGATATGGTTCGGTTTATTGCTGATTCTATCGGACGTCGGCCAGGGCTGTCAGCACCTCGGGATCCAACGTGTCGGCGCCGGGATCCGACCGGAGGTCGGAGGCGATCTCCTGGATCTGGGCCTTGATGGCCTCGTATTCGCCCAGCTTGCGCTTCAGAAACCGGGCCGTAATCCGGGCCTTGTGTTCCAGACCACGGGGCGTCAGCATGTAGCAGTACGGGATCCTCTGGGGCGCATCCTTGAACCGCTTGATCTTGATCATCCCTTTTTGCGCCAGCTCCGACAACACATAGTTGGTCTTGCCCAGGCTGATGCCCATTCTCCGGGCCAGTTCCCGCTGGGAGAGATGGGGCTCCGTTGCCAGAATCTTGAGCAACTTGTAGCGGATTTCCTGTTCCAGCACTTCGTTCATGAATGGAACGTGTATTTCATCGAGGGTGAGATGTCAAGGGCTTTTTGTCAGGGCGGGGCTGATCCAAAACTTTATTGGCGCCATCTCAATACAACATAGACTATATCCTACTGAACTTACAGCGTTTTAGGCCTGCACATGGAGACCATAGGTTGACCTCCATGGTTGCTGGATATGCATTCAAGATGGATAGGCGACCGGAGGACCCATGCGAACGCCTGGTTTTGCGCGGCAAAGGGTCTCTTAGACCCGGCTGCGTCCGTGAAACGGGCTAAGAAACATTGGGATGGGACCGCACCATGATGATTTTTTTGTCCACGAAAAACTGAAGGAGTCGATCCACGCACTCCTCCAGCGCATATCGGTCTGTTTCAATGGTGATGTCAGGCTCCTGGGGAGGTTCATAGGGGGCTGAAATTCCTGTCATATTACTGATTTCACCAACCCTTGCCCGCTTGTAGAGGCCCTTGGGATCCCTCGCCTCGCAGGTCTCAAGGCCGCATTTGACATAGCACTCGTAGAAGGGCGCCTCGGACATCAGATCCCGGACAAACTGTCGGCTCTCCCGATAAGGGGTGATAAAGGCGGCAAATACGAGGATGCCTGCATCCACCATCAGCTTGGATACCTCTGCTATCCTTCGGATGTTCTCCTTTCGATCCTCAGGGGAGAGACCCAAATCCTTGTTGAGGCCGCACCGCACATTGTCGCCGTCCAGGACATAACTGCGCACCCCCATCTTGTACAGCCGCTCTTCCAGGGCGTGGGCCAAGGTGGATTTGCCGCTCCCGGAAAGGCCCGTGAACCAGAGCAGGGCGCTTCGATGTCCGTTCAGAATATGCCGGTCGCTGCAAAGGATGCTGGAGTGATATGGAAAAAACACGACCGACTGGTTCCCGGGTGCTGGTTCAAAGGATGGCATGAAAAATCTCCTATCAATTGATTTCCTTTGGTTAAAAATTGTTCATCGTGTGAATTTTATACCTGCCCCCCCCATCCTGTCAAGGGAAAGATCCAGCGCCCTCGCCTTGACATATCACGACAATTCTTCTATAGTCCGTTCCCGGACAACATGGCTGCGGCCTTCTGTTAACCCTTTATGACAGGGGAAATCATATGGACACACACAAGAATCAACTGACTGTCCTGGATCAGATAGCGAATGCCGACAAGGTAAGGAAAAAGATTATCGATGCGGCAAGCGCACTGTATGTGAAGAAGGGTTTCAACGCCACCTCCATTCAGGAAATCTCGGAGGCAGCAGGGGTCAGCCTGCCGGTCACCTATCATTATGTGAAGCAGAAGTCCGCCATCATGCGCATGATCATGGAAGACGTGCTCAACATCTTCCGCGAGAACCTCTTGAGGATGATCCGTGGGATCGATGATCCCGTAGAAAAGCTGACCATCGCAGGAAGACTTTATTTCAAGGTGGTCGACCAGCAGAGGGAAAAGGCCCTCCTTATCTATCAGAAATCCAATTCCCTGGACAAGGTCTCCAGGGCGCGGATTATGGAACTGGAGGTAGAGGTCAGCAAGATCTTTGCTGAAATGATCCAGGAGGGGATGGATATGGGCGCTTTCAGGAAGGTGGATGTGGACCTGGCGTCCTACAACATCATCATTGCCGCCCATATGTGGGTTCTGAAGCATTGGCATTTCAAGAAGCGGCTGACCCTGGATAAATATATCGACCTGCAATTGCAAAACATCCTCAGCATGCTCAAGGCATAGACCATTTGTCGGCCCCCGGAGACCCCTTTCCCCAGGAAAAGGCCCCAAATGTCGCATCCGGATCAAGAGGTTCAAACGGCATAATCTTTCTGGAGATCGTCAATGAAGACATATACGGTTCATTTTCTCCCTGCTGATGTAACCGCTGAGGTAGAAGACGGCGTCACGATTGCCGAGGCAGCTCAAAGCGTCGATGTTTTTATCAACAACCTCTGCGGAGGCGAAGGGGTATGCGGCAAGTGCCGTGTTCAGATTGCCAAGGGACGGGCCCAGGCCGAAGAACACGCAAAAAAATTCTTTTCTCCTGATGAACTCATGAAGGGGTATGTCCTTGCCTGCCAGACGCCGGTCCACGACAATCTGGAGGTGGTGATACCGCCGGAATCACGGATGGAAGACTCCAAGATCATGATCGGCGGGCCTACCGACGAAAGCCCCAAGACAGAGCTCAAGCCCGTCGTCAAAAAGGTCTACCTGGAGCTGCCAACACCTACCGGTGAAGACAATGTCCCCGACATCGAACGGATATCCAGGGAATTGCGGAAGCAGTTCGGGTGGCACGCCTTTGACGTCCCTCTCGACTGTCTGCAGAATCTGTCCGATAAACTGCGGCAGAATGACTGGAAGGTGACCGTGACCCTCGCCAAGAAGGGGGACGGCTACCGCATCCTGAAGATAGACCCGGGGAACACCTCTCACGCCAATTACGGGCTGGCCATCGACGTGGGAACCACAACAGTCGTGGTCCAGCTCGTGGATATGAATACAGGGAAGGTCCTGGGCTCCGAAGGGCGCCACAATCAGCAGGCGACCTATGGCGAGGATGTCATCTCGCGGGTCATCTTTGCCTGTGGGAAGGGGGGGCTGGCGCCGGTCCAAAAGGCGGTGGTCAGAAACATCAACGAGCTCATCAAGAAGCTGAGCACAGATCACAATGTGCCTTTGGAGGAGATCAACGCGGCGGTGGCCGCGGGAAACACCACCATGAGCCATTTTCTCCTGGGCCTTTCCCCCTGTTCCATCCGTCTGGACCCCTACGTGCCCACGGCCGATGAGTTTCCCCAGATCCGGGCCGAAGAGATCGGAATCCACATCAATCCGCGCGGCATCCTCCAGACCATCCCCTGCGTGGCCTCCTATGTGGGCGGGGATATCGTGGCCGGCGTCATGTCGTGCGGCATCCCCGAACACGAAGAGGTCAGGGGCCTGATCGACATCGGCACCAACGGCGAGATCGCCATCGGCAACCAGGACTGGCTGGTCTGCTGTTCGGCCTCCGCAGGTCCTGCCTTTGAGGGCGGCGGGACACGGTGCGGCATGCGGGCCGTCAAGGGGGCCATTGAAAAGGTCGTTATCTCGGAGGGCCGGCTCGCGTACCAGAGCATAGGGAATGCCAAGCCCAGGGGCATCTGCGGCTCAGGCCTGATCGATTGCATCTACGAACTTGTCAAAAACGGGATTATCGATCCCCTGGGAAAATTCCACAGGGACCGGAAAGACGATCGGCTCAGGATCGAGGACAACATCCCTGAATACATCATCGCCTACCCGGAAGAAACCGAATCGGGGGCCCCGGTTGTCATTACCGAGTCAGACATCGACAATCTCATCAAATCCAAAGGTGCGGTCTTCGCCGCCATCAAATCCCTGACAGACTACATCGGCCTCGGGTTTGACATGATTGAGACCTTCTATGTGGCCGGCGGGTTCGGCAGTTACCTGGATATCTCCAAATCCATCGCCATCGGGCTCCTGCCGGACATCTCAAGAGAAAAGATACAGTTCATCGGGAACAGCTCTCTGACAGGCGCCCGTATGGCCCTCCTTTCAGAAACCGCCATGGAGACCTGCATCAATGTGGCCAGGTCCATGACCAATATCGAGCTTTCCACCTATCAGCCGTTTACCGAGGAGTATATCGCTGCCCTGTTCCTGCCCCATACCAACCGCAAGCTTTTCCCATCGGTGACCTACTGAGGCATGGGTCAAGCTGATGGGCGGCCCCGCGGCGGCAGCCGCAATTATGCTCGCCGCCAATGTTCGTTGACAATCTCCCTTTTTTCACCTATGCTTATAACTGAAAGGCTGTCGCGCCTTTAAAGATCCACGGCAAACCTGGCAGGGTGTTTACGGCAATTTTTTGGAATATTGACAAAGCAAACGATCAGTTCGAGAGGAGGATGAGCGTAATGAGGAGAAACATGTCTAAGTTATTCCTGTTTGTGGCGGGGGCCTCGCTGCTGTTCGCGTGTGCGGCCTCAAAGACAGTGCCCACATTCACCCCCCAAAACCTGAGCCCGATGCTCCAGTCCGGAGAATATCTCCCAAAAGTGGATAACTTTGTGGTGATTGTGGACAAATCCGGATCCATGGGCCACCTGTACAAGGGCGAAGAGAAGCTGGAGACCGCCAAACGATTGGCGGCCCGCATGAACCACACCATTCCGGACCTCAAGCTTACGGGGGCGCTCAGGATCTTCGGGAGAACCGCGGTCCTCGACAACCAGCTCACCAAGCTTTTCTGGGGTCCTGCCCCCTATTCAAAAGGGGCCTTGGACGATGCCTTGAACCAGATCGGCTTTAGCGTAGGAGACAGCCCGCTCAACGAGGCCTTTGACGCCACGGCCCAGGACTTCAAGGCAATCCAGGGCGATATCGCGGTCATCGTCTTCACCGATGCCAACAAGGATTTTATGAATTACGACGCAGTCAAGAAATCTGCGGCAGACCTGAAGGCGGCATATGGAAGCCGACTCTGCATCTACACGGTCCAGATCGGCGACAATCCCGAAGGCAGGCAACTGCTTGAGCAGGTTGCCGGCATCGGTCAATGCGGATGCTTCACAACAGGCGACCAGATCGCCTCCAGCGAGGGAATGGCCGATTTTGTCAAGAAGATCTTTCTCAAAAAGGTCCCGCCCAAACCTGCACCCGAGCCGGCAGTGAAGAAGGTGGTCATTCTGGATTCAGACGGCGACGGGGTCCCGGACAACCTGGACAAGTGCCCTGGAACCCCCAAGGGCGCCAAGGTCAACCAGGACGGGTGCTGGGTCCTGGAAAATGTGCTGTTTGATTTTGACAAATACAACATCAAACCGCAGTTCTTTTACCTGCTGGATGAGGCTGCCACGGTATTCAAGATGAATCCGGACCTCAAGGTCAGGATAGAGGGACACACGGACAGCATCGGCACTGCCGAATACAACCAGGAATTATCCCTGAAAAGGGCCAATGCAGTGATGGAATATTTCTGCAAGAAGGGCATTGCCAAAGACAGGCTTTCCATCAAAGGATACGGGTTCACGCGGCCGACCGCGCCCAACGACACCAAAGAAGGCCGGGCCTTGAACCGCAGGGTAGAGCTGACGCCGGTTCCATAGGGAGACCGCAACCTGCGCTGAACCGCTGTACAGATAGGGGTCGGGCCGATCGGGGTCCGGCCCCATTTCATTTCAGGCCCGCATCCGACGGCCTTTGCCCCAACAACCAAAATGAGATGTTGTCAAAAATCCAGGGCAGGTGCGGCTTCAGCCGCACAGCGGCCCTGGACCGTGCGCTTGAAGGCGCGCCTTAAGGAGATGATGCGGAAAAAATCGCAACCATTCTCGGGGTTCACAGGTTCACGGGTTCAGGTATAGGGATATGCTGCAGATCGGCACGCTTGCGCTTAACAATCGCCTGGTGACGGCCCCCATGTCCGGGATCACCAACCTCCCCTTTCGTCGCATTGCAAAGCGGCTGGGGGCAGGCCTGGTGGTCACCGAAATGATCAGCGCCGTGGGCCTGACCCGGGGGGATCAAAAGACCCTCCGGTATCTCCGAAGCCATCCCGAGGAACGCCCCCTTTCGGTTCAGATCTTCGGGTCGGAGCCCGGGATCATGGCCGATGCAGGCCGCATAGCGGTGGATGCGGCCGCGGACCTGGTGGACATCAATATGGGCTGCCCCGCGCGAAAGGTGGTCAAAACAGGGGCCGGAGGGGCGCTTCTCCGTTCTCCCGATCGCATTGAACATATCATAACCGCGGTGCGTGCGGTCTGTCCGGTTCCCCTGACGGTCAAGATCAGGGCCGGATGGTCCCCTAACGGGCCTCCCGCGAGCCAGATCGCCCGGATCGCAGAGGATTGCGGCGCAGATGCGGTCATCCTCCACCCCAGATGGGTGACCCAGGGCTTCTCCGGTCGCGCTGACTGGGACATCATCGCCCATGTCAAGTCCCGGCTCCACATTCCGGTCATCGGCAACGGCGATGTCCGGTCCCCCTGCCAGGCCCTTGCCATGAGGGAGCAGACCGGGTGCGACGGGGTCATGATCGGACGGGCCGCTATCGGCAATCCATGGATATTTCAACAGATCCTGGATCTTGAACAGGGGAGGGAACCCAGCCTCCCCAAGCTATGGGAGCGCAAGGAGATCATGTCAATCCATTTCAGGCTGTTAATGGATCTGACAGGAGAACAAAGGGCCGCCAGGATCATGCGGGGGCTCCTCATCTGGTACACCAAGGGCCTGCCCTTCAGCAGCCGTTTTCGGGCCGCCTTCACAGGAATTGAGGACCTGCCCACCATGACCTCGGCCATAGACGCCTATTTTTCCTGTTTAAAAGACACATCCGTCGGCCTGAAACGGCCCCTGCCCGGGCCATGCCCCCAAAAAGATGCGGACCATGCGCTGTTTGCCCTTTCGAATCAGGAGCATGTCGGTCCATGAAGGTGATCCTGGCAAAGACAGCAGGGTTCTGCATGGGGGTTCGCCGCGCCATGGAAATCGTCATGGCCGAGGCCAACAAGAAGGAAGGTCCCCTCTATACCTTCGGTCCATTGATCCACAATCAGCAGGTCCTGGACCTTTTGGAATCCAAAGGGGTCAAGGCCGCCGACGATGTAACCGGCCTGTCGTCCGGCCGGATCATCATCCGGGCCCACGGCATCCCGCCCCGGAAGCGTGAGCTGCTGGAAAAGACCGGCCTCGACGTGATCGATGCCACGTGTCCCAAGGTGACCCGCGTGCAGCAGATCATCCGGCATTATTCCAACAAGGGAAACGCGGCCATCATTGTGGGAGACCAGAACCACGCCGAGGTCATAGGGCTCATGGGTTACAGCAAGTCGCCGGCCCATGTGATCCAGAACGAGGCCCAGGCAGCTGCCCTGCCGGATTTAAAAAGCCCTTTTGTAGTGGCCCAGACCACTCAGAACGAGGAAAAATTCAACGAGATCGTCAAGGCGCTGAAAACAAGGTTTCCAGACCTGAAGGTATTCGACACCATCTGTGATGCCACCCATGAGCGGCAGCAGGAGGTGAGGACCTTCAAGGGCCATGTGGATGCCGTGGTGGTGGTGGGGGGATATCACAGCGCCAATACCCAGCGCCTTGCCAGGATATCCGAAGAGGAATCGCTGCCCACGTTTCATGTGGAGACAGAACAGGACCTGGATAAGGATCGACTTTCCAAAATGGGCGTGGTGGGGCTCACGGCAGGCGCATCCACGCCCCACTGGATGATCCGCAATGTCCTGCAGGCCCTGGATGCGATCCACGATCAGAGGGAAACGCCCTTGACCCGGCTTCTCAAACAGGCCTTCCGGTTCATGGTGTTGAGCAATCTTCTGGTGGCGTTAGGGGCCTTTTCCCTGGCCTTCGCCGCGCCCATCATGGGAGGAATGAGCCCGGCCCTGCCCTTTCCCCTCCTGGCATTTCTCTATATCTTTGCCATGCATGTCTTCAATCGCTTTCTGGACAAAGGGGCCAGCGCCTACAATGACCCTGACAGGGCCGCCTTTCTCAAGACGCACCGGCTGTTTCTCATCGCCGCGGGCACTGGGGCCCTTGCCATGGCCCTGGCCCTCTCCTTCATGGTGGGCATGACCACCTTCCTGGCCCTGACCGGATTGAGCATCCTGGGCATCATCTACAGCGTCCCCATTGTGCCCGAACGGATCCGCAAAAAATCCCGTTACACCAAGATCAAAGATATTCCCGGATCCAGAAGCCTGTCCGAGGCCCTTGCCTGGATGGCTGTGATCAGCCTGCTCCCGCTTTTGGGAGCGGATGCGATCGATGGATCCGCGGCCTTCATCACAGGGGTGGTCATCTTTACGTGGAGTTATGCCCGAGCCATCTTTTTCAGTCTCTTGCAGGTCCAGGGAGATCTGATGGTAGGCACCGAAACCCTGCCCATCACCTTGGGCGAGAGACGGACCCTTATTCTCCTCAAGGCCATTTTCCTGATCACCGGGGTCGTGCTCCTCTTAGGCCCAGGCTTTGACATGGCCGGCACGCTCTGTTATCTCATGCTCATCCCCCTGTGCACCCTTTGGCTGTCGCTACTGGCCTATGAAAGGCAGTGGCTTTCTCCGGGAATCGCCCTCGAGGCCCTTGTGGAGGGCAATTTCCTCCTCGCCGGGCTCCTGGCCCTGCTCTGGCAGATGGGGCAATGACATCGGTCAGCGTTGTTATCCCCACCTATAACAGGGCCTTGAAGACGGCCCGGGCCGTGGCATCGGTCCTCTACCAGAGCTTTACGGATTATGAGATCATTGTGGTGGACGACGCATCCCAGGACGGGACAGGAGAGGCCTTGCAGCAGTTCGGTCCAAAGATTCGATACATCGCCCTTGCCTGCAATCAGGGCGTGTCTGCGGCCAGGAACCGGGGGGCAGCCGAATCAGATGCCCCCTGGATCGCATTTCTTGATTCAGACGACTACTGGCTGCCCCGGAAACTGGAGGCGCAGATGGCCTTTTTCAGGCGCCATCCCGAGGCCCTCATCTGTCAGACCCAGGAGATCTGGATAAGAAACGGACGATACGCCAACCCCAAAAGAAGGCATCTGAAGCCCTCAGGAGGCATCTTCGAGCCTTCCCTGCGTCTCTGCCTGGTGAGCCCGTCAGCGGTCATGCTCCGGCGTTCCCTGCTGGAGGCGGCAGGGCCTTTTGACGAAGACCTGCCGGTGTGCGAGGACTACGATCTCTGGCTCAGGATCGCCTGCCAGCACCCGGTCCATCTCATTCAGGCCCCCCTCGTTGTAAAAGAGGGGGGCCATTCGGACCAACTCTCGCGGCGATACAGGGGAATGGACCGATACCGGATACAGGCCATCCTCAAGCTTGTCCGCTCCGGAATCCTCACCCCCGGGCAGACCCAGGCGGCCCTGAAAGAACTCTCCCGGAAGTGCCGGATCTATGGAACCGGCTGCCTCAAGCGAGGAAGACAGGAGGAAGGGCAGATCTATCTTCACATGGCGCAAGAGGCGGAAGGCCCGGGGCACAAGGCATGGACATGACCTGTCTGGCCATTGCAGGGGCCTGTGTGTGGGCCGTCATCCTTCTCCTGCCCTGGCGGCCCTGGGCCGTCTCTGAGGTCTTGGACGCCCCACAGGGCGGCATTAAGGAGGATCTGGGCGACATAACCGTCCTGATCCCGGCCCGGAACGAGGCGGCCGTCATCCAGAAGACCCTGTCCGGGGTCAAGGCCCAGGGCCAAGATCTCCAGGTGGTCATAGTGGACGATCGCTCTACGGACGAAACCGGTCTTAAGGCCAGAAATGCCGGCCTGCCAGGGCTCCGGATCATCACAGGCCGCCCCCCTCCCGAGGGATGGACCGGCAAGCTCTGGGCCCTTGAGCAGGGACTGTCCCATGTCCACACCCCGGTCGTCCTGCTTCTGGATGCAGACATCGCGCTCAAACCGGGGATCCTCCAGGCCCTTGGCCGCAAGATGCGCACAGAGGATCTCCACCTGGTCTCCCTGATGGCGTCCTTGCGGATGGCGCATTTTTATGAAAAGCTGTTCATGCCGGCATTCATCTATTTTTTCAAGATGCTCTACCCCTTTCGCCTTTCCAATTCCCCTGCTTCCCGGGTGGCGGCCGCGGCCGGGGGCTGCATCCTGGTCAAAAAAGAGGCCCTCCTGTCCTCGGGCGGCTTCAGGGCTGTACGAAGGGAACTCATCGACGATTGCGCCCTGGCCGGACAGATGAAACGGGCAGGCGGCAGGACCTGGATCGGGCTTTCCCACTCGGTGGAGAGCGTGAGGGCATATGACGGCCTCAGGGACATCTGGGACATGGTGGCAAGGACCGCGTTTCATCAGCTTCGCTATTCACTCGTGCGCCTGATGGGGTGCACCGGGGCAATGATCATGGTCTTTTGGTTTCCGCCGGCAGGGCTGTTCGGGTGCTCCACCCTGTCAAAACTCCTTTCAGCCGGGGCCCTGGGCGCCATGATCTTGAGCTATCTGCCCACGCTTTGGTTTTACAAAAAATCCCCGGCATGGGCCGTACTCCTCCCCGTGATCGCCGCAGGCTACCTTGCCATGACCTGGGCCTCCGCCGTCCGCTTCTGGCTGGGAAAGGGCGCCGTGTGGAAGGGTAGACGCTATGGTTCAAAAAAGACAGCCAGCATGAAGCATAAAGGGGCAAGGCAATGAATACGGTCTCTGTGATTTTGGCCGCGGGCAGGGGGAGCCGCATGAAGGGCTATGCCGGCAACAAGACCCTCCTCCCCCTGATCCCGGAAAAAGGCCCTTATGAAGGGAAGATGCCCATCCTCTTTCACATCCTGGCCCATCTCCCCCCAGGTCCCAGGGCGATTGTGGTCCACCACGCAAAAGAGGATATCGTGGCCGCAACCAGGGGTCTTTCCCTTGTCTACGTGGACCAGCCGGAACTGAACGGAACCGGGGGGGCCCTGCTGGCGGCCGCAGATTTTGTGAAGGGCCAGGCCGCTGATGCGATCCTCATCACCATGGGAGACGTCCCCTTTGTCAGGCCGGGGACCTATCTTTCCATGATCCAACGCCTTCAAGACCATGCCCTCGTGGTCCTCGGTTTCACACCCGAATCCCGACAACAATACGGGGTCCTGGAGACGGCCGACGATCAGGTGATACGGATCATCGAATGGAAATACTGGAGCGCCTACCCTGAAGAGCGCAAGAGACAACTTTCCATCTGCAATTCAGGGATCTATGCGGTCAGAAGGGAGGTTTTGATCCGCTACCTCCCCATCCTTGCCTCAAGGCCCCATGTGGTGCAAAAGGAGGTCCACGGCCGCATGAAAGACATCCGGGAGTATTTCATCACAGACCTTGTGGAGGCCATGCATGAGGACCGTCTGTCCGTCGGCCATATTGCGGCGGAAGACGAGGAAGAGGTCATGGGCGTGGATGATCTACAGGCCCTTGAAAGGGCCCAGAAGCGATATCAGCGATCAGTCGGGACGCAGGAGTGAGAACAATCCCTCTTGGCCTCGGTTCGCAATGGACGGCCATTTGTTATGCCCCGGGAGACGAACTGACCGCCTCCACGGTAAACTCGCTCAGGTTCTCGGGGAGGCTGTGAAATACGATCATAAAGGGAATGCGTGCGCCTGACGGGACGTTGAAGTTCTGCCTTGCCATGCCGTCCTGGTTTTCCATGGCCTGGAGGATCTCCTCGAGGGGAAGGGTCTTGAGCTCCTCGTCCGTAAAGGTGTTCCCGGCATAGGCGACCCGGCTTGTCGCCACCTTTCCGTTGCGGTCCAGGATGTTGCCCTTGACCAGGATGTGGCTCCTGGGGGTCGGATACTGACTCTGGACCTGCCCTCGAATCACAAACAACTCCCCGCCCTTCTCAGAAACAACAAAGGAACCGGCCACCGATTCAAACCGAAGGAGACGGACCCCTGGATCGGCTGGCTCTTTTTTTTCCGGCGCCTTGAAAAAGGTAAGGTAAGGCGTCATCAGGGCCGGCTTCCAATAGACAAGGGCCGCGGCCCCGGCCGCCAGGATCAGGAGGAAGACCAGCACAACAGCAGGCCACCTGGGCCGGGAACCCCTGATCTTGGGCCCTGTGTCGGCCTGCACCCCCCTGGCCGGCGCCTGGGCATCCCTCTTGCCTCCTGCCTCCCTGCCCTGGCCCCTATCTTCTATGCCCGGCCTTGTCTCCCCCTCTTCCTCCAGATCCAGGACCCCATCGAACAGGCCGTCCTCATAAAGGTCTTCTGCCTCAGCCGGTTCCGATTTTTCCGTGTCTGCCCACGCATGGGCGCCCTTTTCATCGCCTGTGACAACAAGGGTGTCTGCAAACTTTGCTTCTGTCCCGGCCGGCGGGTATGCCATGAACACATGCCCGCAGAGCGAGCACCTGACCCTCGACCCGTCTTCCTTCAAGAGGCTTTCGTCAAGTTTGAATATGGTGCGGCACTTTTCACATTGGATGTGCATGGTTCCCTCCCCCGCAAACCCTGTTGCCGAAGCCCTCCCTGGGTAGAAGGCTCAGACGCATTTTACTCCTTGAGCACGCAGATCTCGGGCAGATTGCGGTATTCCTCGTTGCAGTCAAGACCATATCCCACCAGAAATCCCTCGGGCACATTAAAGCCGCAATAATCCACCGGCACATCCCGCACCCTCCGTTCGGGCTTGTCAATGAGGGCGCAGATCTTGAGGGAGGCGGCCCCGCGGTCTTTCAAGAGCTCTTTGACATAGGCCAGCGTCAGTCCGCTGTCCACTATGTCCTCTATGATGATGACCGGCCTTCCCTCGACAGGGAGCTCCACATCCTTGGTGATCCGGACCGTGCCGCTGGACCTGGTCTCAGAGCCGTAACTGGCGGCCCGCATAAAATCCATCTGAACCGGGATGCGGATGGCCCTGACCAGGTCGGCCATAAAGATGACGGCGCCCTTCAGGATTCCCACCAGGACCGGCTCCGAACCCTCATAATCCTTGGAGATCTGGTCAGCAAGTTCCTTGACCCGCTTTTCAATGGCTGTTGCGGGTATCAAAACCTCTCTATTCAATGGCTTCACCTCGCCCGTTTCATCTCCCGGTCCAGATCATCAGCCCGGCCTTCATGACACACCCGCAGCCGCCACCCGCGTTTAAAGAGGATATATATTCAAATATCCTGTTATTGTCAAACTCCTGCCCGCTCTGGGGGCAATCAACGCACCCTGGGTCCTGACGGATCCCTTCCCTGTTCTCCGCTCAGCCACCGGACATCCAGGCCAAAGGGATGGCTTGCCCAAAGCCAATCTTTTATTTTTCCAAAAACGGCAGTCTCTCTTTCTTCCTGTAGGCAAGGGCCTGACAGGTGGCAATCAGCGTATCCTGCTCATCGGTCACCCTGATCTCATAGGAGCCTGTCTTATTGGAACAGTGCACCTCTTTGGACTCGGCCCGCAGTCTTTGGCCGGGCCGGGCCGGATGATGGAAGACCACATTGACGTCAAGGGCCACGGCGACCCTGCCGTGGGAGTTGCATGAGGCCTGAAACGCCTCATCCATAAGGGAAAAGATGGCCCCCCCATGCACCATGTCAAAAATATTGGCGTCATCTTCTTTGGGAACCATCTCAACCACGGCCCGGCCTGGTGAAAGGGCCACCAGGTTCAATCCCAGTTTCTGGGCATAGCCCTCCCTGCCGATGCGGCGTTCGATTGCGGAAAGGACCTCCTGATTCATTGTCGCCTCCATGGGTCCGGGGCCCCTGAGTGGACCTCCGGGCCATTGATCACGCCTTTCTTTTCGCGGGTTGAACAGCGCTTCCCGATTCCCGGCCGTCCCTGGTCCCATCCTCCGGCCGGTTCAGTCCCATGGGCCCGGCCGATTCGGCAGGGGATGCCCCAAAAGGGAAAAACACGGTAAACAGGGTCCCGCCCGATGCGTGGCAGTCGGCCGGCTGGGTGCAGAAACGGCACAGGGATATCCTTCCCGGGCAGAGATCCGAGTCCCTGGGTATATAGCGACATCTGACCGAGTTCATATCGATCCTGAAATGATACCGCTCCGAAAAGATCTTCATGCGCAGCAGATCGGCCCCCTTGCCCCCGGCATTGAAGTCGAACTCCCGCTTGGTGGAGTAATCCATGGTCTCCTGGGTCACAAAAAATCCCTCAAAGATGCGGCGTTGATTCTCCAGGGTGATCCCAACCCCATAATCCTGGACCACAAGCTCTGCGCCGTTGCCCCTTTCCCGGCACTCGATCGCTATCCTTCCTTCGTCCGGCGTGTTCTCCACTGCGTTCTTTACAAGCCCCACCACCATTTTGCGGAGGGGATCTTCGGGAATCCGGATGGCCCGGGTTGGTTCGAGACAGGATTCCACATGGATCTCCCGATGGCCGAAGCGGGGCCGGATCGCCTCAAGGGTTTCGGCCACAAACGGACTTGGCAGGATCTCTTTAAAGACATCCTTATCAACAAGGATCTTGATCTTGGCGCCGATAAAGTCCAGCAGATCATCCAGATGGGGGCGCCTGTGGAGCGCCAGGCTGGTCTCCAGAAGGGCCTCGTTATTCCGCCTGATCCTCTTTTCCTGCGTAATGTCCCTGAGAAGGATTAGCTCTCCAGACGGCCCATCCTCGTTTTCTGAGAAAACAGCCGCCCTGAAGACCACGTCCAGGATGCGGTCGTCCTTAGTGAGGCGCTGGGTCTCCTGTCTGAGGATGATCTTTTCCTGGAAAAGCCGCTTGATGTTTTCAGATGTTTCCTGCTCCAGTCCCGGCGGGACATAGGGGATCTTTTTTCCCTTGAGTTCCTCAAGAGTCCAGCCAAAGATCTGGGTG
>Ga0209270_1002061_pt1 | contig 23182 bp, 23 predicted proteins | sample MTBAKSrepl1MetaG_FD_187456 | JGI IMG/M metagenome (GOLD analysis project Ga0209270, IMG submission 187456) | Enrichment culture microbial communities from Arthur Kill intertidal strait, New Jersey, USA, that are MTBE-degrading - MTBE-AKS1... | ecosystem: Environmental > Aquatic > Marine >...
CAAATTTTTATTATGATTCCTTGAATCATTATTGTCAAGGCTTTTTCTCTCCGACTCGGCCTTGAACACCCGGTAAAACCGGGTGAAGTAGGCCCCGCCCGACCAGTAGGTGAAGATCAGGGCCACCCACAGCAGGACGGTGCCGATCAGGTGGAAGTTCAAGCCCAGGAAGGGAAAATGCCAGAGCAGGAGAAAAATGGCGATGTTTTGGGTCAAGGTCTTGCGTTTGCCCAAATCGCTGGCCCCGATGACGATCCCTTCCGCCGCGGCGATGCTCCGCAGACCGGTTACGGCGATCTCGCGGCCGATGATGAGGAAGACCAGCCAGGCCGGGGCCCGACCCAAGGGGATGAGCATGATCAAAGCGGCGGAGTTGAGGAGTTTGTCGGCCAGCGGGTCGAGAAACCGGCCCAGGTTGGTCACCAGGTGGAAGCGCCGGGCCAAATACCCGTCGACCAGATCGGTCAGGGAGGCCAAGAGAAAGAGCCCGGCCGAGATTATGGAGATAACCGGGGTTCCGCCGCCGAGGGCCAGTAAAAGGACCAGGGCCGGCACGGCCGCGATCCGGCTTAAGGAAAGCCAGTTGGGCAGATTGAAGAGTTTCGAGACGCTTTTAGTCATTTTTTCTTGAAATCGTGGTAATATTGCATGACCCGGTCCACGTAAAGCCTGGTTTCCCGGACATCGGGAATCTTCTGTTCACGGGCGATCCTTTCCGGCCCGATATTATAGGCGGCCAGAGCCAGCTTCAGGTCGCCGTTGAAACGGTCCAGCATCAGCCGCAGATACCGGCTGCCGCCGAAGATGTTATCCCTGGGATTGAAGATGTTGCCCACCTCCATCAGCACGGCGGTGTCGGGCATGAGCTGCATCAGGCCTTGGGCTCCGGCCCAGGAGACGGCCCGGGGGTCGAAGGCCGATTCGGCCTTGATGACCGCCTTGATCAAGGCCGGGTCCAGGTTGAAGGTCCGGGCCGCGGCTTTGATGTAAGGCTGGAGCAAAACCGGATTGATCCGGTTCGAGCCGACACCGACGCTGACCCAGCCTTGGACGTGAAAGGGTCTGAAGCGGGTATCGGTCGGAGCATCGGTGAAGTGCCAGACTCCTCTCTGATCGCGGTAAAAATAGACCTGGGTCCCCTCGACGCCGGCTGGAATTATGCTCAAGAGCCAGCCGATCAGAATAACCCACGGAACCCTATTTTTTCTTGCCCGACACTTTTTGGTAATCATCCAAAAACTTCTTCAGGCCGATGTCGGTCAGAGGGTGATGGGCCAGTTGTTGGATGACCTTGAAAGGCATGGTGGCCACGTCCGCCCCCATCAGGGCCGCTTCCAGGACGTGAACCGGGTTGCGGATGCTGGCCACGATTATTTCGGTTTCAAATCCATAATTACCATAGATAGTTAGGATTTGCTCGACCAGTTCCATGCCCACGTCGGCAATGTCGTCCAAACGGCCGACAAAGGGGCTGACGTAAGCCGCCCCGGCCTTGGCCGCCAAAAGGGCCTGGAGGGGCGAAAAGACCAGGGTGACGTTGGTCTTGATCCCCAGCGGGGTCAAGGCCTTGACCGCCTTGATCCCTTCGGTGGTCATGGGAATCTTGACCACTATATTGGGGGCCGTTTTCGCCCAGCGCTTGGCTTCTTCAATCATGCCCGAGGTCTTGAGACTGAGCACTTCGGCGTTGACCGGTCCCTCGACTATTTCGCAAATCTCCTTGATCCTCGTCTTCATGTCCGCCTTTTCCTTGGCCATCAAACTGGGGTTGGTCGTCACCCCGTCCAGAAGGCCGAGATCGGCGGCTTCCTTGATCTCATCCAGATTGGCCGTGTCGATAAAAAATTTCATCTCATCCTCCTAACCCTTTTCTCCACGGGCCTCAAGATATTTATCGCGGCAGTCTTTCGAACAGAAATATATTACCCGGCCGCCGACGGCCGAGGCAAGCCCCTCCGAGCGGGGGAAGAAAACGCCGCATTGGGGGTCCTGGACCAGGTCTTCGGCCTGATCCCGGGGGTCCTGATAAGGTTTCGGTCCGGGACCGAACTCAGATTTCGATTGGACGGATCGGCCCCAGTTTTTGAGCAGCCGGAAAATAAGATAAAAAAGAAGGCCGATGATCAGCCAGCGTAAAAAGTTCACAGGCGAATCACCTCTTGCCCCTCCTCAGGCAATAGGGCCAGCATTTGGCCGGGGGTGAGACCGAGGATCGGATGGACCCACTGGGCAGCCACTTCGGCCAAGGGCGCTAAAACAAAACGCCGCCGGTCCAAATGCGGGTGGGGCAAAACCAGACCGTTTTCAGAAATGATTTTCCGGCCGTAATAAAGTAAATCCAGATCGATCAAGCGCGGACCCCACTTCTCGGTTCTGATCCGCCCCAGACTCGATTCAATCTCAAGCAGTCCCGCCAACAGGTCGCCGGGAGACAAGGATGTTTCGACCACCGCCGCGGCGTTGATGAACCAGTCCTGGTCAAGGTACCCCACCGGCTGGGTCCGATAAAGACCGGACGCCATCTTAAGACGGCTTGAGGGCAGCCGATCCAGTCCCGCCAAGGCCGCCTTTATCCAGCCGGTCTTGTCGCCCAAGTTGGAACCCAGACCGACACCCGCCTCTTCCATGGAAATTAGAACTGGAGGCCCTTGATGCGGTCGGCCGCTTCCCCAAGCCGGTCGACCTCTTTGGTCAAAGCGAACCTGACGTAGCCTTCCCCCGAAGGACCGAAACCGTTGCCCGGCGTGCAGACAATGCCGGCTTTGCCCAGCAGTTCGGCCACAAAGCGGGCCGAGGTGTATCCTTCGGGGACCCGCGCCCACAGGTAAAAAGTGGCCTGGGGCACACTAAGTCCCAATCCGGCTTCACGCAGACCCTTGACCAGCACGTCCCGGCGCTCGGCATACAAAGCCTGCATTTCGGCCACGCAGGCCTGGTCGCCGTGCAAGGCCTCGATTCCGGCCCACTGGACGGCCTGAAAGGCCCCGGAGTCGATATTGCTTTTGATTCGCCCCAGCCCTTCGACGATTTCGGCCCGGCCCGCGGCCCAGCCGATCCGCCAGCCGGTCATGTTGTAAGTCTTGGAAAGGGAGTGAAATTCGAGGCCCACCTCCAAGGCCCCCGGCGTCTGGAGAAAACTAGGCGCCTGGTAACCGTCGAAGGTCATTTCGGAATAGGCCGCGTCGCTGAGGACCATGATCCGGTGCTTCCGGGCGAAAGCCGCCGCTCTTTCATAAAAGTCCAACTCGGCCGTGGCCCCGGTCGGATTGTTGGGGTAGTTGATGAACATCATCTTGGCCTGTTCGGCCACGTCCGGGGGCACGGCCTCCAGGTCAGGTAAAAACCCGTTTTTCTCCAAAAGCGGCATGAAGTAAGACCGGCCGCCGGCGAACAGGGTCCCGATGTTGTAAACCGGATAAGCCGGCTCCGGGACCAGGACCACGTCGCCCGGATTGATAAAGGCCAGAGGTATATGGGCCAGGCCTTCCTTGGACCCGATCAGGGTGACCACTTGAGCCAAGGGGTCCAGGCTGACCCCGAAGCGCCCCTGATACCAGTCGGCCACGGCCCGCCGAAAATCGTTCATGCCTGTATAGGACGGATATTGATGATTGGCCGGGTCTTGGGCCGCCTCGGCCAGACGGGCCACGATATGGGGCGGGGTCGGGCGGTCCGGATCGCCCACGCCCAGGTCGATGATGTCCACGCCTTTGGCCCGGACCTCGTCCCTCATCCGATCCAGCTCTTTGAACAGGTAGGGCGGGAGTTGCCTCAGTCGATCAGCCGCTTCCACTTTGAACGTCATTTCCTTCTCTGCCTGTTTATCCGCAAATGTCCACTCCGGACGGGAAAAGGAGGATAACCCCAATCCCGTCCGCCTTATTCCGCCGCCACGAAGTTTTTCAAGGACCCGATTTTTTCCACCCTGATTTCGATCTGGTCGCCCGGCTGGAGAGGGCCCACCCCGGCGGGCGTGCCGGTGGCGATGACGTCGCCGGGTTCGAGGGTCATGACGGCCGAAATGAATTCAATCAGGGTCGGAACGTCGAACACCAGATTACTGGTAAAACTGAACTGTTTTTGTTCCCCGTTCAGGTAAGCCTCGACGGCCAGACCGGAGGTGTCCAAATCGGTCTCGATGGCCGGGCCGATAGGGCAGAAAGTGTCGAAGTTCTTGGCCCTGGTCCACTGGCCGTCCTTTTTCTGCAAGTCCCTGGCGGTGACGTCGTTGAGACAGGTGTACCCGAGAACGTAGTCGAAGGCCTCCGGGCGGGAAACTTTCCTGGCTTGTCGGCCCATGACCACGGCCAATTCGGCCTCATAGTCGACCTGCCCGCTCATCCTTGGATAGATGATGGCCTGGCCGGGTCCGATCACCGTGGAAGGGGCCTTGAGGAACAGCAGGGGGGATTCGGGCAGGTCCAGGCCGAGTTCCCTGGCGTGGTCCCGATAGTTGAGCCCCAGGGCCACGATTTTGCCGGGGGTGCAGGGCGGCTGGAGGACTATCCGGTCGGCGGCGAAAACACGTCCGGTTTTTTCATAGGGACCGAAAACGTCCCCGGTCAGCTCGTGGATTTCCTGGTTTTCGACCAGACCGGTCAACACCTTGGCCCGGCCTTCGATGGTAAAACGCACTAAACGCATCCGACTTCACCTCAATCCGAGGACGTCTTGCATGTCGTAAAGGCCAGGGGGCTGCTTGACTATCCAGGCCGCGGCCCGGACGGCCCCTTGGGCGAAGGTGTCTCGGGAGTGAGCCCGGTGAGTGATCTCGATCCGCTCGCCCAGGCCGCCGAAGAGCACGGTGTGCTCGCCGACGATGTCCCCGGCCCGGACGGCCAGGACCGCGATTTCGTCCTCGCGGCGTTCTCCGACCAGCCCCTGGCGGCCGTAGACCCCGCTTTCGGCCATTTTACGGCCGGTGGCCTCGGCCAGAACCTCGGCCAGACGCACCGCCGTCCCGCTGGGGGCGTCTTTCTTCATCCGGTGATGGGCCTCGATTATTTCCAGGTCGTAGCCTTTCCCCAAAATCCTGGCCACGTCCCCTACGATCTTGAAAAGCAGGTTCACGCCCACACTCATGTTGGGGGCCAGGACCAGAGGCACCCGGCCGGCCAATTCACGAATCCGCTCCAGGTCGGCGGCCGAAAAACCGGTGGTGCCCACGACCATGGCCCGGCCGGCCGCGGCGGCCTTGGTCATATTTTCCAAGGAAGGACCGGGCTGGGTAAAGTCTATGACCACATCGCCGGCTTCCAAGACTTCCTCGATGGAACCGGCCAGGGGCAGTCCGATTTCGCCCAAGCCGGCGGCCGGCCCCACGTCCCGCCCCAATCCGGGATGGTCCGGCCGTTCGAAAGCCCCGGCCAGTTCCAATTGAGGGGCATCAACAACGGCCTTGATGATCCGGCCGCCCATCCGTCCGGCCGCCCCGGCCACGATTACTTTGACCATGACCTCACCTTGATTATTTGACCAGTCCGTAATCGGTCAGGACTTTTTTCAGCTTGGCTTCGTTCTCCGGGCTCATGGGACACAGCGGCAAACGGAACTCCGGCTTGATCAGGCCCATCAGACTCAAGGCCGTCTTGACCGGAATCGGATTGGTCTCGATGAACATGGCCCGGAACAGAGGGAGAAGGCTGAAGAAAATCTTCCGGGCCTGGTCCAGGTCCCCGGCCGTGAAGCTGTTGTACATTTCGACCATCTGCTTGGGCACCAGGTGGCAGGCCACCGATATAACTCCTTTGCCGCCGATGGCCAGCAGGGGCAGGATCAGGCCGTCGTCCCCGGAAACAACGTCGAAGTCCGGGCCGCACAGCTCGATGGTCCGGGCCATCTGGCTCAAGTCGCCGGTGGCTTCCTTGATCCCGACGATGTTGTCTATCCGGGCCAGCCGGGCCGTGGTTTCCGGCAGCATGTTCGAAGAGGTTCGGCCGGGGATGTTGTAGACAATGATGGGCATAGGCGCGACCGCTTCGGCCACGGCCTTGAAATGTCGGTAGATGCCTTCCTGGGTCGGCTTGTTGTAATAGGGGGAAATCATCAGGGCCCCGTCGGCCCCGGCTTCCTTGGCGTGACGGGTCAGAGCCACGGCTTCGGCCGTGCTGTTGGACCCGGTCCCGGCCAGGACCGGCACTCGGCCCTTGACTTCCTCGATAGCCAGCTTGATCACCCGCTTGTGTTCTTCGTGGGACAGGGTCGCCGATTCCCCGGTCGTCCCGCAGGGGACAATGGCCGAAATGCCGTTGTCTATTTGGTGGTTGATCAAGCGGCGGAAAGCCGCTTCGTCCAGCCGGCCGTCGGAGAAAGGTGTGACTATGGCCACCATTACGCCGTGGAACATGTTGACCTCCTTAATCTCCCTTTAAGTTAGTATGTCCGGTCCCAGGCGACCTGAAAAAACCACCCTGACCTGACCCTCCAAATAGATGTTCTCAAAAGCCCCGTCGGTGCGGGCAAAGTGAACCAGCAGTTCCTCCCCGCTCCAGGTCGTCACCCGGGTGGGCGAATCGACCACGCCTTTGAGGGCCGACAGGAGAACCGCGGCGATGGCCCCGGTCCCACAGGCCAGCGTTTCGTCCTCGACTCCCCGTTCGTAGGTGCGGAGGGCCACCCGGTCTCGTTCGATGACTTGAACAAAGTCGACATTGGTTCCGGCCGGCATGAACTTGGGGTGAAAGCGGATGACCCGACCCAGGGCCTGAACCGGAGCGGCTTCAATATCGGTCACCCAGGTCACCGCGTGGGGCACGCCGGTGTTGATGGTGCACAACTTCATCGAGCGACCATCCACATCCAGGACGCATTCCAAGTCAGGTTCACCCGGTTTGGTCATCTGGATTTTGACCGAACTGGGCTTGACCTCGGCCTGGACCACTCCGGCCAAGGTCATAAAGCTCATCTGGGCCGGGGCGATGCCGGTTTCGTAAGCGAAACGAGCGGCGCAACGCCCGCCGTTGCCGCACATCTCGGCTTCGCTGCCGTCGGAATTGAAGAACCGCCAGGAAAAATCCACCTCCGGTGGACCTTCTTCGATGAAAATCATACCGTCGGCGCCCACGCCGAAACGCCGCCGGCAAACGGCTTTGGCCAGGCCGGGCATATCGGCCGCCCCGACTTGGTTGTTCCAATTATCCACGATGATAAAATCGTTGCCGTGACCGCACATCTTGTAAAATTCCAACCCGATCATCCGTCGGCTCCATTGCGTAAAAAGGCGGGGACATCCTCGCCCCGAATCAAGTCCTCGAGGGTTTCCCGAGAGCGAATGACGAAATATTCAGTGCCTTTGACCAGGACTTCGGCCGGCCGGCGCCGGGAGTTGTAGTTTGAACTCATGGAAAAACCGTAAGCCCCCGCGCTCATGACCGCCAGCAAATCCCCCGGCTCGAACCTGGGCAGGGTTCGGCCCCTGGCCAGAAAGTCGCCGGACTCACAGACCGGCCCGACCACGTCCACCATGCTTGACGGCCCTGGCCGGACTCGAACCGGCCAAATCCCGTGGTAAGAGTCGTAGAGACTCGGCCGCATCAAATCGTTCATGGCCCCGTCCACCACCACGAAATCTTTTTCCTCGCCCGTCTTGGTGAAAAGGACCTGGGTGAGCAGAATGCCGGCGTTGCCCACGATGACCCGCCCCGGTTCCAGAATCAAGGTCAGGTCCAAGCCGCTCAGGCCTTCCCGCAGAGCCTGGGCGTATTGAAAAGGGGCCGGCGGTTTCTCGTCTTCGTAAGTTATGCCCAGACCGCCGCCCAGGTCCAGATATTTTATCCTCAGGCCCAAGTCCTGAAGAAGGCCCAGTAATTGTCTCAGCCTGGCCAAGGCTTCGACGAAAGGTCCCACTTCGGTTAATTGTGAACCGATATGGCAATCAATACCCACCACTTCCAGATGGGGCAATCCGGCGGCCCGGCGGTATTCCTTAATGGCGGTCTCCTTGGCGATCCCGAACTTGTTCTTGCGCAAACCCGTGGAAATGTAAGGATGGGTCTTGGGGTCCACGTCCGGATTGACCCGAAGGGCGATCCGGGCCTTTCGGCCCATTTCCCCGGCCGTTTGATTGAGCAAATCAAGTTCCTGGGGGGACTCGACGTTGAACATGAGGATGTCGGCGGCCAGGGCGGCCCGCATCTCCTCCTTGGTCTTGCCCACCCCTGAAAAAACGATCCGTGCGCCAGGCGCCCCGGCCCGGAGGGCCCGAAACAACTCGCCGCCCGAAACTATGTCCATCCCCCCGCCTAGATTGGCGAACAGACTAAGCAAGGCCAGGTTGGAATTGGCCTTGACCGAAAAGCAGGTCAAATGAGACAAACCCTCGAAAGCTCGATCAAAGGCGAAAAAGTGCCGTTCCAGGGTGGCGTGGCTGTAAACGTAAGCCGGAGTGCCCACTTCGGCGGCCATCAAGGCCAGGGGCGTGCCCTCACAAAAAAGTTCGCCGTTATTATACTCAAAATGATGCATAGCCAATTATATTATCATAAATCATGGCTTGAAATGAACCTGAACTTCCCGGCTCGGCCCGCTTTCGTTGGCCGCCGGCGAATTATCCACCGCCGTCACGTAGTAAAAATAAATATGGCCCGAACTAACCGCCGGGTCAAAAAAGGTCCTGGCCGAAATGAGCGGGGGCCCCAATCTCTTGAATTCCGTCTCGGATTCTTCCCGCCGATACACCCGATAACCGGCCAAATCCGAAGCCGTGACTTCGCCCCAAGACAGGGTGACGCCATTAGCCAATGGGACGGCTTCCACCTTAACAGGCGAGGGCGGCGGTGTCAAGTCAACCGGCGTGGCCGAAACCGGCGGCGAAGGCGGTCCCTCGATCAAGGTCCCGTGAAACTCCCTGACCGTGCGGATTTTATAAGTGTAAGTCCGGCCGTTGACCACCTGGGTGTCTTTATATCCGGTCTGACCCCAAGGTTCAGCGGTATTGATCCTGGTCCAGGGGGCCTCTCCCCAAACCCGGTAGACATTATAGCCGATTACGTCCGTCGCCGGTTGACCGCTCAGCAGCCGGTCCGGCGGAGACCAGCTTAGGAACACCACCCGGTCCTCGATCCTGGTTTCAATGGCATCAGGCGGACGGCTGGGACTGTCATAATAGACGACCAAGGTCTGAAATTTTTGGGGCCGGTAATCCCCATCCGAATCATGGGCGAAAATCCGGTAAGAATAAACGTATCCAGGCGTCGGGTGATCGACGAATTCATATTTTATCTCGGCTACATGTTTCCTCGGCGGCGGCGGAACCGCTCTAATCTTGAAGCGCTTGGTATAAATCACCGGACACCCCGGACAGAAATCCGGGTCAATCCTGTTTTCACTCCGATCGACAAAAAAACCGCCCAGGTCCCGGAGCGGCACTTTATTGACGTTCTTGGTCGGAGGCATGAAGGATAAAACCAGGGCCCCGTCCTCTCGGAACCGGTAAGCCAAATTAGTAACGGCCTCCGGGAGCAGGAGGTCGGCCGGCAAAGGCGGCCCCTTGACCCCGCAGGCCAAGACCGCCGCCACGGCCAGCATCAGGGCCGCCCAGGATAAAACAGACTTTTTCACTTTCCCGACCTGCCCGTCAAGCCTTGGCCGGCGGGCCGGCCGGCCGGCGCGGCTTCCAGCTCCCGGAGGGCCTTTTTCAAAGCGGCCTTGACCCGTTGGGGAGCGGTCCCGCCTTGGGAGGCCCGAGCCTTCAAGGCGGCGGCCAGCGTCAGTTGCTTTTTAACTTCCGGACCGACGCCGGGACACAGCCCGGCCAGTTCCTTTTCATCAAGGTCGGCCAGGGCCAGGCCTCGTTCGAGGCAATAGCGGACGGTCCGGCCGACCAGGGCGTGGGCCCGCCTGAAGGGGATGCCTTGTCTGACCAGGTGGTCGGCCAGGTCGGTGGCGGCCATGAAGGGATCGTCCGCCGCCGCCTTCATCTTGTCCGCCTTGAATTCCAGCCTGGCGACCAGTCTGGACATCAGGGGCAAAACCTGGGTCAGGGTTTCGACCGTGTCGAACAAAGGCTCCTTGTCTTCCTGAAGGTCCCGGTTGTAAGCCAGAGGCAGGCCCTTCATCACGGTCAGCAACCCCATTAAATGTCCGTAAATCCGGCCGGTCTTGCCCCGGACCAGCTCGGCCGCGTCCGGATTCTTCTTTTGGGGCATGATCGACGACCCGGTGCAGAGTTCATCCGGCAGACTGACGAAATCGAACTCGGCCGTGGACCAAAGAATCAGGTCTTCGGCCAGGCGGGACAGGTGCATCATCAGAATGGAGGCCGCCGCCAATAATTCCACCAGGTAATCCCGGTCCGAGACCGCGTCCATGCTGTTGGCGGCCACTTGGGCAAACCCCAGTTCCCCGGCCACGAATTTCATGTCTATGGGCAAACCCGTCCCGGCCAGGGCGGCGCTGCCCAGAGGCATTATATCCACCCGCTTGTAAAGATCGTCCAGACGCTGGCGGTCACGGCGAAGCATTTCCTGATAGGCCAGGAGGTGGTGGGCCAGAAGCACGGGCTGGGCCCGCTGGAGATGAGTGTAACCGGGCATGACCAGGTCCGAATGGGCCAGGCCTTGCCTGACCAAAGCCAAGCCCAGCTCTACGATGCCCCGGCCTACGGTCTTCAAGGCGTCCTTGACGTACAGGCGGGTGTCCAGGGCCACCTGGTCGTTGCGGCTCCGGGCCGTATGCAGCTTCTCTCCGGCCGGTCCGATCCTTTCCGTCAAGGCCCTTTCGATGTTCATGTGCACGTCTTCCAGCTTCGGGTCCCAGCGGAACCGCCCGGCCTCAATGTCGGCCTTGATAGCCAGAAGACCTTCAACCATGGCCCTGGCCTCATCCTCGGCCACCAAGCCTTGCCGGCCCAGCATCTTGGCGTGGGCAATGCTTCCGGCGATGTCGTAAGGATAAAGCTTGTAGTCGAAATGGACCGAAGCCGAAAATTTTTCTAAAAGCTCATCGGTCGGCTGGGCGAATCGCCCCCCCCACGGCTTGGTTTCGCCTTTTTTCCTGCCGGCCATGCCCTCAGCGATCCCTCAGGAGTTTCTGGATTCTCAACCGCAAACCGTTGAGGCGGATAAAGCCTTCGGCGTCCTTCTGGTCATAGACGGCGTCGGCTTCGAACGTGGCGAAATCCTGATGATAAAGTGAGCGGTCCGATTTCCGGCCGGCCACGATGCAGTTGCCCTTGTACAGCTTGAGACGAACGGTTCCGCTGACGTTTACCTGAGTCGCATCGATAAAAGTCTGCAGGGCCCGCATTTCCGGCGAGAACCAATAGCCGTAATAGACCAGCTCGGCGTACCTGGGGGTCAGGGAATCCTTGAGGTGCATGACTTCACGGTCCAGGGTGATCGATTCCAAGGTCCGGTGGGCGGTGTGCAGGATGGTCCCGCCCGGCGTCTCATAGACCCCTCTCGACTTCATCCCCACGTACCGGTTTTCCACCATGTCCACCCGTCCCACGCCGTTGTCCCCGCCCATCCGGTTCAGGCGGGCCAGCAATTCGGCCGGACCGAGTCTTTCTCCGTCAACGGCCGTCGGGACCCCGGCTTCGAAATCGATCTCCACGTAAGTCGGCCGATCCGGCGCTCTCTCGGGGGAGACGCTCAGGACGAACATGGATTCGTCCGGCTCGGCCCAGGGGTCTTCCAGAACGCCTCCTTCGAAACTGATATGGAGCAGGTTCCGGTCGGAACTATAGGGTTTTTCCGTGGTGGTCGGGACCGGGATGCCGTAACGGCGGGCAAATTCGATCAGGTCGGTCCGGGAACGAAACTCCCACATGCGCCAGGGGGCCACGATGACCAGTGACGGTTCCAGGGCCATGTAGGTCAGCTCGAACCGGACCTGGTCGTTGCCTTTGCCCGTGGCCCCGTGGGCCACTCCGTCGGCCTTCTCGGCCCGGGCTATCTCCACCTGCCTCTTGGCGATCAACGGCCGGGCCAGGGAGGTGCCCAGGAGATAGGACCCTTCATAAACGGCGTTGGCCTTGAGGGCGGGAAAAACAAAGTCCCGGACGAATTCCTCGCGCAGGTCCTCGATATAGACCTGGGCCGCGCCCGTGGCCCTGGCTTTCTCGTCCAAACCGTCCAGTTCTTCGCCCTGGCCCAGGTCGGCCGCAAAGGCCGTTACTTCGGCCCCGTACTCTTCCCGCAGCCACTTCAGAATAACCGAGGTGTCCAAACCGCCGGAATAGGCCAGGACTACCTTGTTTGCCTTTTTCAATTCAATCCTCCGGTTTATCTCACTCCAGCCGCCCGGTCAGGAGAAAATCCAGCAGGGCCTTCTGGACGTGCAGTCGGTTTTCGGCTTGATCAAAAACGATGGACTGAGGTCCTTCAAAAACTTCCTCGGTGATCTCTTCCCCGAGGTGGGCCGGCAGGCAGTGGAAAACCAGGGCGTCGGCCGCCGCCGCCCTCATCAATTCACCATTGATCTGGAACGGTCGAAAAACCCTAGCCCGAATCTCGGCTTCCTTTTCCTGGCCCATGCTGGCCCAGACGTCGGTGTTGACCACGTCCGCCCCGGCCGCGGCCGCGAACGGGTCCCGCGTGACCGTAACCGGCGCCGCCGCCTGGGCCTGGTTTCTTGATAAAATTTCGGGATCGGGGTCATACCCTTCCGGTACGGCCAGGACCAGTTCGAAACCCATCAGGGCCGCGGCCTCGATCCAGGAATGGGCCATATTGTTGCCGTCCCCGATCCAGGCGATCTTAAGACCTTTTAAACGCCTCTTTTTTTCCAGAATGGTAAACATGTCCGACAGGACCTGGCAGGGGTGGAACAAATCGGTCAGGGCGTTGATGACCGGGATGGAGGCGTGTTCGGCCAATTCCTCCAGGTCCGCCTGGTCGTAAGTCCTCACGATCAGGGCGTCCAGGTAACGGGACAGGACCCGAGCCGCATGGGAAAGCGGCTCCTGCCGGGCGAACTGGGTTTCGGACCCGTGCATGAAGACCACTTCCGCTCCCAAGTCATATGCTCCCACTTGAAACGAAACCCTGGTTCTGGTGGAAGGCTTGTCAAAGACCATCCCGATGGTTCGCCCTTCCAGGCGACGTTGGAATCTTCCGGCGGCCCTTTCCGCCTTGAACCCGGCCGCCGATCTGAACAGGGCTTCGATCTCGGAGCGGTCGAGGTCATTTAAAGTCAGGAAATCTCGCTTCATTTTTGATCCTTGTTTTCGGCGGCCTGATGAACCAGGACTTCCTCCAGGACCGGGAGGAGTCGATCAATCTCGGCTTCAGTGATGATCAGAGGCGGGACAAACCTGAGCACGTTGTCCTGGATGCAATTGATCAAAAATCCGCGCCCCATCAATTCTTTCAGAACGCCGCCGCCGGGAAAGATCAGTTCCATCGCCAGAATGAGGCCCCGCCCCCGCACTTCCCGGATAAACTCGTATTTTTCGGCCAGTTCGATCAATTTTTCCTTGAAATAACCGCCCGCCCGGGCTACCTGGTCCAGGAAGCCCTCACTGAGCAAAGTCTCGACCACGACCAGGGCTGCGGCCGAAACCACCGGACCGCCGCCGAAAGTCGTGGCGTGACTGCCCGGCCCGAAGGACTTGGCTGTCTCTTCCCTGGCCAGGGCCGCGCCCATGGGCAAGCCGTTGGCCAGGGCCTTGGCCAAGGTCATGATGTCCGGTTCGACCCCGAAGTGCTGATAGGCGAAAAGTTTCCCGGTCCGGCCCAGACCGACCTGGACCTCGTCAAAAATGACCAAAACATCCTTGGCCCGGCACATTTCCGCCACCCGGCCCAGATAATCGTCAGCCGGTTCATTAACCCCGCCCTCCCCCTGGATGGGCTCCAGGATGACCGCGCAGACGTCCGCGCCCAAAACCTTCTCCAAGGCGGTCAAATCGTTGAAGGGGACGAAAACGAACCTTTCCACGTAAGGCTCGAAACCATGGCGGACCTTGTCTTGCCCGGTGGCCGAAAGGGTGGCCATGGTCCGTCCGTGAAAAGATTTCTCCATGCTCACGATAATGTGGCGGCCCGGGCCGTACTTGTCGAAGGAGTATCGGCGGGCCAGCTTTATGGCCGCCTCGTTGGCCTCGGCTCCGCTGTTGCAAAAAAAGACCCGGTCGGCGAAGGAATTGTCGACCAGAAGCTCGGCCAGCCTGACCTGCGGTTCGGTGTAATAGAGGTTCGAGACATGGACCAGCCGCCGGGCCTGATCGGCCAAGGCCTCGGCCACCTGCCGATCAGCGTGTCCCAACCCGGCCACGGCGATGCCGGCCACGAAATCCAGATACTCCCGGCCTTCGGGATCATAGACCTTGACTCCCTCTCCCCGGACCAGGGCCAGGTCGTACCGACCGTAAGTCTTCATCAGCACCCGGTCGGCCAGGCTTTTTATCTCCTCAGAACTCAGACCCATTTCCCTTGTTCCCTTCCGCGATAATCTGGGTGCCGATCCCCTCGGCCGTGAACAATTCCAAGAGAAGAGCGTGAAGTTTCCGGCCGTCGATGATGTGGGCCTTTTTCACTCCCCCGGCCAAGGCCTGAACACAGCAATCGAGCTTGGGCAGCATGCCCCCGGAAATGATTCCTCTCCGTTTAAACTCCTCGCTCTCTTCCAGCCGGATGGTGCTGATCAGACGCCCCTCCCGGTCGAGCACGCCCTCGACGTCGGTTAATAGAATCAGTTTCTCCGCCTTCAGAGCAGCAGCCACCCGCCCGGCCACCAGGTCCGCGTTTATGTTGTAGGTCTCGCCCTCGCGACCCACGCCCACCGGGGCGATGACCGGAATGAAGTTGTCCCGCTCCATGACCTTGAGCACACCCTGGTCGATAACTTCCACCTGGCCCACTTGGCCGATGTCGATGATCTCCGGCGGCAGGTCGCCTTCCTGCCGGACCACCTTCATCTTCCCGGCCAGGATCAGTCCGCCGTCCTTCCCGGACAGCCCCACGGCCCGGCCGCCGTGCCGGTTGATCAGGTTGACGATCTCCTTGTTGACCTTGCCCACCAAGACCATTTCGACCACGTCCATGGTTTCTCCGTCGGTCACCCGCATCCCCGAAACAAAAGTCGAGGGGATGTTCATCCGCTGGAGAACCTGACCGATCTGGGGACCGCCCCCGTGGACGATGACCGGATTGAGACCCACGTATTTGAGCAGGACCACGTCCTGGGCGAAGCCCTTCTTCAGCTCTTCGTCCACCATGGCGTGCCCGCCGTACTTGATCACCATGGTTTTGTTGGCGAATTGCCTGATATACGGCAAAGCCTCGATCAAAACCTCGGCCTTGTCTTCGTTCCGAAATTTTAAGTCCAGGCTCATAAAATGTACCGGCTCAGGTCCACGTCCTGAGCGATTTCGCTGAGTTTTTCCTTGACATACTCAGCGGTGACCTTGATCTCCGCCTCGCCCATGTCCGGGGCCTCGAAGGAAACCTCGTCCAGCAGGCGCTCCATAACCGTGTGCAGGCGCCTGGCCCCGATGTTTTCCGTTTTTTCGTTGACCCGAAAGGCTATGTCGGCGATCTCGGCGATGGCTCCCGCGTTGAAATCCAGATCGATGCCCTCGGTTTCCAGGAGGGCCTTGTACTGAGTGATCAAGGCGTTGTCCGGTTCGGTCAAAATACGGATGAAGTCATCGCGGTCCAGGGGATCGAGTTCGACCCGAATGGGGAAGCGCCCCTGCATCTCCGGGATCAAGTCCGAGGGCTTGCTCACGTGAAAAGCGCCCGCGGCGATAAAAAGAATATGGTCGGTCCGGACCATGCCGTACTTGGTGGTCACCGTGGTCCCTTCCACCAGGGGCAAGAGGTCCCGCTGGACCCCTTCCCGGGACACGTCCGGTCCGTACTTCTGCTCCCGCCCGGCGATCTTGTCTATTTCGTCCACGAAAATTATCCCCGACTGCTCGACCCGGTCCAGGGCGATCTCCATCACCCGGTCCATGTCGATCAGGCGCTGGGACTCCTCCTGGATCAAAAGATTCCGGGCCTCCCTCACTTTGACCTTGCGGCGCTTGGTCCGCTTGGGAAAGATATTGCCGAACATGTCCTTGAGGTTGATATCCATCTCTTCCAGGCCCAGGTTGGAAAAGACCTCCACCATGGGTCGAGCCTGATCGGCCACCTCCACGTCCACGTAACGCTCGTCCAGCTTGCCTTCCCGCAGGAGCCGGCGCAGTTTTTCCCTGGTGGCCAAATATTGGGATTCCGGCGACCCCTGCACCGTCCGAACGATCTCCAACGTCCCGGAACCCGGCACATCCTCGCCGCCGCCGGACCCACCGGTCCCGGACCGGCGGGGCAGCAGGAGGTCCAGAAGCCTTTCTTCGGCTATCTCCGCGGCCTTGGCCTCGACCTTCTCCCTCTCTTCCGCCCGGACCATGTTTATGGCCAGCTCGGTCAAGTCCCGGATCATCGATTCCACGTCCCGGCCCACGTAGCCCACCTCGGTGAATTTCGAGGCCTCGACCTTGAGAAAAGGCGATTGAGCCAGCCTGGCCAGACGGCGGGCGATCTCGGTCTTGCCCACCCCGGTCGGGCCGATCATGATGATATTCTTGGGAGCTATCTCATCCCTCAATTCCTCCGGAACCTGTTGACGGCGCCAGCGGTTCCTCAAGGCGATGGCCACGGCCCGCTTGGCTCGGCTCTGGCCCACCACGTAACGGTCCAGTTCGGCCACTATCTCCCGCGGCGTCAACACGGCCATATCCCTATTCTGAGGCATCCAGTTCCTCGACTATGATGTTCTCGTTGGTGTAAACGCAGATGCCAGCGGCGATGCGCAGGGCCTCCAAGGCGATGGTCCGGGCGTCCAGGTCGGTGTGGGCTATCATGGCCCGGGCCGCGGCCAAGGCATACGACCCGCCCGAACCGATGGCCGCCAGGCCGTCATCCGGCTCGATCACGTCGCCGGTCCCGGAAATGAGCAGGGAATCGCGGCGGTCGGCCGCCACCAGCAAAGCTTCCAAACGGCGCAGACTCTTGTCCAGCCGCCAATCCTTGGCCAGCTCGACCGCGCTGCGCACCAGATTGCCCCGGTGCTGCTCCAGCTTGGCCTCGAAACGCTCGAACAAGGTGAAGGCGTCGGCCGAAGCCCCGGCAAAACCGCACAACACCTTACCGTTATAAAGACGGCGGACCTTGCTGGCTTCCTTCTTGACAATGGTCTGGTTAAAAGTCACCTGGCCGTCGCCGGCCACGGCCACCCGGCCATGTCGGCGGACGGCCAGAATGGTCGTCGATCTTATATTATTTCGGTTTATCGGCATTTACAGCCATCTCTTTCGACCTTTCATCGAGGGAGGCCCGCGGGTGGGCCCGGTCATAAACCTCCCGCAGGTGGTCCAAGTTCAAATGAGTGTACTTCTGGGTCGTGGACAGACTGGCGTGCCCCAATAATTCCTGAATGGCCCGCAGGTCCGCTCCGGCCTCGAGCATATGGGTGGCGAAAGTGTGCCGGATCGAGTGAGGGGACAGGCCGGACTCCAAACTGAGACGCTTGACGTACCCATCCACCTGGCGGCGAAAGACCCGATCATTGAGGCGTTTGCCCCGCTGGCCCAGAAAAAGGGCCGGTTCTGTCCGGCCGGCCGGCCCGGCCAGTCGGGGCCTCAAGGCCAGGTAATCCTTCAGGGCCTCAATGGCTTTGCTCCCCACCGGAACAATTCGCTCCTTGCCCCCCTTGCCGTGAACCCTGACCAGGCCTTGATTCAGGTCCAGATCGTCAAGATCGAGCCCGACCAGCTCGCCGACCCGCAACCCCGAGGAATAGGTCAATTCCAAGGCGGCCCGGTCGCGGATTCCGATGGCCCCTTCCGGATCGGGAGATTCCACCAGGGCGAAGGCTTCATCAATGTTCAAAAAACGAGCCTGCTTCTGCCCGAAACGCGGCGCATCCACCTCCATGGCCGGGTTGGCTTCCAGACGGCCTTCCCGGACCAGATAACGAAAAAAGGCCCTCAAGCTGGATAATTTCCGGGCCAGGGAAATATTGCGGTTGTGATGGTGCAGGCTGAAAAGAAAGGCCCGAACGTCGTGCCGCGTCACCCGGGCCGGATCGGCCTTTTTGCCGGCTTCCCCGAGAAAATTAAAAAATTCTCCCACATCCCGCACGTAGGCCTTGACGGTGTGACCAGACCGTCCCCTGGTCACCGCCAAATATGTCCTAAAATCGTCGATCAATCCTTTTTCCAGAGTCTCCGCCATCAGGCCCGCTTTCTTTGAGCTTGGAAAAACTTAATATTAACAATACATCTTTAAAAGGCAAATAAAAACTTCGCCCCTCCCGCCGCCGCCCAATCACCCGGAACATTTCCCAATATCTTTCAGCCTGGCCCACGGAAGATTATTGCTGCTTTTTCAGGAATGACCGCTAGTTATCAACGTCATTCCCGCGCCAGCGGGAATCCAGACCAACAACTATTGATAGATTATTCCGTTTTTATCTTTCCTGCTGGTCAAGTTCGGACTGCTTTCTCCGGACTATCAAACAGCAGCCTCACTCTTCACCGAAACCAGGACCAGGACCAAAACCACTGGCGCGGGACGGAAAAGACAAGTATAATGATCCGAGTGATAAAAATAGGGCATTGCAAAACACATAGCCGTTCTTTTTGTCTCCAGGTCACGAAGATGGTTCCATGCCCAGGTGATGCATATCATAACCTATACACCGTCATTCCCGCGGAAGCGGGAATCCAGGGCCTTATTTGAACCTTCAAGACGAGTGACCAAACCTGGCTTGGGCCATGGTTTTAAAAAATGAAATCCGTGGAGGTTCCCCGGTGAGCAAACTTTCGATTATGTTGGAATTTTGGGAATTCCTAAAAATCCGTAAAAAATTCTGGCTGTTGCCCATTGTCATCATGCTGGTTTCTTTGGGCGCCCTGATCGTCCTGACCCAGGGCTCGGCCGTCGCCCCCTTCATCTACGCCCTGTTTTAGACCGACAGTCTGATCGGCCTCTTTCGTCTCGTCCCGGCCTCGAAAACTGAATCAAGGCGGGGACGAGGTTTTTTTCTTCTTCAGCAAACGAATTTTTGAGCCGCTGTTCAACATCGACTGGGTCACGGTCAGGCGGTTTTTGAGCACGCTCTTGAAGAGAAATCAACGGAATGAACCATGGAAGGAAGACCCGGCTTCAAAGGCATCCGTGGCAAGTCTCCGCGGCAAGCCTTTATTAGTCCGTTCCCTGACCTTCGGCGTTCACGCCGCCGTCAACATTAAAATTCATCTCAGCCCTCGATTATAATTGGCCCTGTCCCACTCATAAGGCTTCTTAATCAAATATCGGCAGATCCGCCTGGCTTCTCGATAACCACTTTGTGCGGAGCCAACTGAATCGTTTCAAACGGCATCTCCACACCCGCGACGGTCAGGGCTTTGAACACTCTCTCGCGCAATTCAAAGCGCTTCTGCACATGCTGGCGTTCATCGTCGATCCACGCATGCAATTCCAGCGTGATGTTGTAATCGTTAAGTTCCGTCACCACCACGCGGGGGGCTGGTTCGGTCAGATAGTCGGGATCGTCCCGGACCAGGGCCAGTAGAATTTTTCGTGCTCGATCCAGGTCTTCGGTGAGGGCCACCGTGACGGAAATATCCAGGCGTAAATGAGGGAAATTGGTATAGGATGCTACCGTTTTGTTAATAATTTCGGTATTGGGCACGGCCAGCATCTTGCCGTCCACAGTCACGATGCGCGTGGAGCGTAATGTGATCTGCTCAACCTGGCCGTATCTCCCGTCAATTTCCACTAAGTCGCCGATGGTAAACGGACGACCTAAAAAAATAAGGATCCCCGAAATGAGGTTGGAGAGTGCATCGCGAGCTGCAAATCCGATCGTGAGGCCGAACACGCCTAACGAGGCCAATACAGCGGTCGTCTGGATGCCGGCCGCGCCGAGTGCGGTGAGCAAACCAATGCTCAAGATGGTATACTTCACCACCGTTTCGGCAAAGGCCGCGCTGGTCTCATCCATGCGGCGCTTCAGGGGAGATAGCACCGCCGCTTTAAGTCCCAGCCAAAACAGATAAAAGACCACCAGAACAATCAGGCCGATCATGATATCGACGAGCCCTTTTGCCAGAAATGGCCCTAATTTGTCTGGGTCGAAGAAATCCCGCAGGCGGATCAGCATGCTTTCCAGTAACTGGGTCATGGTGTTGCCTCCACGATGGCGGGACTGGTTGCGAACTCCATTCCGAGACTTGTCAGCGCGGCCTTGCCGCGCACGGTTAGGTCCGTAATGAAATGAAATTGCTGGCGTGGATCAATGGGATAGGCTTTCAGACGGTAGTGAGTACCCCAGGGTTTCTCCTGCACCATGACCACCACCGGTTTTTCCGTCTGCAAAAAAGGGCTGGTCAGAGCCACGTCATGCAGCGCATGCTTGGCCCGGTCGGCATCGTGGCGAGGATGAAGATAGAAATCAGCCGCACACTGTAGGTTTACATCGCCGCGGTTGGAATTAAAAATCAGCTCGTTCCACAGCTTCATATGCGGAATAAAGACGACGGTGTCGTTGGGTGTGACGATTTCTAAGACTCGCATGCCGATGTGGGTCACTTCGCCATAAGTCCCGTTGATCTCGATCCAGTCACCAGGCCGATAGGGCATTTCGTTCATGGCGACGATCCCCGCTATCAGGCTGCTGACGTAATCTTTCAAGGCGAAGCCCAGGGCCACACCAGCAGTGCCCAGCACCGCAACCATATTCTGCACGCTGGGCTCGATGATCCGGGGGATGATCAGGATCAAAGCCACCATGATGATCAACAGTCGCAGCATCGGAACGGAGGTGAGCAGATAAAGGCGGCGTTTCCCATGCAGCTTGTTCGCCAGCCAGGGTAATAATTTCTGGCTTGCCCCAACCAGCAACATCGCCACGGCCACAATCAGCCCGATCTCGATAAGGACGGCCTTGTCCAGGGTATTAAGAATTTTTGCTATATTTCCGTTATCGTTCATAGCCACTCTTAGAAATGATCGGTCAAATAACCCCGATCGCGCAGGAATTTCCGTATAGTCACATAGCCAAGCGCCGCAACCCGCCAGACATTCCCTTGTGTTTTCACTATTTTTAGAGCTTCGAGTTGCAACAGCGTAGCTGTGACCTGGCTATGTGACAAAGGCAGAAGCCGGGCCAGAAGATCGACGGACAGGCCGTTATGCAGTAGCAGGGCATGCAGGACAAAGGCGACATCATCCCCTGTCTTAACAGGCATGACCGGTTCATCCAAATCGGCTGCCAACCAAACCGTATCCTGGGTAGCGTCGGGTTTCTCGGTCGCTGTGTTCATCTCGTTATCCTGTCCTTCAGTCGATACTGCATCTGGTTCGGTGCGCAGTCTAGCCCGCCAGTATTTCCAGGCGATACCCAGATTCCCCCGGCTGTGGGCTGCCAGTTGCGTCAGATCAGAGCTGATTTCAGGTCTGGTTTCTTCATCGAGGTCAGCCGGGGGCAGCACATCGTTGCCGGTTTTCGAATTGCGAACGCGGAAGGCTTTTCCGCCAACGGCGCGCGCCAGTTGACAGAAATATGCCGTGAGCCGTTCACCATCAAAGGCCTGTAATGCGAATACTTCGGGTTGCGGCACCGACCAGACCTTTTGCCAATAGGCCCAGGCCCAGCTGTCACAACCTATCAATCCACGCCCCAACTGACCTGAGGCAGCCCGTTCAAGCAGCTGGCGAACCAGGGCCAGACCGCTGGCATGGCGAAGGTAACAGTGCTCCAGGTTGGGCAACACCCAGACCCGCCCCTGCGTGGGCCAGTGGGCCAGCCAGCTTTCATCCTGAGCCAGAATCTGCTCCGGGGTCGGTGGTTCGACCATGGTCCGGCCGGACATTTCCCCCCACGCCTGTAATATCTCGGTTTGGCCGCCATAAGGCGGTCCGATGAGAAAGCGAATCGGCTTGCTTGTATCTTCCTCCCCAAGCCAGTCTTCAAATGTGACCTCAAGCTCCTTGGCGGCCTGCCGCCAATCTATAGTAGGGACCAGGCGGGCCAAACGTTCCTCAGGTAACGTCCGGAGCTCTTCTTTTGCTTTCGCCGGGCTTTGTGCTTCGCGTTTATTGCCGCGAATAAGCCGCCACAACGCGGTCATCTTTTTTGTGGTAATCTCTTGGGCCGGGATTGCCGGCATGGCATAGTCAGCCACCGGGACAATCCGCCAGAGGGGTTGGCGGCTTTCTTTCGTTTCGGTCATTGCTTTGGTCCCTGTCACCAAAGATTGGATTTTCATGTTGTATTAACGGATTGACAATAATCCGGGCTGATCTGCCTATGAGTCAGAATTATACCTTCCTCTCCGGACAACCTGCCTTTGGCTTGCTTGTCAGCGGCGCGCAAACGCCTTGATAATCCCTTGTCTTGGCTTTGGGCGTCAGTTTATCCCCGCGTCCTGAGAGGATCGGCCTGACAAACTCGCTGGGACATATAAAAATCGCGCCCATCCGGCCAACACCCGACATTCTGCGGTTGAGGACATGAGTTGTAACTTCCAGTAAGTAGTCAAGCAGATTATAGCAAAGAAGCCGAATAAATCAAACTCGATGTCCCCGTTTCCATGAATTCTTCCTTGGGCCGATAAGTATCGGGCGGACTGGAAACCGACCGCCGCATTTATGACCTTCCTGCGCCGCGCCATGTAAAAACGCCGAACGAATGTAAGAAAGATGGCCCGGCCGGCAGGCGTGGACAGGTCACTCTGGAGCTGAACGAAGAACGCTTTTCGTATCTTTTTTTTTAGAATGCTTCTCTATAATCAAGCATAGCCCGGTCCTTGTGCTTCAACCTATCTGCCTGAATCTAAAAATCCGTAAAAATTCACCTGGCTTTTAAAGCCATTCTGGACGATACAATTGAATATTTCTCGGATAGACAGCGATGATTAATTCTGTTTGTCCGACTAATACCAAGTTGCCTTCAAACAAAGTTTATCCGCATGTCATGGCCAGGAATCCAGCCGCGGCGGGATGACAAAGCAATCTCTTTTAATTTCAATGGATTGCTTCGGTCCGCCCGCGACGAACCTTCTAACGGATGTTCCCCCTGCTTGAATAAGGTAATCGTTTGAAATGACGTGATTAATATAAGACCGTTGCACGGTAAATGTGTTAAAAAAAGGATATAAAATACTGAAATATATGTTATAATGGTGTTCATTCCAGCCTGGAGGAGATCATGGGAGCCCGAATATCGCGAGAGGCAAGTTTCGTGG
>Ga0209270_1002069_pt1 | contig 23072 bp, 20 predicted proteins | sample MTBAKSrepl1MetaG_FD_187456 | JGI IMG/M metagenome (GOLD analysis project Ga0209270, IMG submission 187456) | Enrichment culture microbial communities from Arthur Kill intertidal strait, New Jersey, USA, that are MTBE-degrading - MTBE-AKS1... | ecosystem: Environmental > Aquatic > Marine >...
TTAAGGTCTGTGGTAGACTACCACGTCGATAGGCTGGAGGTGTAAGTGCAGTAATGTATTCAGCTGACCAGTACTAATAGACCGTGTGGCTTGACCCTTATTCATTCCTCCTGTTGTCAAATAGGATAGGGCCTTATGATGAAGGCCCTATTTCTGTGTTTATGGAGAAGAGATGAGAGAGAGAGATATTTTTGAAGATATCATAGACATAGGTAAGAGACGGGGTACTCTTACCTATGATGAAATAAATGACGCGCTTCCTTCCGAGTTCTTCTCACCTGATGAGATAGAGGACCTTATGGATATCCTCCAGGACATGGGAGTCAAGGTCGTAGATCACGAGGAATCAGTGCAGCCTGAAGAAGAGATTGAGGAAGAGATTGAGGAATATGGAAAGACAGAGGACCTCGTGCAGGCATATTTCTATTCCATGGGGGATATTTCAATCCTTACAAAGGATGAAGAGACAGAACTCGCTAAACGACTTGAAGCAGGAAAGGAAATTATAAAAGAGATAGTAACAGTATTGCCTCTTTATAAAAAACTTGAGGCCAGTCTCAACGGAAAAGAAGAAGAATTAAGTTCCGAGGATGAAAAGACAGACGAGCCGCTGATAAAAAGTGTAGAAGTACTGGAATACCTCATGGATGAGATTGAAGGAATCGACAGGAGAATCGCACGGTATGATTCACTCAAAGGACTGAAGAGAGTAATCAGGGAGAAAAAGAAGAAGCGCATTGATACAAAAAAACTCGATGCATTGGCTAAAGAGACAGAAAAGAAATACAAGAACGTTGAGTATGAAGTTGGTGTGAAAATTGATGAACTAAAGATGATGTGGGCCCGCATCGTAAAGGCAAAGACACTTATCGAAACAGCAAAAAATGAACTCATAACCCGCAATCTTCGGCTTGTTGTCAACATTGCAAAAAATTACGTCGGCAGGGGACTCCCCCTCCTGGACCTCATACAGGAAGGGAATATAGGCCTCATGAAGGCTGTTGATAAATTTAAATATGAAAAGGGTTTTAAGTTCAGTACTTACGCAACATGGTGGATAAGACAGGCAATCACGAGAGCATTAATAGACCAGACGAAAACAATCAGGGTTCCGGTGCATATGATGGAATTTTATAACAGAGTTACCAAGGCATCAAGAGAACTGACACAGCAGCTCGGAAGAGAACCTACAAACGAAGAAATTGCCCTGAAACTCATGGTACCGACAAGAAAGGTTGAAGAGGTCTTTCGGGCAATTCAGGACCCTATAGCTCTCCAGACACCTGTTGGGGATGAGGACACAGAGCTAGAAGATTTTATAGGCGATAAGAACAGCCCTTCACCCTATTCTGATGCTGAAAAGACTGAAACATCCGAACAGATACAGATGGTTTTAAAGACGCTGACACCTAAGGAAGAGAAGGTTATAAGGATGCGTTTCGGTATAGGGGCTGATAGAGATCATACCCTTGAGGAAGTCGGCAGGCATCTTTCCATAACACGAGAAAGGGTCAGACAGATTGAGGCAAAAGCCTTGAGGAAGCTGAAGCACCCAAGCAGGCTCAAGGCGCTCAAGAAATTAACTATTACCCCTCCTTAGCCTTTGTTATCCCGTCTCCTGCAACAATTTCCCTGTCGCACTTTTTTACGATAGCAGTTGAAGTTGTCGCACGAAGGTTGATAATCTGAATGAGCCCGTTGTATATCTTATGGTTACTCTGGAGCGTTGTTGCAAGCAAATCTCCTACTTCTAATCCGTCGTTGCTCCCTTTGTCAATATAGACAATGTCGAATGTCCCGCTGATTCCGTGGAGTTGTTTGGTTGCAACGACATAACCAACTACATCTGGTTTCCTCGGAGATTTGATCGCCGGAGGTTGTTCAATATCATAGAAATTATCGAGGAGGTCTCCCTGTGATATCTCACCATAAGAAGTTGTAATGAGTACTTTCGGATCACCTCCGTTTTCAACAACCTCTGCGATACCAAGTATCTCAATCAGATATCCAAGGCTGCGGCCGGAGTAAGGGTGGTCTACTTTTTCAATGACGTCGATGACATAGAATTTGTCACCCGTCTGGACTGGTTCGGTGGATTTGATATATGCATAATCATTTCCCCCGAGAACTGTTCTGTCGGTCGGGGTATCAGTTACCGCCCCTATGTCAGGAACTGAATCACCAATATAACCGCTCGCGATTATCATATGTCTGTCAACAAGATATTTTATTTCTTCGGGTTCAACTATTTCCTCTGAAGGTTTTTCTTTAACAATTTTCGGTTTTTTTACAACCTTGGGTTTCTCAGCAGGGATTTCTTTTTGCAACAGATAGAGAGGTATCTTAATTTTTTGATTGGGATAGATCCTGTCCGGATGTTTTATTTCCGGATTCTCTTTCCAAACTTTCGGCCAGAGAAATGGATCGCTCAATTCTTTATGCGAGATGTCCCAGAGTGTATCACCCCTTATAACGGTGTAGTCCTTATGTTCCTCATAGATCTGCATCTCTGCAAACGCCGATGAAGGAACGAGAAGGATGATAAAGAAAATAAGGAGACTGTTTCTTGATAAAATTTTTCTTAGCATTCTATTCCTCTCCTATAGATTGTAAATGTTACATAAAACATAACTAAGATATCTGAAACTGTCAAGTAATAAATCTCGTTAATGGGTGCAAAAGAATCTTATTCAGTGGAATAATGTCGTCCAGAAACAGAAAAATGCTTTTTGTACGAAGTGTCCTTTAACTGCGCATGTATTTTCTGATAATATTTGAGTATGCACTATATAAAGGCAATCTTCATTTTAATTCTTTTTTGCTTTCCGATTGCTGCAGATGCAGAGGAAATTAAAGAATACACACTTGACAACGGACTGAAGGTTCTTATTATAGAAGAACACAAGGCACCGGTAGCCACCTTTCAGGTTTGGTATCGTGTTGGTTCAAGGAATGAGCCTGCGGGTAAATCCGGGATTTCCCATCTCCTGGAACACATGATGTTTAAGGGAACCTCAGACTATGGTCCGGGAGTATTGTCAAGGATTGTCCAAAGGAATGGTGGCATCGATAACGCGTATACGACAAAAGACTATACTGCTTATTTTGAACTTCTTTCCGCTGACAGGATTTCTATCCCGATTGATCTGGAGTCTGACCGCATGCAAAATCTTACCTTTGAACCAAAAGAGGTCTCTTCTGAGCGCAGTGTGGTTATGGAAGAGCGAAGATTGAGGTATGAGGACGACCCGCAGAACTTTTTATTCGAAGAGGTCGTTGCATCTGCATTTAAGGTTCATCCCTATCAAAGGCCTGTCATAGGATGGATGTCGGACATTGATTCTATAGAAAGGAAGGACCTGTACGATTATTATAAAACGTATTACTCGCCTGATAATGCCGTCATCATTATTGTTGGTGATGTGCGTGCTGAAATGATTATTGAAAAGGTGAAAGAATCGTTTGGGGATATACCTGCTGCGACATCTCCTCGAAGAGATATTACATCTGTAGAGCCTGAGCAGAAAGGGGAAAGGAGGGTGCTGCTTAAGAAAGAAGCGGAGCTCCCTTCTATTATTATGGCATACCATACTCCAAACTTCCCACACGAAGACAGCTTTGCACTCGATGTCCTCAGCATGATACTTTCGGGAGGAAAGAGTTCGCGGCTCTATCAGTCCATGGTATATGATCAGAAGATAGCACTCGATGTATCCGCAGATTACAGTGGTTTCAACAAAGATCCATACCTGTTTTTCTTTTCAGCAACAGCAGCTCCCGGAAGTGATATCAATGAGGTCGAAAAAGCCCTCTATATACAGATTGAGAAAATTATTACAGATTTTCCGTCCGAGCGAGAGATACAGAAGGCAAAAAACCAGATTGAGTCTTCATTTATCATGGGACAGGATTCAATATATCTGCAGGCTATGAAATACGGGATATTTGAAATGCTCGGTGACTGGAGATTCATTGAAAAATATCTTGAAGGGATAAGAGGCGTGAAAGCTGATGATATAGTGAGGGTCGCAAGAAAATATTTTACGGACTATAGAAGAACAACAGGCATTTTAATACCAACAAAAAAGTGAAGAGTGAACAGTAAAAAGGCCATTAATTCACTGTCATTGCGAGCACCCAAAGGGTGCATGGCAATCCGGCCTGAAAGGTCGTTGCGAAGGCGAAGCCTGTGGCAATCTCGAAGGAGATTTTTCGCTTCGCTCGGAATGACGCCTTGCGTCAGATTGCTTCGTTTCACTCGCAATGACATTTCTTGCCACTTGATAAAAGTTATCACCATATCCTTATTGATTGCTGCTTGCTCCATGCTTTCTTCTTACGCATATGCTCTTGATGTAAAAAGGACTGTTCTGCCAAATGGACTTGTGGTGCTCCACTCTGAGGAACATACCCTCCCTATTGTTATGATGACGCTCATTGTTAAAGTTGGACAAATCAATGAACCTGCAGACAAGGCAGGGCTTGCGCATCTGACGGCTGAGCTCCTTACAGAAGGAACGAAGCATCGGAGCGCTTTAGATGTGAGTGAGGAAATAGAATTCATGGGAGCATCGCTTGATGCATCAGCAGAAAGAGATTATACGGCGATTTCGCTGTCAGTTTTGAAAAAAGACGTGCAGAAAGGATTCGAGCTCTTTTCCGATATCCTTCTCCATCCAACATTCCCGAAAAACGAACTTGAAAGAAAGCGCGAACTTATCAAAGGGTTCCTGAAACAACAGGAAGAGGACCCTTCTTTTCTCGCCGAGCGGGCGTTTAGAAAGGAGGTTTTCGGGCAGCATCCTTATGGTAGACTCATCGAAGGTAATCTTGTAACCATTGACAGCGTAACAGGGCAAGACATTTCTCATTTTTATGGCGATTTCTTCTTGCCAAACAACTCAATACTTTCCGTCGTCGGAGATCTCACAGATGATGAATTAGCTCTTTTGATTAAGCGGTATCTTGGTGAGTGGAAGAAGGCAGATAATTATCATCCTCCCTTAATCCCTCCTCTCCCCGGCGAGTCTTCGACCGTCAAGGGAGGGAAAGTTCCCTCTCACCTTGCGGGAGAGGGTAAGGGTGAGGGTGAGGGGGTATTTTCTGAGCAAAGAAGTAAAAAAAATATAAAAATAGACAGGGATCTCAAGCAGGCGAACATCATGCTCGGAAACCTTGGTATCAGCCGTGATAACCCTGATTACTACGCTGTATTGGTTATGAACTATATCCTCGGTGGCGGTGGCTTTACATCAAGACTCATGCAATCAGTTCGGGATGAAATGGGCCTCGCATATGATATCCATAGCTTCTTTGTGTCTTATAAGCAAGGGGGAATGTTCCGGGTAAGTTCACAGACAAAAAATGAGTCGGCAAATACCGTAATTCAAGAGATACTCTTACAGATTGAAAGCATAAGAAAAGAAGGGGTTATTGATGAAGAACTGTCAGACGCTCAGGCATATTTGACAGGCAGTTTCCCGAGGCGACTTGACACAAACAGGAAGATTGCTGATTTCCTTGCTGCTGTTGAATTCTACGAACTTGGCCTTGATTATGCCGAAAAATTTCCCGAGTATATCAATGCAGTCACAAAAGAAGACGTTTTAAGAGTTGCACGGAAATATCTTGATCCTGAAAATTATGTGCTTGTAATCGTTGCAGACCAGGAGAAGACACATATAGAAGACCCCCGTTCTCGATAAAAAATGGCAAAGAGTAAGATATTCTATTAGTGAAAAAGAAAATTCTGTTTTATCTTATTCCCTTGATATCAACATCGCTGTTCGTTGTTTTTCAGCTATTCAACCCTGCGGTAATTCAGGAAAAAGTTGAAGGAAGGCTTTATGATCTAAGACTCAATGTGCGAGATAATATAATGAGGAAACTACCATATCAGGATATCCTCATCGTCTATGTCGATGAAAAAAGCATAGGAGAGATTGGAAGATGGCCGTGGAGCAGGAAGGTCATGGCAGATCTTATCAACAAAATATCTGCAGGAAAACCAAAGGTCATAGGGGTTGATATCATATTCAGCGAGAAGGAAGACCGTGAATCGGACGAAAGACTTGCACAGGCCATAAAAAAAGCAGGGAATGTTGTCCTGGCAACGGCATTTATTGTGACTCAAGGAAAAAAAGATGCCGGGAGGTCGGGGGAAGTTCCGGATTTCCTCTGGGACTCTGCGTTCATGAAGCTTCCAAAGGTTCCAAATATTGAAGGGATCACATGGGAAGAGTTGTCCATAAGGCCGGAAATGGTTATCCCGCCTCTTGAAGAATTCTCAAGAGGTGCAACGCTCGGCCATGTCTATGCGCCTCCGGACATGGATGGTATCTTGAGGCAGGAGGTTATGTATCTTTACTTCGCCGGGGATTACTACCCCTCATTTTCACTGCAGACGGCAAGGATTTCGCGTGGTATAAAAATGGATGATGTGGTTCTTTACAGAGACTCCGGGATAATGCTTGGCGATAAATTTATAAAAACAGATTTGAACGGGCGTGTCGTTGTAAATTATATAGGCAAGGAGTATAGCTTCCCTTTCGAGTCCGCATCAGATGTTATCAAAGGGAAAACTGCACCGGGAAAATTTAAGGATAAAATAGTACTTATAGGGACATCTGCGCTTGCTACGTATGACATGAAGGCTACCCCCCTTTCAGGAAACATGCCGGGTGTTGAGAAGAATGCGAATGTTGTGGAGAATATCCTTTTAAACAACTTTATAAAAAAGAGTCCGGGCCCACTGGAAATCATTTATCTGCTCGTCACAGGTATTTTCTTGGGGTTGATTCTCCCAAGACTGAAGGCAATCCCCGGAGCGGCCCTTGCAACCGGATTGATGGTGTTTTATATAGCGCTCAGTTTCTATCTCCTCATGTATGAAAATATTTGGATAAACCTCACGTACCCCCTTTCAAACATGCTTATCGTTTTTGTTTCGCTTACAGTAACAAAGTATTTTTTCGAAGAAAAAAAGGCTAAGGAGATTAGGTCAATGTTTTCAAGCTATGTATCTCCGAAGATCGTTGAGGTGCTCATCAACAATCCGGAGAAGGCAAAACTTGGAGGGGATAGAAAGATTGTAACCGCCCTTTTTTCTGACATAGCAGGTTTTACTTCTCTGTCTGAAAAAAGAAATCCCGAGGAAGTCGTTGACCTTTTAAATGAATATTTCAAAGAAATGACAGGGATTATCTTCAAGTGGGATGGCACATTGGATAAATTTGTGGGGGACGAGATCATGGCGTTCTGGGGTGCGCCGGTTGAGCAGCCTGATCATGCAGAGCGTGCTGTCAGGTGTGCAATGGAGATGATAGACAGCCTTTGCAGGATGCAGGAGAAGTGGACAAAGGAAGGCAGGGATATCCTTACCTGCGGTATTGGAATTAATACAGGAGAGGTTCTTATCGGCAATATTGGCGCTCCAGGGAAAAAGATGGACTATACCATTATCGGTGATCATGTTAACCTTGCAGCACGGGTTGAGACACTGACAAGAAAATACGGGGCTCAGATTATCCTGACAGAATTTACCTTGAATTATCTTGAGGCAGCGATGGAACAAGGAACGATCGACCATTACAAAATTCAGGAGCTTGAAACAGTAAGAGTCAAAGGCAGGGAGAAAGAGGTGAAGATCTTTGAGCTGAAAAGGGCAGGGAGTGAAAAGTCTTAGCCTTCATATCCTACAATGGAAATGCCTGCCTTATTTGATTCTTCAACAATTTTTTCTCTTTCCAGGAAGATGCTTTTTTTTGATTCGACAGACAATACACTTGCATGAACCTCGATCATGGCGTGTAACGTATCTAATCCTACTGCAGGAACATCAAACCTCATATCCTGATTTGGTTTACTAACTTTTACGACCACAGCACCGCTCCCTGCAAGAGCCCCGCCTCTTTTTATCGCCTCGTCAGTGCCTTCAATAGCTTCCACCGCCATCACAGCCCGATTCTTAACAACAACTGTCTGCCCTATGTCTAATCTCCCGATTTCCTTTGCTATCTTCCATCCAAATGCAATGTCTTTCCATTCGTCTTCGGTAGGTCTTCTCTTTGTAAGAACACCGTCTGGAGTAAGGAGACTGCTGCTAAAGCTCGTAATATCGAGGAGTTGAATGCCTTCTTTCTCGAGTTCCTTCATTATTGCAAGCAGTATGGAATCATCGCTTCTATCTCTCAGGGAGAAAAGAAGTTTTACTGCCCGGAGATCCGGAGTAATATTGCTTTTATACAGTAATGTCTTCGGGACTTTCCCTGCCATGACAGCCTTTGTAATCCCATATTGTTTCATTGACTTGATAATGGTACCGAATTTGCCGACATTCACCCGCTTTATTTCGTCAACATACGATGACAAGGATCGGTCTGCGAGAGGATCAAGCGCTATTGCAAAGACAGTATATCCACGGGCCTTTGCCTCAGTGGCAACAGCCTTCGGAAGTTCTCCGGTCCCTGCGATCAATCCAAGTTTTTTCATAAATCATAAAGGGGGCTTGCGCAATTTTTATTTACCTGCAGATACCTCTTTTATTTTTCTGTATAAACTCGATGAGGTTTTTTATTTCATCCGTGTAAGGAAGGTCTTCCTGTATCTTCTTTAACGCATCCTTGAGTGTTCTCTTTTCTCTGAAGATTACCTTGTATGCTTTTTTAAGCTCATTTATAGTTGAATCAGAAAAACCATGCCTCTTGAGGCCGATTGTATTAAGGCCGAAGAGTCTCGCGCGTGCACCGGAAGCTATCATGTAGGGCGGTATATCCTGTCCCACGCCACTAAACCCGCCGACCATTGCATAGGCACCAATCCTTGTGAACTGATGGATTGCAACAAGGCCGCCGATAACGGCGTGATCCTCTATAACAACATGCCCTGCAAGGGTTGCAACATTTGCCATAAGGACCGAGTTCCCAATTTTACAATCATGTGCAATGTGGACATATGCCATGAGAAAGTTATTATCTCCGATTGTTGTTATCCCGTCTCCACCGACGGATGCCCTGTGTATTGTTATGTATTCACGAATGGTGTTATTACTTCCGATTCTTACACCTGTTTTTTCTCCTTTATATTTGGTATCCTGTGGCGGAAGCCCGATGCTCGAGAATGGATATATGAGGCAATTTTCCCCGATTTCTGTATCCCCTTCTATGATAATGTTTGAAATAAGTTTCGTGCCTTTTCTGATACGTACCCCTTCATTGAGAATGCAGAACGGACCAATAGTGGTATCTTCGTCTATCTCTACCCCGGGTGAAATAATTGCTGTAGGATGAATTTCCTTTTTCATAATCTCCTCATATCTGTCTGTCTGTAACCATCGCTAAAAATTCAGCTTCAGCAGCTGTCTTGTCATCAACGATTGCGTTCCCTGAAAATTTCCATACACTATCACCTCTGAGGTGTAGGACATTGACCTCTAACCTCAGCTGGTCGCCAGGTAAGACCGGCTTCCTGAATTTTGCTTTTTCTATGCTCATAAAGTAGACGGATTTACCCGGAGGCACCCCTGAACAGAAAGCGAGTATGCCTCCCACCTGTGCCAATGCTTCTATAATAAGGACCCCTGGCATGATAGGATTCCCGGGGAAGTGTCCCTGGAAGAATCCTTCATTAATTGATATATTTTTAATGCCCACAGCCTTCACTTTTGGCTCTAACTCAATAATCCGGTCGACAAGAAGAAATGGATATCTATGGGGCAAGAGTTTCTGTATCTCCATTATGTCCATCATTCGGCATTCCTCCTTTCAAGTTCCCTTATCTTTTCTTCGAGTTCTTTGATCTTTTTGTTAAGTGCAGGCAATCTTGCAAAGAGAGCTATGGCCTTCATCCATTCCCTCTGTGGTAAAGCAGGCGTACCGATATATGTCCCTTTTGTGACGTGTCCCTTGATGCCTGACTGTGCGCCGATTATAGTTCCGGAGTCTATCAGGGCGTGATCAGAAATCCCGATCTGGCCTGCCAGAGTAACATGATTGCCGATCTCGGTACTCCCTCCTATGCCTACCTGGGCAACGATGACCGAATTGTTTCCGATTTTGACATTATGTGCTATTTGAACAAGATTGTCTATTTTTGTGCCCTTCCCAATTACCGTATTACCCAGGGTTGCCCGGTCAATAGAGACGTTAGAGCCGATTTCCACGTCATCTTCAATGATAACGCCCCCGACCTGAGGGATCTTATGATAGCTGCCTTCATCGAGAACATAACCAAATCCGTCAGATCCTATGACTGAGCCTGCATGGATGATAACGTTGTTTCCTATACGAACGCCCTCTCGCAAAGTTACCTGCGGGTAAATAACACATTGTTCCCCTATCGTGGTATGTTCGCCGACAAATACATATGGATAGATGATCGTACCGCTTCCTATTCTAACATTATCTGATATATATGAGAACGGAAAGACCGAAACATCAGCAGCAAGCTCAGCTTTTCCGGATACAATCGCCCCGCTGCTTATCCCTGAAAATTTTTTTGGTTTTACATAGAAATGTTCGAGTAATATTGCAAAAGCACGATAAGGGTTCGATACTTTTAACTGCGGCAGGTTAATGTCAGGAATCGCTTCTTTTACTATCACACATGATGCCTTGGAGGCGGAGAGGTCCTTTCTATATTTCTGTGCTGCCATGAAAGTAATATCACCTTCCTGAGCATCACGTATGCCTGAAACCCCGGTGATCTCGATATCATGCGCCTGAGGCAGGCCTATGATCTCCCCCTTGACAAGAGATGCGATGTCTGTTAGCTTCACTATTACTTTTTTGAAATATTGTATTCTTTTATTACGCTGTCTGTGATATCCAGGTCCTGATTGGTGTAAAGAACCAGACTTTTCTCGATTATAATCGTGTATCCCCCCTCTTTCCCTATCCTGTTAACTATGTCATGAACTCCTTTTATAATCGCTTCTGTCAGTTCTCCTTCTTTTTTCTTTACCTCTGCCTGCGAATCCTGCAAAGTCCGCTGATAATCTCTCAGCAATTTTTCAAGTTCATCTTCTTTACTTTTCTTTGCTTCGGCAGAAAGGGCAGAAGCCTGTTTTTGGAGTTCGATTTTTAACTTTTCGATCTCCCTGCTTTTTTCCTCAATAACAGATTCTTTTGATTTTATGAGGGACTCGAGATCGGTTTTGGCCTTTTTCCCTGCTTCACATTCGTTTAAGACCTTCTGGAGGTCTATAATCCCTATTTTGGTGTCCTCCGCTGCTTGAGCATATGCCGGCAAGATGAAGCATATGCATAAAATTAAAAATAACTTCTTCATGGTTCCTCCTTATTTTAATTATAGTTCAATCCGGGCATTTAGAAGAAAGTCCCGAATGCAAATTCGAGCCTGCTTGAGCTTTCACCATCTCTTCTGTCAATATTGTATCCCCACTCGAGCCTGACAGGTCCAAAGGGAGAAATCCATCGTACACCTGCCCCGGCAGTATAACGCAATGTTCCAAAACGGTCGGATATACAATTCGTTTCATTGTCGCAGGAGTGATCGTAAGAATTCCCTGCGTCTGCAAAAACAACACCCTTTAATCGCAGACTCGTCATTACGGGGAAAATATATTCGGCATTAAAGATAAGTTCTGTTTTGCCGCCTATGGGCTCTCCTATTATGGGGGTGTCATAAGGGTTGCCGTCCGCGTCTTCGGTAATGAGGTCCTGAGGGCCTGCCTCACCCCAGTCCAACCCCCTGATCGAATATATGCCACCGAGATAGAAACGCTCATAGAGAGGGAGTTCTTCGTCGAAGATGCCCTCAGCGTAACCGATTCTTCCCCTTAGCATTATGGATGTCTTTCCGATAGGAAAATACCATGCAGAATCAAATTCGGTCCTGATAAACTTATTTGTACCCCCCAGCCCGGCGAATGTAAAGTAAAGGGAGTTTCTTGATCCCCTCATTGGATCAATGTAGTTATCCCTTGAATCTCTTGTGAGGGATGGTGTGAGGCTGCTTGTCTTGTTCCTGCCCTCCTGGTCCACAATGATTGGGTTAACAGTCGTTACATCTGTTATCTCCGCATCCTCGAAATTGTATGCAACAGCACCCCACCAGTATTCAGAGAAATTCTTACCCAGAGACAACCCAAATCCGGTTGCTTTCTTGGTGTATCCGAAATATTCCCTGTCCATCCTGTATACGTTCACTGAGAATGTCAGCGGCTTATCCAGGAACCACGGGTCCCTGAAGGTGACGTCGTAATAAGTGGTCCTGCCGCCAAGTTCCGCCCTTAATTTTAAGTAATACCCTTTGCCGAAAAGGTTGCCCTGTGTTAAATCAACCATTGCAATAAATTGTTCGACTGAGCTGTATCCGCCGCCGACACTGAAGAAGCCTGTTGGTTTTTCCTTTACGTTGATATTGAGATCGACAAGTTTTTCCTCCGGCTGTGGTTTCGGTGCTATGTCTACCGTATCGAAAAAGTTGAGGTTGCTCAGCCTCTCATAGCTTCTTCTTATCAGGGCGCTATTGAATGTGTCCCCCTCGTCGAGCCGCACCTCTCTTCTAATGACATTATCCCTTGTTTTTGTATTCCCTGATATTTCTATCCTCCCGATCCGGTATTTATCCCCTTCGTCAATTTTCAGAACCACATCTACGGTTTTTTTTGTTTCGTCGGGGGTTATGTCAGGGGTGACGGTTATGAGCGCATACCCGTTTTCCGAGTAGAGTTCCGATATTGAGAAAATATCCTTTCGGAGGGTCTCTTTGCTGAAGGGTTTGCCTGGCACCATGGTAATTCTTTCTTTTATCGCTTCATCACTGAAGATCCTGTTGTTTGTTACTGCTACGGAAGAAACCTCAAACTGATCACCTTCCGAAATTGATGTGGTTATGATCATGCCCCTCTTGTCATCGGTGAGTTGAATCTTCGGCTCACCTACGGCCACCATAATAAAACCGTTATTGAAATAGAGGTCCCTTATCATTTCAACATCTAATTCCATCTGCTCTTTTTTGAAATAGCCGGAAGAGGTGATAAAAGAGAAAATCGACCATTTTTTTGTCTTCATTACACCTTTTATCTTCCCTTTTGAAAGTGCGTGATTTCCCTCTATGATAATGTCTTTAATCCTGACCCTTGCCCCTTCTTTTATCTGATATGTCAGGGATACCTCATCGGGGCCTATAGTTTTTATTACCGGAACGATCTGTGATAACCAGTAACCTTCCTCTTCATAGAAAGCCCTTAGTTTACCGGCATTGTCCTGTATGAGGACCGCATCAGCTATTGAACCAGGTGATATTGCTATCTTTTCCTTCAGTTTTGCATCGTCAAACTCATCGTTGCCCTGAAAAACAATGCTTTTGATAATAGGCTTTTCGGTGACAACATAGATTAACCGTATTCCCCCCTCAAAAGGCTCGATCTCTGCGCGAACATCGTCGAAATATCCCATCTTGAAAATATTTTTGATGTCCTCGTTCGTTTTTTCCTGGGAGAGTTGTTCCCCTATCTGCTGGGTGATCTTTGCCTTGACTGCGCTTTCTTCTATCCTCTTTAATCCTTTTACCTCGATGGAATTAATGACAGGGAGCTCCTCGGCATGGGAAGTTAAGATATAAAAAGAGCAGCTTATGATAATAAATAGCGGCAACAGCACTATTTTCCTGAGCATATAACCTCCTTAATGAGAGATGCGGTAAAGTATAGCATTCTTTTAGGGGGAGATGTAAATAAAAAAGGGAAATCCGGCAACGGCTTAAAGGCCTCTTTTAATAAAAGCATGAATATATGCTACCGGAGGTTTTTTATGTGCAAAGAAAAATGCCATTTTCTGTGTAAATGGAAGTGGTTTTAACAAATTCATATATATCTGCCACGTTTCCTTATGAGGAATATTATTTAATATATATATTATAGATTTAAGAAACATACTAATCAAAATTACCCCTCGTAGAAATATAATTTTTTCTTGACAAATAAGTAAGACTGGATTATCATTAAACACTTTTCTTATAAGACTTGTTGTTTCTAAAGCATCAAAATATCAAAGAAGAGGACTACTTTTATTAAATCAACACGTTATGTCTCGAAATATCTTCAAGGAAGGGGGTGGAGAGGAAGACTTAAGCTATCTGTAATTAAGTCATTTTGATGTACACAATTCCAAAAGAAGGAGGTTGAAATGGGAATCGAAGGACAAGAGCACCTATGGGATAAAGAAGTAACAGGCCATAGAACATATAACGATATACGAATCTTCACTGACGAACAGCTCAAGAACTATACAGAAGATGAGCTGAAGAATTTCAAGATTAAGCACGATATCTCAATGATAGAGAAATTGGAAACAGGTCCCTGGCCCAGTTTTGTGAGCGACATCAAAAGAGAAGCCCTCCATAGGAAAAAGATCGGACAGGATGAACTCATGATTCCAATGGAGGTTTGCGAGGACCTTTTAGGCCAGGTTGAACTTTCATATCACGAGGGTGAAACACACTGGAAGCACGGCGGTATTGTCGGTGTCCTTGGTTACGGCGGTGGTGTTATCGGCCGTTATTCAGACCAGCCGCAGAAGTTCCCGGCTGTTGCACATTTCCATACTATAAGAGTCAATCAGCCCGGTGCAAAATTTTATACCACTGACTGGCTGAGAAGTTTCTGCGATTTATGTGAATATAGAGGAAGCGGCATAACAAATCTCCACGGTTCAACCGGTGACCTTGTCATGCTGGGTGCCACGACTGAGCAGTTGGAGCCTATATTCTTTGACTTAACACATGATTTGGGTGTTGATTTAGGCGGTTCAGGTGGAAACCTCCGTACCCCTTCAGACTGCATTGGTCCGGCACGGTGTGAGTATGCCTGTTACGATAACATGGACCTGTGTTATGACTTGACCATGACCTTCCAGGATGAATTACATAGACCGGCCTTCCCGTATAAGTTCAAGTTTAAATTCGATGCATGCCCCAATTGCTGCACAGCCGCTATTGCCAGATCTGACATGGCTTACATAGGCAACTGGAAGGATGATATCCGGATTAATCAGGCGGCAGTGAAGGCATATGTAGGAGGCGAAATCCCACGTAATGGCGGTGCAGTACAGGCTGACTGGGGACCGTTCAACATTCAGGAGGAAATCATTGACAACTGTCCTACCAAATGTATGAGCTGGGATGGAAGCAAGCTCACCATCAACAATGCTGAGTGTACCCGGTGCATGCATTGTATAAACGCAATGCCCGAGGCATTAAGGGTTGGTGCTGATTCGGGTCTCAGTATCTCGTTCGGCGCAAAGGCACCGATTCTTGAAGGAGCCCAGATTGCTTTAATGACTATACCTTTCATGTATGCAAAGAAGCCTTATGATAACATCAAGGCTCTTGTCGGAAAGGTTTTCGATTGGTGGATAGAAGAAGGGAAGAACCGTGAGCGCATTGGTGAAACGATTCAACGTGTGAGCTTGAAGACATTCTGTGAGGTACTCGGGATTCCGCCTATGCCGCAGATGGTCAAAGAGCCCCGTTCCAATCCTTATGTCTTCTTCAAGGAGTCAGAGGTTCCCGGCGGATGGACAAGGGATATTAACGATTACAGAAAGAGACACCCAAGATAAAATATAAAGGAGGAACGCTATGTCGAAAGGTAGATTTGGCTATTTCGATCCTAAAAAGCCATTAGCGAACAGGATCACTGATATCGGTCCCAATCGTTTTGAGCAGATGATGCCACCTGTCCTCAGAAAGAATTACGGAAAGTGGCTCTCTCACAGAATATTGGAACCCGGACTTTTAATGCATGTCTCCGAGACAGGAGATAAGGTATATAGTGTTAGGGCTGGCGCACCGAGGATATTGTCAGCAGAGTACATCCGTGAGGTATGTGATCTCGCAGACAAGTATTGCGAAGGTTATGTGAGATGGACAACCCGGAATAACATTGAGTTCATTATGGAAGATGAAAAGACGGCACGCGATTTGAAGAAACAAATCAGTGGCATGAAATATCCGGGAGGCTCGTTTAAATTTCCTCCGGGCGGCACGGGATTTGGTATCACAAACATCGTGCATACACAAGGGTGGGTGCACTGCCATACCCCTGCGACTGACGCATCTGGTCTGGTGAAGGCTACTGCTGATGTGTTATTTGACCATTTCCAGAACATGAAATTGCCTGCGAAACTGAGAGTCGCTATGGCATGCTGCCTCAATATGTGCGGTGCAGTGCACTGTTCAGATATTGCCCTTCTTGGCTATCACCGCAAACCGCCTACAATAGACCATGAGGTCCTTGGAAAGGTCTGCGAGATTCCGCTCGTTGTTGCCGCGTGCCCACTCTATGCAATCAAACCGTACACGACGCCTGAGGGAACGAAGAGTGTCACGGTCAACCAGGAAAAGTGCATGTACTGCGGAAACTGCTACACCATGTGCATGGCTCTGCCTCTGGCTGATGCCGAGGGAGACGGAGTAGCTATCCTCGTTGGCGGGAAGATTTCGAACCGTATCAGCGGGCCGAAATTCTCCAAGGTTGTTGTACCGTGGCTGCCAAACAATATGCCCCGGTGGCCCGAGGTGACCGATGTCGTCAAGAAGATCGTGGATGTATATGCAAGTGATGCGAAGAAATATGAAAGGCTTGGCAACTGGGCAGAGCGTATTGGCTGGGAGAAGTTCTTTGAGAAAACAGGCATCCCATTTACAGAAAAGAGCCTGGATGATTATCGCCTTTCCGTTGACACGTTCAGGACAACGACCCAGTTCAAGTATACAGACCATGCATGGGCGGTATCCAAGGCTGTTGGTGGTATATAAGATCAAGAAAAGAGGTGTAAATAAGTTATGGGAAGAGAAGAAGTAAGACAGGCTATTATTGATTATGCAACAAAGAGTCTGAAAAGCAAGTTCTATTTTAAGGATATGCTTGCCGGCGTAAAGAAGGTTGTACCTGATACCGGTGCATCAGAGGTAAAATCCGTAGTCTCTGAATTAGTGAGAGAGGAAGTTATAGCGTTATTCTCGACCGGAAGCTCTTCGATGTACGGTTTGAAGGGACGAGGCATATCTGCTGAAGAATCAGGATCAGGCAGCGCAGGCAGCTCAGAGTAAGTAGCAAGTAAGCTAAGGGAAAATGCTTTTCTCGAGTAAAGAAAACTCGAGTAAAGAAAAATAGAGGAGGCTGGCAATAAGACTAGCCTCCTCATATTTCTTTTTTTATTTTCCTATTTCTTTCAAGAGGATTTTGTTGCTTAGAATCCAGCGATAAGGGTTTCTACACTCTCTTTACTATGTGATAATACCCGTTAGCTTGCCATTGGGAGTGTACTACACTTAAATATTTATCTACCAGAATCCGGCGATAAAAGATATTAACCCGAAAGATGCAATTGATTGTTAAACCGGGGGCAAAGTCGCCTTCAAAATCTTGTTCCGGGTTTGCTTCGGATTCGCCACGCGACTTTACTCGCAATGACATTGCTGTCACTGGATTTGGGATATATTTGTTTTGCCCGGGGTCTGTGAACCGTGTGCAATTCCACAGGTTTGCGTTTCACTGCATTACATAGTAAAATAGTATGTCCATGAAGAATCCCAAAGATATAGACACTTTTATTCAGGAGCAGAGACAACGTCTTAAAGATAAGCCGGAATGTGCTTCTGCCCTTTATAACTTGGGTGTTGTAGCAATGAATCAGGGCAAGTTCGATGAGGCAATAAAGCTGTTTGAAGAGTCCATTACTGAAGGCGGCCGTATGTTCGAGGCCTTTGTTAACCTTGGATACATCTACTTCAAAAAAGGCGACATGGAAAAGGTAATGAAGGCAAACTTGAGGGCTATAGAGATAGAACCCCGATATGCAAGGGGCTATGCAAACCTGGGCTTTGCATATCTTCAAATGGGAAAGACGGATGAAGCTATTGAGGCTTTGGAAAAGGCATTGGAATTTAATCCGGAGATTGTTCAGGCCATGTGTAATCTTGCCAATGCTTATCTGCAGAGAGGAGACACAGACAAAGCTATTGAAACGAATAAGAAGATGCTCGAACTGGCTCCTGATTTTTCGTTGGGGTACAATAACCTGGCAAATGCCTACTTCATGAAAGGCGAGTTTGATGAGGCAATCAAAAATTGTGACAAGGCGGTAGATCTCGGGTTTCAGGTGCATTCTGAGTTTTTAAGACTTCTGGAGCCTCATCGGAAATAAAGATTGAACTGATGTTGAATGACCTCTTTTCCAAATACACATTTGTCGTACGAAAGGCAGACCATCTCTTTCATACTATCCAGGAAAAATATCCGCTGAGCGTTCAGTGCAGAATCCGTTGTTGCGATTGCTGTCATGCCATCTTCGGTGTTTTTCCTATAGAGGCAGCATATCTCAATCACCATTTTAACCGTCTGGAAAGACGAATACGAAGAGATATTCTCAGAAGAGCGGAAAAGGCAGAGACTGAGATGTTGAAGGCGAAGGATAGTCTGAAGGTGTTTGAAGATAAGCCTGAAATGAAGGTATATGGTTTGGGAAAACAGAGGGTGAGATGTCCTTTCCTGACAGAGAGAAAAGAATGCGTTCTCTATGAAAAACGCCCCATTATCTGTCGTATTTATGGAGTGCCATTTAGTTTTGAGTCAAACGGCAAAAAAGAAAAAGCTTATGTCTGTGGTATTTCCGGCTTCCAGGATAAAGTTACCTATCCAACAGTGAAACTCGGCAAGATATACAATGAACTCTGTCAGCTTTCAAGGGAGCTCTTGACTGAAGCAGGTTCGACCAATATAGAAAAGTTTACGCTTATGCTACCGATCTCAAGGGTCTTGCGGATGCCCTTTGAAGCTATTACAAAGGGAGATTTTGAAGAGTAGCGCATAATTCTTCTGCATGATCTTCCAGGTTGTTCATTATTACAGGCAGGTCCTCTGATCCCCTGTAAAGGTCTATTACAGGTTGAAAGGTATCTGTTAATTCATTTTTCATGAATGACCTTGCCAATCCTGAAAACTCTCCCGCAAGGCCGGGATAGTCATCAGTATTCTCCTTTAATTTCAGGGCTTCAATAAATCCCGTTACCGTTGCTTTGAGACAAGAGGCGTCAGCCCATATTATTTCACCAACACCGTCAATTCTGTCCAGACGCATCCTTATAGATAAGTTCAAAAAAGAATAGAATAGGGCCAGGAGGGGATTTATATTTTCATCAAAATCCATTATTGGTTCATATCGCCTTGCTGTTGAAAGGCGCACATTTATTTTTTCACGTGAAAATCCCTCCATCCCCCCTTTTTCAAAAGGGGGGATGGAGGGGGAATTCTTATCATCTTCAATTTTTACTATGAAATCTCCTGCTGCATGATGCCACGGACAGATCTCTTTAAAACCTTGAAAGTCATAGTAAAGGGTGAGGATCTTAGATGCCTGTTTGTATATTTCAAAAGTCTGCTCCTGAGAAAGATTTTTATACCCTGTCCCGAACTCCCAGAGTTTTAACTTTTTCTCACCTTCCTCTACGGTGAGATGGAATTCATGATACCCTTCGAACCAGTCTTCGAGAAGAAATAACATGGAGTTGTGGTTACCCCAATAATACACACTCGGCAAAAAAGGCAGGTGAAATTTTCTATGTAATCTTTGCAGGACTGAGATTTCTTCCTGTAACCATGCCTTGCCTGAATCTGAAATAGCAACATTTAAACAGAATTTTGTTTTTTCTTGTTGCAGGATTAATTCAATGCTCGCCGGGTGATATAGAAGCCCGTGCTTTTCTGTGCGGATGATGATTCTGTTTACTTCATTGATAGGGATTTTTCTCCTCAGTTTTTCCCCTGCTGACAGCAGGAAAGGCTCAAAATCTTCCTGGGCAAGAAAATTCTTTATAGAATCAAAATATACCCTGTAAGGGGTTCTTGAGAGGTCACCTTCTAAAGGGAAGTCCAACTTGTTGTCATCTATGGGGATATCGCCGCAAGGGGAAGAAACAAGATATTGTATGAAGGGATTGTTCATTTCCCAAGTTTTATCAATGCCTCTTTTGCTAATTGGCCAACGGTCTCTTCTTTGAATTGTCCGTCTTTATATATTGAGAAAACATTGTCATCAGTCTCAAGTTTTTGCAATGCTTCTCTTGCACTATTGTTTCCCAATTCACCGAGTGCCCATGCAGCATGTCCCCGGAGGACAGGATCTGCATTTTCAAGGAATGAACAAAGGGGCTTGAAGGCATACTTGACCAAATCCGGATTTGTTGCTGCAATCCTTCCAATAGCCCATATAGCATCTTTCCACATGTTCTCAAATTTTAAAAAAGACAAAATTGCCTCGCTATATTCCCCGAATAAATCCGGATTCTTGCTTATGATCATACCGCTTGTTTCTATTGCACCCCAGGCTGAAGCACCAGACGTTGCTGCGTTCTGTAATAAGCGGGTTAAGAATTTACTAATGATGTCAGGCCGTTCTTCTCCGGCTCTCTTACAAACCTCTCCTGTTATTTCAATAATTCGCCAGCGGAGCGGTTCATCAGGTGTATAGATCATACGCTGCAGTTCTGAAAGGACACGTGAATCACTTTCTGCCATTGAAGCGAGTTCTTCAATCTTATTATCGTATACGTACGTATGTACCGTTTCTTTGGAGAATTTTCCCATGCGAATTTTTGGTTTGGGCGGGTTCGATAAAAGAAGGGCAGTTTTTAATTTTGCTTTCACCTTTTGATCGGTAACTTCCCGGAACTCCTTATTGAGTTTTACAAAAATGAGAACTCCTTTGATGTACCGGTCTTCAAAGATTTTTTGTGGCATAACTTGATGTGTCAAACCATCATACTTTTCAACAACTGCGTCACTATAATCTTCATCAGCTGAAAGTGAAAAAGCCAGGTAATCATCATAATTGCAGGCAAACAGGAGGGCTTCAATAAACGCAGCGCCCTGATTGTGTCCTGTGACATCATAGGCATACACAGCTCCACAGTGCTCACAGGTTCCAAGAGGAAACTCAAGATATTTTCTTTCCCGTAATTCCTTTGGTGGCTCAATTTTGTGATAGCAGAAAGGGCATCGCGGTCCTTCCGGTGGAACTCTCATGTATCTATCCCCTGTAATGTCTTCATGTGGTATTATAAAGGTTAGTTTCATTAAAAGGAAAGGAGTTGCTATGCCGATTTACGAGTTCCGGTGTGTCGAATGCAGCACTGTTTTCGAACTTCTTGATCTCACAAAGGGGAGCAATAAAAAAGGCATGAGGTGCCCCAACTGCAATTCACCTGAGGTGGAGAGACTTTTAAGCAGAGTGAGCGTTGTGAGGGCTTCTGATGGAAAGGCCACTAAAAAAGTCAAAGACTGCGGCGGTAGTACCTGTACCACGATAGAGGTCCCGGGCAGTAAATGATAATTCGTTGCCCGAGGCTTACCTTTGCAGGCCTTGGCGGAGATACAGGCAAAACAATTATCAGTGTTGGGTTGAGCAGGGCCTGGCAGAAACAGGGACACAAAGTCGCCCCTTTTAAAAAGGGCCCTGATTATATTGATATGGGATGGTTGAATCTGGCAGCCCAACATCCCTGTTACAATCTCGACCTCTTCCTCATGACCAAAGATCAAATCCTGTCTTCATTCGCTCTGCATACCGGGCATGCAGACATTGCTCTTATTGAGGGCAATAGGGGGCTCTATGATGGCCTGGATACAGAAGGGAGCGTCAGTACAGCAGAGGTTGCAAAGATACTGCAATCTCCGGTTATCCTCATTGTTGACTGCACAAAGGTAACACGTACCGTTGCCGCCTTGGTCCTTGGTTGTCAAACACTTGATCCTGAAGTTTCTCTCAAAGGGGTGGTTCTCAACAGATTAGCCAGTCCGCGTCAGGAGTCTGTTATTCGAAAAAGCATAGAATATTATTGTGACGTGCCCGTACTTGGTGCGGTACCAAGACAAGAGAACATTACATTTCCTGGAAGGCATCTCGGATTAGTCCCTCCTCATGAGCATCCACTCGCTGAAGAGGCAATTGCCACTGCCGGTGAAACAGCGTTGAAATATTTAGATTTAAAGCAGTTATGGCAGGTTGCCGGTAATGCCCCTCCGATCCAGGTAATGTCTGAAAGTTATCCGGAACATGGAAATAAGAACACAACTATCGGGGTAATCCGTGATTCGGCATTCCATTTTTACTATGAGGAGAATCTTGAATCTTTAAAAAGGGCAGGAGCACGTTTGATAGAATTCAGTGCGCTGTCAGATTATTTGCCGCAAGGGTTAGATGCTCTTTATATCGGTGGTGGTTTCCCTGAAACACACGCTCCTGCCTTATCCTCCAATGAAAAATTAAGAGGGGCTATAAAAAAAGCAGCTGATGCATATCTGCCTATTTACGCTGAGTGCGGTGGATTAATGTATTTAGGGGAGAAACTGATCTATGATGGAAAGTCATATGATATGACAGGTGTCCTCCCGATCGTTATCGGGGTAAGCGAAAGACCACAAGGTCATGGATATAGTATTTTAGAGGTAGAGGCTGAGAATCCATATTTTCAGCATGGGTTGATTCTGAAGGGCCATGAATTCCATTATTCATATGTACTCGAAATCGCCGAAAAAAAAGATGTATATTTTGCTTTTAAGGCGAAAAGAGGAAATGGAATTATAAACAAGATGGAAGGACTGTGTTACAGGCATGTACTTGCTACCTATACACACATCCATGCCCTCGGCACACAGGAATGGGCCCCTGGTATAGTACATGCCTCGTCAGGTTATAAAATGCGTTGATGATTTTTTATTTGTGTCATTTGTAACAAACCTCGTTTGCGTAATTTCTATCCGCCGCAGGCGGAGAGAAATCTTGCCACCAGGTTTCCTCATGAAGTTTACCCCGAGCCTAAGGAAAAGATTCCTCACTTCCAGACTGTGTCACAATTACAGAAAACATTGAATTGTAGTAATATTCGACATTACACCTTTCTCTTTAAAAGTTTTTCTCGAGTTACTATCATTGTTTTATCCAAATCAGGGCTTATTTCATGTAATACGTCTTGTTTGCGCAAGTATCCTTTCATTAATCATCCCAATGCAGCCATTATTCCGGATATTCCCAGAATTGTTATCATCC
>Ga0209270_1002075_pt1 | contig 23033 bp, 9 predicted proteins | sample MTBAKSrepl1MetaG_FD_187456 | JGI IMG/M metagenome (GOLD analysis project Ga0209270, IMG submission 187456) | Enrichment culture microbial communities from Arthur Kill intertidal strait, New Jersey, USA, that are MTBE-degrading - MTBE-AKS1... | ecosystem: Environmental > Aquatic > Marine >...
CACACCACCACCATCAGATGCCGTATTTCCGCTGATCGTATTGTTTGTGAAGGTGCCGGAATTGCTGCAATACACACCACCACCATCAGATGCCGTATTTCCGCTGATCGTATTGTTTGTGAAGGTTCCTGTTCCTAAATAACCTACATAGACACCTCCGCCCACTCCGCCAACACCATTAAATGTAGCCGTATTTCCACTGATCGTATTATTTGAGAAAGTGCCTGGACCAATAACAAACACGCCACCACCACTACCACCATTTGGAGCTGTATTTCCGCTGATCGTATTGTATGAGAAGGTTCCTATACTATTAACGAACACGCCACCACCATAACCACCAGTTGGAGCCGTATTTCCGCTGATAGTATTGTTTAAGAAGGTACCTGAACCACCTATATATACACCGCCACCACCTGGGCCATCACTACCACTTTGAGCCGTATTCTCGCTGATAGTATTTTTTGAGAAGGTTCCTGACCCCCCTACATAGACACCAACACCACGAAAAAAAGCTATATTTCGAGTCACTATTGAATCCTCGAACCAAACAGATGCAAAAATATCGATGAAAGCGCCACCACCATGTTGTTTCGCCTGATTGTTCGTTATATGGCAGTTTTTTACTGTAAATGTTCCCACATCTCCTGACTGCTTGGCATAGATTCCGCCGCCGGATTCCAGGCTGTTTCCGTTTTGAATGGTGAGCCCTTCCAAAGTGAAGTTGACCTCAAGGCCTCCGCCATCCATCAGCAGGACATAGGCCTTTTGATCTCCGTCTAGGATGACGGAGCCGGCCGGAGCATCAGGCTCGGGTTTAATGGTCAATGCATGGGCTTCGCCGGCAACGAATTTGAAATTGCCGTAATAGGTGCCTGGTTCCATCAGGATGGTATCATCTCCGCCGTTGGAGGCAGCCGCTGCCAAGGCTGCCTGCAGCTCGGGTGAGGTGGCGACATGAAATTCAATCGCACCAACCGGATTAGCAGCCACAAAAATCAGTAATGCGAGAGCTGAAATGAATAGTTTAATGCGGGTTTTCATGGAAACACTCCTCATATGGTTATCAACCTGCAAAGCGTTTCAAAAGTCTTTCATTTGTGTAGGGAACGGGTTCCACTCCGTTCCGCAACGGATCGACGGGGACGTCGATCCCTACAACTATATGAATTCGGATAGAGCAGGAGCTCGATCCCTACATGGATGCATTGCGGGTCGACGGGGACGTCGACCCCTACACAGGCAGCGGGTCCGGCATACCCGAATAAATCCATTCTTCTGTTCTGCTTACCAGCCCTTTTCTCACCGGATTGGATAGAACATAGTCGCAAATCTTGATCAGGCTTTCATCTTTCCTAATGATGTGATCATAAAAGCTTTTCTGCCAAAGTGTTCCCTTTAGCCCCTTTTCACGTGCTATCTTTGTTGTATAAGCCTTTAGATTTTTGACAACATCTGAAACGCTGAAACCGTTTGCCGGCGACATGACCAGATGAAGATGATCAGGCATCACACAGTAACTGTATACCCGGATTTGCTTTTCATTTCTATAAAATAAAAGTGAAGCAATAATTTGTTCTGACAGGCCATTTTCAAAAAACGGACTGGTTCTTTCCCTTGCGCAGATCGTAAGAAAGTAAATCTGATTGGGGCTTGAATAGTCGAAATCCTTTAATCTCAGCCGTTTTCTCTCCGGTTTTGGAGAATAAGTTTTTTCGTTTTTCATTGTTTTCCGGATCGGCGCGGATGTTGATCCCTACATATCTGATACTGTAGGGAACAACCTCCTGATTGTTCCAGTATGTTATTTTTCTGTAGGGAACTGGCTCTGCCCCGTTCCGGATAAAACGGTATCATTCCGGCTTTCGCCAGATTTCGAGCAGGGTCAAATCATCGCTGGCCGGGGCGGCGCCCTGCCAGGCTTTTACCGAATTTAGCAGGCCCTTTCCCCAGGGGGGACCGCTGGAATTTTTAATGTGCGCTTCAAGCCGGACGTTGCCATAGAACTCGGCCTTCTCATTTTCCGCTTCGGTAACCCCGTCCGATATGAATAGAATCGATTCGCCGGGGGACAGGATAATTTCAACTTTTTCATACGCTGCTTCGGAGGCAACCCCCAAGGTTGCGCCTCGCAGCTCGGGAATGCTGCGGAGGCCGCACTGGTCGATCCACAAGGGGTTTAAGTGGCCGCCGCGTACGATCCGCATCTTGCCGGTTGCCGGCCAGTATCTGGCCAGAATAATGGTGGCAAAAAAACCTTCCCGGGACATCAAATCATACATGGCATGATTGACGGATGTGAGCAGCTTATCCGCTTCCGGGTGCAGCGACGCTTTTTCGCGCAGTTTCGACCACAGCGCCACCATGATCAGCGCTGCCGGCAGCCCTTTGTCGGAGACATCCGCCACGTAGATGATCCAACTGCCGTCGGACATCGGGATGAAATCATAAAGGTCCCCGCCCACAAAGGCCGCCGGAATCGACACGGCCCAAAAACAGCTTCCGTTAATTGCTTCCGGATGCCGGGGCCAGAAAAGAGACTGAATTTTTGCGGCGGCGGAAAGCTGAACTTCCAGCTTTTGCTGTTTAAGTCGGTTCTTCAGCAGCCGGTAGCGAATGACGGCGACGGCAGCCAGGCAGGCAAAACTTTCCAACAACTCTTGATCTTCGACATCGAAACAAGGTTTATCTTTGGAATTCAGCACATTGATAACCCCTAAAAGTTCTTTTCCGTAAATCAAGGGGACGCTGAGCAGGGTCCGGGTGATAAAACCGGTCAGTTTGTCGGCCTGGGTGGAAAATCGCGGGTCGTTCTGAACATCTTTAATGATCAGGGGCTTGCGGTGCTGGGCGACCCAGCCGGCAATGCCCTGGCCCACTTTGAGCTCAATCGTATTTTTGAGGGTTTGGCCGCCGGTGTCGCCGATGATTTCGTCCTTCACATAAGCAAATTCCAAAACATCCCGATCGGGAATATAATGCATCAGCGAGGATGCTTCGGCGGAAGTAACTTCTTTAGCCAGTTCCAGCAGCTTGGGGATGAGCGCGTCCAGAGATTCGATTTCCGCCAGATACTGGCTGGCCTCGATCAGTTTGCGAAACCGCGCCGCAACGTCGCCTCTATTTCTAATGCCGTTATCTGGTTTCATGCTGCACCGCTTTTTGTAGGGAACAGGCTCTGCCTTGTTCCGGATTTTATTGTAGGGAACAGGCTACGTCCCGTTCCGGTTTTTTGTAGGGAACAACCTCCCGGTTGTTCCGTTGCGGATCGACGTTAACGTCGATCTCTACATCTGATCTTGACTTAGTTCTAAACAAATGCTACGGTTGTATTGCTTGTAAACATTTAACACATCTTTTGGAGCATTAAACATGAGCGCCTCTACCGTTACGACCCGGCTTGATCCGGAAACCAACGCCAAACTTGAACAACTGGCCAAAGCCACCGTTAGGTCCAAATCGTTTCTGGTGGCTGAAGCGATTCGTGTGTTCCTTCAGGAGCATAGCTGGCAAATCCGGGCCATTGAGCAAGGCATCCAGGAAGCGGACGCTGGAAACTTTGCCTCTGACGCAGATGTCCAGGCTGCTTTCTCCATATGGGGCGCCGGCAGTGAACAGGACTAAGTGGCTCCGTCTGGCCCTTGCCGACTTGAAAGAAAATCTTGACTTTATCGCCGTTGACCATCCGGATGCGGCTGCTGGTATGGCCGTCCGAATCCGGCAGGCGGTAAGACTCTTGTCCGAGCAGCCGGCCATGGGCAGATCCGGTCGGGTTCCAGGCACCCGCGAACTGGTGGTCAGCGGCACGCCGTTTATTGTACCCTACCGCTGCATCGCCGGTGAAATCCAAATCCTGCGCGTCCTCCACGGGACCCGAAAATGGCCAAAAAAATTTCAGGAACCTCAATAATAGATTTCCTTCCCGGCTTTTGTTTGCTATAGTTCACTCCTTTCCGTTTCGGATCGAGCAGGAGCTCGAGCCCTACTAAATCGGACACATTGCGGATCGACGGGGACACCGATCCGTACGAATCAAAAGTCCCTCAGCACGGTTACCTTTTGAAGTATATAGATCACATCTTCCAGTCTGATCTGACTGTCTCCATTTACGTCTGCCTCTTTATAAACCGGCGGAGCGGGTTCCATTCCGGCCGATAGTTGTAAGGCCAGGATTGCATCGGAAAGATCGACATTCAGATCGTTGTTCACATCCCCCTTTTCAATCGGATCTTCGGGGAAAGCATCATTGCAGTCAGCTATCTTGTCTCCATCTGAATCAATATCGCTTATGCCGCAACCACAGATGCCCGGCTCAGATTTGTTCGGGTCATCCGGGCAGTTGTCGATACATTCGGGTGTGCCGTCGTTGTCTGAGTCCGTGTCGGCCACGCCGCATCCGCAAATGCCGGGAACGATCTTATTGGGATCATCCGGACAGCCGTCCAAATCATCACGGACGCCATCGCCGTCGCTGTCCAAATAGATGGTCAGCGAGCTATAATCAACTGAGCTGAGGCCGAAAGAGTCCGTAACCTGCAGCCCGATGGTATTGGCAACCCCGGGATAGCTCAGTCCTAAACCTCCAATGCCAGCCCAAGGAAGGGTCGGTGAGACCCCGGCGGCATCATCAAACTGACCGTCGTTGTCAAGATCCCAGACATAGCTCACAATCATATCGCCGCAGGCTGCATCCAAATCAAAAGAACCGCTGCCGTCGAGTGACAACGACCGTCCCGCGATAGCGATGTACGGTCCCCCGGCGCTGCTGCTCGGAGCATGGTTGCCCTGATTGACGTTTACAACGATCGAGTCGGTATCTGTAAGGGACGGACTGTTGTCATCCCTGACGCGCAAGGTGACCGGATAGGTTCCGAAGGCTCCAAAGGAGTGGGTGACGGTTGCTCCGCCGGCATCAAAGCTTCCATCATTGTCCCAATCCCACTCATACGACACAATATTCCTAATGGGATATCCGTGATAAGAGCCGGACCCGTCGAATGTGATGGTCTGATTGCACCCTGCAGGATTGGGATCCACTGCAGTTAAGGCAAAGGGTCTATTGTCATAAATAATGTATTCCCCCGTTGCGATCGCACTCGGAGCCCAGTTTGTCTTAAAGGCCCTTGCCTTAATGACAGTGGTTTGTGAAACTTCAATGGCTCCGGTGTATTGCGCCGAGGTCTCAATGGGATCACTGCCGTCGGTGGTATAGCGCATTGTCGCGCCGACATCGCTACATGACAGTTGCACATTCACAGGCGTTATGAATGCGTCGGGAGTCGGCGAAAAGGACGGCGCTGCCACCGTTTCCGTGATGGTATAGGTCCCGGTGGCGATATCACTGGGCGCCCATCCGGCCTTGAAGGCCTTTGCCTGAATTGTCATGGTTGCCGAAACCTCAATGGGGGAGGCATATATCGTCGAAGTTTCGGTGGGATCACTGCCGTTCGTGGTGAAGCGGATCGTTGCCCCGGGTGTTGCGGACGAAAGCGAAATCTGTTGCGGCCCCGGATAGATTCCAGCAGCCGGTGCAAATGAAGGCGTTTCAACTCTCTGAAGTGCCGCCAAGGTAAAATTTCTAACGACATATTCCCCCAGTCCAATAGCTACATCGGCAGAACTGAAGGGTTGATAGCCGTCGGCGGTGACGGTAACGGTGTAGGTGCCTGCCGGGACCTGGCTGAGGTAATAACCGCTGCTAATTGTATTTATGGGTACTAATCCGCTTATATTTACAACGGCGTTTTCAAGCGCAAAGCCGGTCGCAGCGTCATAGACCTGACCGACAAGCCAGCCGGGGAATATGCTGGCGACCACAAAATTGCCGCCTACCCATGTCTGATTGGATGTCATTGGGACGCCTTCACTCAACTGGGGCTGCATCAAATTAAACGGCAACTCCATCGCGCTGAGCTTGCTCTTGGCATTGAGCCAGCTCTGGTAAAAAGAATTGCCTCCGAGCAGTTTTTCGATGAAAAGTTGTGTAAAGGACAGCCTTCCGCCAAATTGCAGGTAAGCATCCTGATCATCCGTGCTCGTAACCACGACCAGATCTTCACCCTGACTCACCAGGTCATCCGTAAAACTGCCGGATTTACAGGCCTCGATGATGACGACAACACGCCGCCCGGTGGCATTTCGGAAAGTGTCAACAAAGCTCTTTAATTGGAGTGCGGTGAGGCTTTCATCGGGGAAACTGAAGGTATCGATCAACCCGTGCCCGACCAGATAGATGTACAGGGGGCCGTCGGTGTTTTGTGCCGCCGCCCAGGTATTAATAGCCTGGTTGAACTCTGTGATGGTGGGGCTGCTGTCGTCAACCACATCGTTGTCGAGACCGTCCCCATCGATGTCGTGCCATGAAACGGTGTTGAAATAATAGATATCCTCATCACGGAACAAACGGTTTTGAAACCGTGTATAAATGAGATCGGACAGGTATTGAGCCGACTGCGTGAAAGGATCGGATTCATCCCCCCCGGTGCCGGCCACGATAATCAGATTTCCATAACGCTGGGCATAGGTGTCGGCGGGAGAACCGACCGTTACCTTGATTTGCCCCACAAGGCCGCTGTAAACGGCCACCACGGTTGCTTCGCCGCCGGAGATTCCGCTGACCAAACCACTCGGCGAAACTGATCCCACATTGGGATCAAGCGAACTCCATAACGCTTCCGGCAGAGGAAGCGAACTTGCATCAGAGTAATTGCCGATAGCGGCCAGTTGGATCGTTTCACCTGCTTCCATTTGGTCAGACTCGGCCGTGATGGAAATGCTTACCAGGGTATTCAGTCCGTCGATGGCATTGCCCGGGTTGACATCGGCATCTGCCGTCAGGACGAGATCATAGCCGTTGTATTGATCAACATCGCCGTTATTTTCAACCTTGACGTAATAATTGCCGGGAGGTCTGTTCGCCCTGAGATTCATTCCCGCCCCATCTGTGGATGTCTTGTAGTAAAACACCTGGTCGTCTTTATCCACCAGAGATATCTTATAATCGCCAGTGAGGGTTGCTGGAGTGAAAGCGATATTAAAAACAGTCATTTCCGGCAGGTTAAACCCGAAGTAGTCGAGGTCATCTGCTGAGAAAATGCGGCCCTGCCGCCCATCTTCCTTGCTGATAGGAGTTGCGAACTTTGTGGTATTGTTGGACTCGATTTCCAGATTGGTCCGGCTGGAAGGTCTCAAGGTCAGGGAATAGAGGTGATCGGTGTCTATATCAGTCCCGCTGCCCGAGACGGTGATGTAATAGCGTCCGATGTTCAATCCCATTGGCAGCATAATGGGCTCTCCGGCGGTGGAAGTGATGCTGTTGATGAGATTCTGGTCGGAATCCTTGTAGACTGAAATGATAAAATCCTTGTCGCTCTCAGGGCAATCAAAGAAAAGATCAAGGTAAGTCGGCGCTTCCAACCTGAGGGTATAAAAGTCAAAGTCGCTTAAAACATCGAGCTTGCCGATAATCGTCTCACCGGGATTGAAATGTGTAGCTGCATCGACCGTCTCATTTGGTTCGATTTCAACGAAATAGTCGGCCTCAACGATTTCGATGGTAAAGGGGCTCCCGGCATCTATGGTTTGGATCGGGGTTACCTCTATCGTATAGGATCCGCCCCCCTGGAGGGCATCGATTATTACGAAGTTGCCGCCTATACTGTCTGCCTCACGGACAACCCCATTCAAGCTGTTGAGAACTGTGATATGGTAATCGGCATTGGGTGCGCCCGGTAAAAAGTCTATAAATATTCCTTGCCGTTTATCGATATCTGTCGTGTTCAATGTAAATGACCGTTTGTCCTGGAGGTGGCAAATCGTTCCCTCAGCAATTCCCCCCACCGGGATATCGATGACGCCTGGCGCAGGCAGAGAAGCGGTTGTTTTGTACACCAGGTTGTAAAACTCTTCCTGATCTATGTCGCCCACGGAAGTAAGCTTGACATAGTAGTTGCCGGCAGCCAGGCCGAGCGGAAAAACAAGGCTATTGCCGTCGCTTGAAACTTCCGATGCGAGCAGGTTGTTTGCATTGTCAAAGATCTCCAGCATGACGTCTGCAATCCGGCTGTTTGAAAAATAGCTTATCTCAACCGAAGCGGCCGAAGGCAGATACATCTTGAAAAAGTCGGTGTCTTCCAGCAGCAGCTCGCCTTCCATGAACCGGCATTCGGAAAGCTGGGTGGCGGATCCAGCCGTATCGTTTAATTCCTCTTCCCATTGGTCGAATCCGGTTTTGAAATAGACCGTTTTGCTATACTGCTGCCCCTCATAGGTCGTGGAAATAACGACACAGCCGTTTTTAAGCGCGGCCAGAAAATCTCCGTTAAGGGCCGCAACGGTATTGTCGGAAATGTTCCAGGATGTTTCAACACGCCGGTATCCAAGGAGCTTGTATTTTAATATGAATGAAAGCCGGTATGTCCGAAGCTCTACCAACGGATCGGCAGCTATGAAGGTTTGGTACACTTCGTCGATGCCGAACAGCCCTTCAGAAGTGCCCCTTTCAGGTTCATCGATCGGTTCGATCCTAAGAACGCAATTCACCGAACCTGTCGCGGTGACGGTCCACAGGAAGGAGCCGTCATTTTCAGTACTTTCCGCAATAGTCTCAAATGTGCCGAATTTTCCACCCTGGCGGGACAGTTTAATCCTCACGCTGCCCTGAATATCCTTTGGGTCCCAGGTGATGGCCTGCTCTTTTCCAATTTGCCAGGCGGTTGTCTGCTGAGGCGTCAAAATGACGAGATGGTCCGATATCTGATTCTGTCCGCCGCGCACCGCGCGCACAGCGATGACCGCTGTCTTGGCAAAGACTGATACGGTGCCATCGATGAAATGCACGTGCCATGCGTTGTTTCCGGCCCCACTGGAAGTAGACGACCAGTAATAGGACGATACGGTATTGGGGAAAAAATTCTTGTCTATCGCAGGAAAACTGCTTTTGCTGTAATCGACGATCGATTGAAGTTCCTTGCGGTTTGGCAATCGCCAGTCATCATAACCCAGAAAACTTGCGCCGTTGAGACCCTGAACCCAGGCGAGCGCCCCCTCCCAGGTGTAGGTGTTGCTTTTATCGTTGGCGCCGCCGTCAAAGGTTTTCTGCTCCCACATCAGGCCCGTGGATTTATCGGTCACAGTTCCGTCGCCGTTGACCACAAACCGGTCCGACGACTCGGGCTGTCCGCCGCGCACCGCCCGCACATAGGTGCTACTCACAGAAATAGTGTTTGTATGAGCTACGACGCCGTCAGTGAAATTCACGAACCACTTAGACCCTGTGCTGGTAGCAGAAGACGACCAGTAATAGGAAGATATAGTATTTGGGAAAAAAGAAGTGGTGATTAAAGGGGTGTAAATGCCCAGATTGACAAGGGAGGTCAGTTCTTTTATCGTCGGCATCCGCCAGTCGGAATACCCGCCGAAATTAGCGGTATTTAAGGCATTGATAAAAGTCCCCATATCTGCCCATGTGTATTTGTCATCCCTGTCATGGATAGATCCGTCGTCGGTCTTTACCTCCCAGATCAGTCCGGTATGCTTGTCTCTCACCATGGCCCAGGAGGTCGCTTCGTCCGGCAGGTAATTGCCCTGGGCGTCCATCTTGACGTAGGCAGGCGGATTGATGGTGTAGCTTGCATCCTGGCCGTAAAAGGATTCTCCGGGATTCGGGCAGATGATCTCCACCGAGTTGTTGTAGCATTTGCTCTGTCCGGTATCCGCGATGCGGGCGATTTCGACAAAGATAAAGTGAGAGGCGGGATTGTCTGGATCGGTCCGGTCCTGAAATTCCCGGCCGTTTGTAAATTTGTCGCCGTCCAAATCTTCAAAGGCATCGTTTACGGCGGGATCGAGGCCGTTATCCCTCTCCCAGTTGTCGTCCATGCCGTCTGCATCGAGATCGAGAATGGAGATTGTAAAAAATCCCTGCATCGCTTTCATGGAAGGGTCGCTTACCGGCTCGATTTTCAGCATGCAGTTTGCAGAAAAAGGCCCGGTCACGATCCACTCGAAACTGCCGTCATTTTCTGCGCTGTCGATTATGGTTTCATAAGTCTTGCCGCCGTCCCGGGAAAGTGAGATTTTGACGTTGCCGGCTATATCCTGCGTCTCCCAGGCAATCGGCATATGATCCGTAACCCCCCAGCTTTCTCCTTGTCCTGGTGTCAAAATGACGAGATGGTCCGATATCTGATTCTGTCCGCCGCGCACCGCGCGCACAGCGATGACCGCTGTCTTGGCAGAGACTGATACGGTGCCATCGATGAAATACACGCGCCATGCGTTGTTTCCGGCCCCACTGGAAGTAGACGACCAGTAATAGGACGATACGGTATTGGGGAAAAAATTCTTGTCTATCGCAGGAAAACTGCTTTTGCTGTAATCGACGATCGATTGAAGTTCCTTGCGGTTTGGCAATCGCCAGTCATCATAACCCAGAAAACTTGCGCCGTTGAGACCCTGAACCCAGGCGAGCGCCCCCTCCCAGGTGTAGGTGTTGCTTTTATCGTTGGCGCCGCCGTCAAAGGTTTTCTGCTCCCACATCAGGCCCGTGGATTTATCGGTCACAGTTCCGTCGCCGTTGACCACAAACCGGTCCGACGACTCGGGCTGTCCGCCGCGCACCGCCCGCACATAGGTGCTACTCACAGAAATAGTGTTTGTATGAGCTACGACGCCGTCAGTGAAATTCACGAACCACTTAGACCCTGTGCTGGTAGCAGAAGACGACCAGTAATAGGAAGATATAGTATTTGGGAAAAAAGAAGTGGTGATTAAAGGGGTGTAAATGCCCAGATTGACAAGGGAGGTCAGTTCTTTTATCGTCGGCATCCGCCAGTCGGAATACCCGCCGAAATTAGCGGTATTTAAGGCATTGATAAAAGTCCCCATATCTGCCCATGTGTATTTGTCATCCCTGTCATGGATAGATCCGTCGTCGGTCTTTACCTCCCAGATCAGTCCGGTATGCTTGTCTCTCACCATGGCCCAGGAGGTCGCTTCGTCCGGCAGGTAATTGCCCTGGGCGTCCATCTTGACGTAGGCAGGCGGATTGATGGTGTAGCTTGCATCCTGGCCGTAAAAGGATTCTCCGGGATTCGGGCAGATGATCTCCACCGAGTTGTTGTAGCATTTGCTCTGTCCGGTATCCGCGATGCGGGCGATTTCGACAAAGATAAAGTGAGAGGCGGGATTGTCTGGATCGGTCCGGTCCTGAAATTCCCGGCCGTTTGTAAATTTGTCGCCGTCCAAATCTTCAAAGGCATCGTTTACGGCGGGATCGAGGCCGTTATCCCTCTCCCAGTTGTCGTCCATGCCGTCTGCATCGAGATCGAGAATGGAGATTGTAAAAAATCCCTGCATCGCTTTCATGGAAGGGTCGCTTACCGGCTCGATTTTCAGCATGCAGTTTGCAGAAAAAGGCCCGGTCACGATCCACTCGAAACTGCCGTCATTTTCTGCGCTGTCGATTATGGTTTCATAAGTCTTGCCGCCGTCCCGGGAAAGTGAGATTTTGACGTTGCCGGCTATATCCTGCGTCTCCCAGGCAATCGGCATATGATCCGTAACCCCCCAGCTTTCTCCTTGTCCTGGTGTCAAAATGACGAGATGGTCCGATATCTGATTCTGTCCGCCGCGCACCGCGCGCACAGCGTAGGCAGCCGACTTGGCGAGTGTTCCATTGACGGTGCCAGTGGTAAAACTCACGCGCCACGCGGCGTTTCCGGCCCCACTGGTAGTAGATGACCAGTAATCGGACGATACGGTATTGGAAAAAAAATTCTTGTCTATCGCAGGAATGCTTTTGCGGTAATCAACGATCGATTGCAGTTCCTTGTGGGTCGGCAGGCGCCAGTCGTCATAACCCAGAAAACTTGCGTCGTTGAGACCCTGGACCCAGGCGAGCGCCCCCTCCCAGGAGTAGGTGTCGCTTTTATCGTTGTCGCCGCCGTCAAAGGTTTTCTGCTCCCACATCAGGCCCGTGGATTTATCGGTCACAGTTCCGTCGCCGTTGACCACAAACCGATCCGACGACTCGGGCTGTCCGCCGCGAACCGCGCGCGCAAAATAGGTACTTGATTTGTAAGTAGATGGACCGTAGACAGCGCCGTCATTGAAACCTACGAGCCACGCATAGGTCGCGTTGTAAGCTGTAGACGACCAGTAACCGGCCGACTTGGTGTTGGGGAAAAACGATGTATCGATTAAAGGGGTGTAAATGCCCAGATTGACAAGGGCGGTCAGTTCTTTTATCGTCGGCATCCGCCAGTCGGAATGCCCGCCGAAATTAGCGGTATTTAACGCATTGATAAAATCCTCCGTATCGGTTCCATTGCCGCAGGTGCCGGCACTCCCGCCGTTGGTCTCCGGATTGCTGTCGCACCAGGTGTAGGTGTTATCCTTGTCATGAATAGATCCGTCGTCGGTTTTGACCTCCCAGATCAGGCCTGTTAGCTTGTCCCGCACCATGACCCATGAAGCGGCAACATCCGGCAGATCATTTCCAGTTGCATCGAGCTTGGTATAGGAAGGCGGGTTGATGGTGAAATTTCCGTCCTGCCCATAGAAAGGCTCTCCCGGCTGGGGGCAGGGGATCTCAGCGGTGTTGTCGTAGCATTTGGTCTGGCCGGTGTCGGGTATCGGACCGGCGTGGGAAGATGAGAAGAAAGCCAGGACCAATGAGACAGCGTACGCGATGACCAAAATCCTCTTGCCCATATGATGTGCCTTTCTGTAGGGAACGGGCTCTGTCCCGTTCCAAATTCGGGCCGCCGGGACGTCGGCCCCTACATCCAAATGCCGCTGTTCTTCGTAGGGAACGGGTTCAACCTGTTCCGTGGGCGGATCGGCAGGGAGGCCGATCCCTACAAAGGCAACGGGTCCGGCATGCCTGAATATGGCCATTCTTCGGGTTTAACCACCAACCCCTTCCTTACCGGATTGGCCAGAACATATTCGCATATCTTCAAAAAACTCTCGTCTTTTCTGATGATGTGATCATAGAAGCTTTTCTGCCATAGCTTTCCGCTTAGCCCATTTTCTTTCGCCAGCCTCGTTGTGTAAGTTTTCAAATTGCTTACAACCTGTGAAACGCTCAAACCGTGTGCTGGCGACAAAACCAAATGCAGATGATCGGGCATCACACAGTATCCGTACAGGCGAATCCTCTTTCGGTTGCTATAGAAAAGGAGAGTTTTAACAATATGTTCTGCAAGATCCTTATCGAGAAAGGGACTTATGCCCTCTCGGGCGCAGATCGTAAGGAAATAGGCTTGACTGGGGCTGGAATAGTCGAAGCCCTTTAATCTGAGGCTCTTTCTTATCGGTTTGGGAGAATATTTTCTTTCGTTTTTCATATTTATAATTCGGTATTCGGATCGACCACGCCAGGGCGTGGCCGATCCCTACATTTCCTTTATCGGGCCGCCGAGGACGTCGGCCCCTACATTCAAATGGAGTTGTTCTTCGTAGGGAACGGGTTCCACCCCGTTCCGCTATCCTCAGCGCCTCGGCGTCTCTGCGAGAGATAAATCATACGGATCGGCCAGGAGGCCGATCTCTGCAAAGATCAACCGCATCCGGATTGTCACGGCTGCCGATCCCTACCCCGAACGCATTCGATAGCTAAATGTCCGATGTCCACAGGTAATAAAAATGGATCGTATCTGTACTTAATAGACGCTATGATCTAATTTTTCTTACGCAGAAACAATATAACGGCAGGAAGGAAATCGCCGATATTCTTCTTGGAAACAGGGTCGTGAATCAATCCGCAGCCCCCTTCAGCATTCAGGATGAACAGGGATCAGCAACGATTTAATACCTGAATCTTGCATGCAAGATTCAGGTAAGAGGTAAGTGTCCATGACCGTTAATATTAAATGGCTGATTTGTCAAACCCTAAATGGAGGGCTCGTGGTAGCATACTACGGCTTCGCCCAGGGAACCCGTTTCCTCTCTTATCGCTTTAAAGTCCTGGGAGGACTTTTGCCAAACCTTTAATTCTTTGTAATTTCTAAGCATTTCACTTGGACCCCTGAACCCTTGATCCCTGGAACCTTCTCCAGATTATCAACTAATCTGGAAATGATCCTTTAAAATTACATGCAAAAATCGTACAAATTCATATGCTTGTGGCGCATTAATGTTGTACAATATTTTCAGCAAGTTAGAAGTGAGCTAACAGGCAATATTCCTAAGAATTCAAAAAAATTAATGAAATTGTGGCAAAAATTACATAAGGGTATGAATTGAATTACATAGGCCGGCAGGCGATGTGAGGACAGACAGGCACGCCATTCCGGTGCGGATCGGCCGTGAGGCCGATCCCTACAGGTTTGACAGGATTTACAGGATGAACCCGTCTTCGTTGAAACTTCGCCGGGCAGGCAGGATTTTTTTGCCTGTACGGAAGCCGGGTTCGGGTAAAGCCTTTGCGTCCTTGGGTCATTCGCAGCTCGATTTGTTTATAAACCGCTCGTTCGCTTTGCTCAATTAAGACGCAAAGGACGCCAAGAAACAAATTTGCGGCATCGGGTTCTGGCCAAGTCAAAGAGGCGACTTCTCCAGGCTGCGATCCCGCAAATGGTTGCGCTTCAAACTGCCCATAAGGCATGACGCCTTTGCCCGGACCGTATCCGGCCATGATCTTCGGGCCGGTACCCGGTACGGGCAAACCTTCGCGTCCTTCGAGTCTTTGTGGTTCAATATTTTAAACCGCCCGTTCGCTTTGCTCACTTAAGACGCCTGTCTGCGTGCGCCCCCTTACAGGCAGGCCAAGAACGCCAAGGAAAAAAATTTGCGGTATCGGGTCTCCCGCAAATGGTTGTCGCTTTTTTCAGACAGGATTAATCCATCTTCGCCAAAGGCTTCGCCGCACCTTGCAGGAACGACAGGATAAATAATACAGACCAGATCTGACTATTCGAAGTTTGTCCCAAAAGAAATAGCCTCTTTGGTCGCATCGTATGCCGGCCACGTCTTTCCGGCCGGCTACCCGATGCGACCCAAAAACCTTGGCGTTCTTAGTGCGGTTCAGTTACTTTCTTTGGAATTCGGCGTTCCGTTTCTCACCAGCTTGAGCGATGTGATCTCCGGCGGTGCGCCGATGCGAAAAGGAAACACGAGTGTTCCGATGCCCCGGTTGACATATGTGTACCCGTATGGCTCTCGGACCAGGCCGGAGAGATAGCGGGCGGGATTTTTGATCGGGACGAAATGATGGGAGAGACAGGGTATCGCAATCTGCCCGCCATGGGTATGGCCGCAAAGCGTCAGGTCCACACGGGATTCCTTCCCCAATTCAAGCAACATGTCGGGACTGTGGGTCAGAACGATCCTAAACTCATCCGGTGGGACACCGCGCAGTGATTTATCTATGTCGCCGGTAAACCAGTAGTCGTCTGTTCCGGAGATGTAAATACTAGAGTCACCCCGCACAATTGTCTCAGCTCTGTTACGCAAAACCTGAATGTCGATGCGCTCAAGTTCGCTCACCAATCGCTGTTCAGTCTCTTTGCCGTCCCACTGGTCATGGTTTCCCAATACGGCCAGTTTAGGACCATCTTTCAAGCGGCTCAGGGCTTCGATCGCCGTTCCGATATAGCTCCCGCCTGCGCTCGGGAGCCAGCGCTTCCAGAAATCGTTGACCGAACCGGTGATAATGTCTCCCGTAATCACGACCAGATCTTTGGATATGGCATTGACCTGCTCCACGACCTGCTCCAGATAGTCGCGACCCACCCAAAAACTGGTGTGAAGATCGGAAATCTGCACGATTTTATAGTTGTTGAAGGCTTGCGGAAGGTTAGGAAATGACAGGGTTACCTGCTCAGTCGTCAAATTATTGCGGCCGGCAAATCCGAAACCCAAAAAGGACAGGATCGAAAGCCGGAAGCCGTACCTTACGAAGTTGCGGCGAGTGAGCTTGTTCTTGAAGGCAGAGAGCCTATCTTCAGCGGTCAATTTATTTTATCCTTGCTGAACTCTTTCATGTTTAAGCCAATTTTATTTTCACAACGACCTCTTTAAAGAATTCCTGTGACCATTTTCAGCATAGTATGTCGATAATAAATAGACATACTATGGTGGATTAGTAAAGTTTTTGGGTTAAATAGAGGTGAAATCTACCTTGTCAGATTCCCCGGCCGGCCAACCGACTCGAAAACGAGGCCGGCGTTGATCGTCTCTTTATACGTACGTAATCGTCTGGTTAATGATGTCATCGTCGTTCCCATCTCCACGACTCTACGACCTAGTCCCACCCATGTGGAACTTCCGAAAAACGAAGCGGGGCTGGACCTCACGTCCATGGCCAAATGCGAGCAAATTACTACGCTTGATACCTGGATTTTGTACGAGTTGGAGGCTCCCATATGCAAGGCATTTCAGGGCGCAGCCATAGTCTCTGCTATTGCAAGCCCTGAATAACGCAGCAGATGGGAGCCTCCGGCTCGCCCGAAGGGTGAAAATTGATGAGAAAAAAAGATCTTCATCCTTCTTTACCATTTGGGTATAATTTCTATAATATTTGATTTTTCCTGAAGCCTTTTGTATTCAGCCTTAGAACAACTTCTCATCAATTTTCATGCAAGATTCAGGTGATAAATCCTTCTTGATCCGTGGTCCCTTTTCCGGAACTGTAAGCCCAGTAAAGATGATTGAAATCGAAAAGGCGATCCAGCGCGCGATCGGCATCCTCGTATAGAATCGCAGGTACCCCGTTCCGAAACCGGATCGGTGCGGAGACCGATCCCTACAACCATGGAATAAATTGCGGATCGAGCAGGAGCTCGATCCCTCTAAATCAAAAGTCCCTCAGCTCAGAAACCTTCTGCAGGATATAAATTACTTCTTCCAACCCGATTTTGGAGTCTCCATTTACGTCCGCCTCAAAATAAATGCCGGCAGATAGGGGTGAACCGGTTAATAGCTGCATGGCCAGAATAGAATCGGCCAGGTTGACGAAGCCGTCATGGTCAAGATCCCCCATCTTAAAGATGCCGGCCACGGGCACCAGCCCGAAATCCCTTGTTGCGAGGCTCCCGTCATGGATGACGACGCCTGAATAATCGCCCGGAGCGTATCCGGCTGCCGTTGCGGTAACCGAATAGGTACCGGGCGGCAGGACGCCGATATAATAACCATCTAAAGCGGTGTTAACACTCAGGCTTCCGATGGTTACCGATCCATTCGTAATGGATTGGCCGGTGGAGGAGTCGTATACATAGCCGATGATCCATCCGGTCATCAGATTTGTATTATCGGTCTTAAAACTCCGGATTTGATTGCCGGCGGTTGACGCCCCAAAGTAGTCCACGGCGATCACCCGCCAATAGTATGTTTTCAAGTCTCTGAGTCCTGCATCTCTGCCGATAAGACAGTAACTTTTTAGGAGCCTCTCGGACCGGTGAATCACCTTTAAAAAAGTGCTGTCTTCAGAAATTTCCACCGTGTAAGTCAGCGTGTCTCCATCCGGGTCGGTGCTGCCGGACCAATCCAGCAAGAGCATGGTTCTGCTCTCTGCGCCGTCCTGAGGTAAAAGCAGGTCAAATGCTCCTGGCGGTTTATTTCCCGCATTGTTCTTGTATACGACGGTTTGCTGAATCGAAGACTCGTTTCCGGAAAGGTCATCTCTGGCAAAGAAAAAAACCTGATATGTCCCGGGCTCGGTAAAACCGGAAACCGAATTCCACTCATAGCGATCTTGCGCGGGGTTATACGATCCGTAAGCATATCTGGGGAGGTCCATCTCAATTTGCTCGGTACCTCCCGGGCCGGGTTCAAATCCCGGTGCTTTTACTTCCAGCCAAAGACTTCGCATCCGCGTGTTGTTGTCGACCCTTGCCCAAAAAGGTGCGACATCCTGACCGGCATCAAGAAATTGAGTTCCGGAAACGTGGGTTACCTGTATATCGCCGGGCGCATTGCCGGTTACTGAACTTACCCCGATAAAGACTCCCTGACTTAAATAGCCGTCGTAGCCCGGATCTCCTGATGGATCATTCACTCCGACGGAATCCCCGTTGTCTTCCAGAAGCGGGTGCTGACGTGCATCATCCGTGTAGGGGCCATTCGGTTGCCCGGTTCCTGTAGACGTAAAGAGTTCGGTCTTTGCCACTGCGTCTTTAAAACAACTTAGAATGTCCTTTCCAAGGGCCGCCGACTTGAAAAACTCCGTGATGAAAAATTCCCCGTCCCGGACGCCGCCGGCATCTTCAGGATCCAGCGGACCCTTGTATGAAGATTCATCGGCGGCCGCAGAAGCGATGATAACGCGATTCCAGCCCGAAAGATTATCTATAAATGACCCCGAACGGCAAAACCCCAGCAATACCACGATTTCCTGAACTGCCGCCTGACCAAAGAGTTCGTTCTGCAAGGCGTCCAGCCATATCCCCATTTCCTGTGAGCCGATCTCATCCGGGTATATGAAAAACCTATCCTCAAGCCCGTGGTCCACTAATACCATATAGAGATTGGCAGGCTTGAGATTCATTTTGTCTTTGGCCCATTTGACAATGGCATTCTGGACCGCATCTTTCGTAGGCGTTGCATCTACCCCTTCTTGAAGGGCATCATAATTGAGATAAAATATATCCTCGTCAAGAAGGCCCCTTTGCCGAAGCTGCCGGTAAACGAAAGAAGCGGTCTTGCTATGAGAGCCCAGGCCTTCTTCTCCGAAAATTTTTCCCTGGAGGATAATGGCATAGCCGGCCGTTTCGTTGACCTGGATGGTAATCACATTCGAATGGGACTCTGCATAGGCGTCATTTCCCAGAAACAAAGCCTGAATATTCCACGTACCCAGGGCAGTGAAGCCTTGATAGTTTTGCAGAACGAAATGACCGAAACGGTCTATGGTGTAAAGGGTCTGGAGGTCCGAGCGTCCTCCCGGGCCGATGATAAGCAGCTTGATTTCCCGGCCCGTAAGACCGGCGCCGCAGTCCGGTTCCGGCGTGAGTTTGCCGCTGATATCCACCCCGTCTCCCAGCTTCACGGCACGGGAACCCGCATCCACGGTTATACGGGTGTCGGCCTTGGTTACTTCAAAAAGCTGACCGGCGCCGACGGCCCCTCCCAGACAACGGTCTCCATTCCAGTTTGCATTCACCGTCCATGTCCCGGCCCGGTTGAGGTCGCCGCATGCCAATGAATAATTAAACTCTCCAAGGGCGTTGGCAATGACGCTTTGATGGATTTCGTCGCCACCGGTTGAGGCAAAGACGACATCCACCCAGGCGCCGGCATCACACGGCGCCGGTAAGATTTTTCCGGACACTTCCAGAGATTCTCCTAAAATGATAGGACTTTTGGAGATTTCAACCGTGATTTCCGACGATATGACTCCGATTGAAAATGTGACCGCGCGAGTGGTATTGCCATAACCATTGCTCTGGTTGTTAAACGCGATCATATCTTTGCGCACGCCGATAGAAAGTGCCGCAGCAACCTCGGTTAGAGAAACGACCACATCCACGGTGTCGCCGGGGGATAGCACTCCGTGGTCAGGAGCGAGGGAAAGCCAATAAGCCGTTTTAGCAGCACTCCAATTCAGTGACTTCTCGCCGATATTTCTGACCGTATAAATGATGCCGGGAGGATCAAACGGTCCCCCCGGCACACCCGCGGGACTAAAGGGGTCGTTGGGACTGACTTCCAGAATGCCCTCAATCGGATCCACCTTTAAACTCACGCTGCGGAGGAATTTTCTGTTTGCCTCGCTGACGTTTGTAAAGATGAGGGTGTCCGTATATAATCCGATCGGAAATTCGCCAACCCTTTCCGTATTTAGGGAAGCTGTCACCGTAACCGATTTTCCCGCTTCTAAAGTTCCGGATTCCGAAGAAACGTCCAGCCATGTCTGGGTTTTGGCAAGGTTCCATTCTATGGGCTGATTCCCTTTATTTTCCAGGGTATAGATCATGGAAGAGGGGGAAAAGGGACCTCCGACGTGACCTGTCGCGTGAAGACCCTCCGCCGGCGTTACGGTTAAAGATCCGGGGTTTCCCGCTATCAAGTTCAAAGTGATCGAGTATTCCCCGGTCTCTTTTCCGGATCCCGGATTCCATGCCAACAGGGAATAGGTTCCCGTAGCGGCAAGACTTTGGGTTTCGATAGTTTCCATGCCCGGTCCGGTAAATTCTGTCTCAGCGATGTATGCACCGTCCGGACCGTAAAGTAGTACAATCAAATCTAAACCGGTATCGGTGCTTGCCGTCACCCGAACGACATCATTTAGGAGGGCATCGAACCGATAGGTATCCACCTCATAAGCAGCAGACAGCGCGGCCGGCAGGGTTTCACCAAAAACGATCTGGGAGGCCCTTCCCGGGTTATTGATTCGCTGGGCATAAATCCAGTAATTTCCGGTCTCCGTTCCATAATCCCCGTTTTCCGGGTCGGCCCAATCTTCAGCCATCAAGGTATAGGCGCCGGTGGCAGGCGCCTCAATATCCAAGTATGCCGTGCCAGGTCCCGGATCAAAGTTTTCGGTGATGTAAGCCCCGTCCGGTCCGAAAAGACGACATTGCGGATCCAGGCCCGTATCCGTGCTCATTCGCACCCATATCCTGTCACCTTCAAGCGCATCAAAGGTATAAGTGCCGACATCATAGATGGACGCTATTGATGCCGGCAGGGTTTCACCAAAGACAATCTTAGCGGCCCCCCCGGGGTTGTTGACCCGCTGTACGTAAATCCAGTAATTTCCGGTCTCGGTTCCGTAATCCCCGTTTTCGATATCGGCCCAGTCTTCAACCATCAAGGTATAGGTGCCGGTGGCAGGCGTCTCAATTTCCGAGTATGCCATGCCCGGACCGGAAGCAAAATCCTGAGCGACGTAAGCTCCGTCCGGTCCGAAAAGCCACCATTCCGGATCTAAACCTGAAATCGTAGGCATCCGAACCTGCACGACGTCTCCGGCAGCGGCATCGAAGGTGTAGGTGTCCACCTCGTTAGCGGAAGCGATCGAAGCCGCTAAATTTTCACCAAAATTAATATGGGCAGCCATTTCCGGATTGTTCAGCCGTTGCGCGTAAATCCGGTAATCTCCCGTTTCGGCTCCGTAGTCCCCGTTTTCGATATCGGCCCAATCTTCCGCCAGAAGGGTATAGGAGCCTGTGGCAGGCATCTGAATCTCTGAATAAGCCGTGCCCGGTCCGGAGACAAAGTCCTCGGTGATAAAAACCCCGTCCGGACCAAAAAGCCTAAACCTTGGATCAAAACCTGTATCCGTTCCCATCCGTATCTGCACGTTGTCTCCGGCAACGGCATCAAAGGTGTAGGTGTCCGTCTCGTGAGGCGATAATATTGAAGAGGATAACATTTCCCCAAAATTGATCGGGGTGGCCATTCCCGGATTATTTAAGCGTTGTATGTAAATCCGGTACTTTCCCGTCTCCGTATGGCCAAAATCGGAGACGATTATCTTATAGACGCCGGCCGTGGATAACGCATCCGTATAGAGCTCAACGATACCCGGACTCTCTTCATAATTATCATTGATATAATTTCCTTCGGGATCATAAAGTTCGATTGCAGGATCTAAATCCGCATCGGTGCTCATCATGATCAGGATGACATCCCCGGCATCAGCAACAAAAGCATACTCGTCGCTTTCACCGGGGCTGCTAATAGAGGAAGCAATCATCTGTCCGAACTGGATGGGAGCCTGAGCTGCGCTGATATTTGTGAACAGGAGTATGAAAAGGACAACCATGGAAAGGACCGCGAGAAAGATTTTGCATCGCGGATAATCAGAAAAAACGTATGGGTGTGAGGTTATCTTCATTAAACGGCGCCTTTTCCGATAATAGACATGATTTTCCAAATTATCTTAAACCGTTTCGGATCAACGTGAACGTCAATCCAAACATTTAATCGTGTTTTTTTGTAGGGAACAGGCTCCGGCCTGTTCCGCATCGGATCGATGCAGAGCTCGATCCCTACACCCGTTCCTATCTCAATCCGGAAACCTCCTGCAGGATATAAATCGCCTCTTCAATGCCGATCTTTCCATCGCCGTTTATGTCCGCACTCGAGGCGGCATAGTCGGGCCGGATCTTGTCGGCAGTATCCATGCCGGCCAGAACTTTCAATGCCAGGATGGCATCGGCCAGATCCGTATTGATATCACCGCTGATATCGCCTTTCAAAACCATATCGATCGTAAAATTCAGGGCGGCATAATTTTCAGTCCCGATGACGACATCGTTTCGGGTGGAGGCCGGATACCCCGGGACCTGGGCGGTGATGCTGTAGGTGCCTACCGGTAGGACCATGAGGTAGTAGCCGCCGGTGAGGCTGATGGCGGTGGTGTTGATGTTAAGGGCCTTTATGATGGCGCCGTCTATGCCGTTGCCCAGCGGATCGAGCACTTGGCCGATCAGCATCCCGGCGCCGGCCCCTACCGGATGATAGACCCGCAGGTCATATTCGGTATCGGCGCCAAAATCGGCCGGATCGTATTGGCGGATCTTCACATAATAAATTCCGTCGGCCGGACACTGCCAGGACAGCAGCTCGCCTTCCCCATAGCCAAAATCATCGCCCACATCATTCGGATCGGTGAGCGGTATTGCGCCATTTGTATCGTAAATGATAATGACAGTATCGGCACGGCTTCCGAGGTTCTCCGTGCGCATTTCATAGGTCTCGCCGGCCACGCCGTAAAACATCACCCAGTCCTCATCCCCGGCCGCATGAAAGGTGTGGCGCTGGGCGTCGACAGCGTTTAAGGTAATAACCTTGGCGCTGCTGAAAGCGTCGTCGTCTTCATACACATCCGGTCCGACGGTTTGAATTACGGTCGTAGAGGAGGGAAGAGAAAGGTTGCCCAGGGTGTCCATGGCATACACCGCAATGCCATAGGAGCCATAGGTGGTAAAGCCATCATATGTTCCTTCCCAGCGGCTGCTACCGGAATTGAAGGCAAAGTCAACAAAGGGCAAATCCGTAACCGGAACATCCGGAGAAACCTGAGCGCCGGGAGGCGTGATCACCGCCCAGACCCGGTCAATGGCGTCGGTGGTGGTGAC
>Ga0209270_1002081_pt1 | contig 22957 bp, 18 predicted proteins | sample MTBAKSrepl1MetaG_FD_187456 | JGI IMG/M metagenome (GOLD analysis project Ga0209270, IMG submission 187456) | Enrichment culture microbial communities from Arthur Kill intertidal strait, New Jersey, USA, that are MTBE-degrading - MTBE-AKS1... | ecosystem: Environmental > Aquatic > Marine >...
CGAGATCAGGCGAAGAACCCGCGTAGTGGGTGCCTTTCCAGATGGTAAGTCAGCGTTGATGCTGGTGGCCGCCAGGTTGAGGCATGTAGCCGGTACCAAGTGGGGCACACGAAGATATATGAATATGTACCGACTCAAAGAAATAAAGTGTTCGATAGCTTAGTCGCCCCCCGCCTCAGGGGGCATGCCCCCTGAGCCGGGGATCTTCCCCGAACCATCAGGTTGATGGGCAGCTAAAAGAAAAAGTGCGAAAAACTCTGGACACTACCGCACCCTATCGGCACCCTGACAGAAAAGGGGCTACGGTCGATGATCCGTAACCCCTTGATATTTATGGCGCGCCCGGCAAGATTCGAACTTGCGACCTACGGATTCGTAGTCCGGCACTCTATCCAGCTGAGCTACGGGCGCGTTGAAAGCGTTTGAAACAGGCGCATTGTTTAAGATATAGTTTTAAGATTGTCAACGATTAGTTGTTGAATTTTAAAGCACCGAACAGGAAGCTCATTGATGATAGGCTATGTGGATCAGGACCAAAATGATCGATTGTTTATGAAGATGGCGCTTGAAGAGGCGAGGCGGGCGCGTGACGCTGGTGAAGTGCCGGTGGGTGCCGTACTGGTCGACGCTGATAACAGGGTTCTGGCCAAGGGGTGCAATCAAGCCATCGGGCGCTGTGATCCAACCGCACATGCCGAAATAGTCATACTGCGGGAAGGGGCCCGTATTCTGGGAAACTATCGTTTGTTATCGACAACCTTATATGCTACCATCGAGCCCTGTGTCATGTGCATGGGAGCCATTATTCATGCAAGGGTGGCGCGGCTTGTCTATGGGGCCCCCGATCCCAAATGGGGAGCGGCGGGCTCTTTGTATGACATCGCTCGGGATGCTCGCTTGAATCATCAGCCCGTTATCGTACCAGGGGTTTGTGAAGCGGATTGCCGAGCAATCATCCAGGATTTTTTTAAACTGAAAAGAGCTCAGGCCAAACAAGAGTCTGGCGACATGGGACGCACCCATATATAAATGGTGGCCTTACGCCGGCTTCGTTGATGATGGTTGAGATTTGACCTTTTGAATGGGGCGCATGAGAGCGCTGTGGTGCGCCTTTGGGTGTCAAACAGTGGATTTAAGGAGTTATCAGTGGCCAATATCGTGATCGTTGGAACCCAATGGGGTGATGAAGGGAAAGGAAAAATTGTAGACCTTCTCGCAGAAAAGGCAGATTTGGTGATTCGCTTTCAAGGTGGGAATAACGCGGGTCATACCATGGTGGTCAATGGCGAACAATTCATCAGCCATCTGGTGCCTTCCGGCATTTTGCAAGGAAAAACGTGTCTTATCGGCAATGGTCTGGTGGTCGATCCGGAAGTCCTGCTCGATGAGATTGATTACCTCTGTAACAAGGGCGTTCCCTGCGGTCCGGAAAACCTGAAGATCAGCGAGCGGGCTCAGGTGATCATGCCCTATCATAAATTGATCGATATCGCCCGGGAGAAAAAAAAGGGTAAGGACAAGATTGGCACCACGGGTAGGGGGATCGGTCCGGCCTATGAAGACAAAGCCACTAGGCGCGGGTTCAGGTTTGTCGACATGATCGATCCTCAAGTTTTCAAGGAAAAACTAGCGGCCATTTTGCCGGAGATCAGTTTTTATTTGGAACAGTTTCTTGGCGAGCAGCCCATCGAGGCTGATGCGATCATCTCTGCGTATGCAGCGTTCGCCGAACGCTTGACACCATACGTGGCCAATGTTTCGGTGGTCATTGACAAAGCGGTGAAAGGTGGGCGTCAGGTGTTGTTCGAGGGTGCGCAAGGGACCCATTTGGATATTGATCACGGCACCTATCCTTTCGTTACCTCCTCGAATACGGTTTCGGGCAATGCCTGCTGCGGTTCGGGTGTAGGACCAGCTACCATCAGTGGTGTCCTGGGAATCGTCAAAGCCTATACGACCCGAGTCGGAGCAGGGCCCTTTCCGTCTGAGCTCTTCGATGATATCGGCGACTATCTTCAGTCCAAGGGGGCCGAGTTCGGTGCCACCACCGGACGCCGGCGCCGCTGTGGCTGGCTCGATACGGTAATTCTGAACAATGCGGTCAGGTTGAACGGATTGACCGGAATCGCAATCACCAAACTCGATGTTCTCGGTGGCTTGAAAGAACTCAAAATTTGCACGGCTTATCGGTACAAGGGGCAAATACTAGAAACCTTTCCGGCCAGCCTCAAAATGTTGGGCGAGTGCGAACCGATATACGAGACCCTCGTTGGTTGGGATGAAGACATATCAAGCATCGGGGAATACGATCGGCTGCCGATCAAGGTTAAACAATATTTGAAGCGGATTGAGGAACTTACGGGTGTGCCGATTCAAATCGTCTCGGTTGGACCGCAACGGGATCAAACCATCGTGCTGGAAAACCCATTCGGGTGAAAGTTGTCGAATAATTGCGAGGAAATATATTGACTTTCGGTGCGGTTTGACTTACAAACGGCGCTTTCATACGGGGCATGGCTCAGTCTGGTAGAGCACAGCGTTCGGGACGCTGGGGTCGCAGGTTCAAATCCTGCTGCCCCGACCAAAAACCAAAAAGGGTTGCGATACTGCGCAGCCCTTTTTTTATAAATCAAAGGATTTCGGTATGGAATTACGATAAATACATTAAATAACAATGGGTTATAATTTTACCAGCATTTATACAGCCTGAACACAATATTTGCCCACATTTGTCCGCACGGAGTTTTTAAATGGTAACGCTCTTATTTTCTTGACAAAAAACAACACAGGAATTAGATAACTGAAATTGCTGACGATAATTGAGGGATCACCATAAATATTATAAAGGAGCAGTTGGATCATGACCCTGACCAAAGCCCAAATCGTCGATATCATTCATGAAGAACTACCGTTTCCCAAAAACAAAAGCACGGAAGTGATTGAGGGACTGATCGAGATCATCAAGCGGACCTTGGAAAGCGGTGAGGATGTTCTGATCAGCGGCTTCGGTAAGTTTTGTGTGAAGAAAAAGAGAGAACGCAGGGGGCGCAACCCTGCAACGGGTGATGATCTTATTTTGTCCCAGCGCAAAGTCGTTACGTTCAAGTGTTCCGGGAAGTTAAGAGAAAAAATCAATTCCTGATGGAAGGGGATTTACTCCCCTTCCACCAAGTTTTTAAGAGGCCTGGCCCAATTGTTTGAGATGGGCACTTTTTTCTTCAGGTGACACGCGAACAATCTTCCGCACTTATCGCAGCCCGCATGCTATGCCATCGATCAACGAACCCATGATTTCCCGGACTAAAATGATAGACCTTCTTGCATAGCCGCAGGATGCCTATGCATTTGAAAGTTGATGCTTTTCTTATTGTTTCCGAAGAATTTTTCGGCCAAAAAAAGAGCATCAACTTAGAATATCAAAAAGAGAACCCAGCATATCATCTTGCGCTTTGATGGTCTTGGTGTTCGCGCTGTAGGCAGCGTTGGTGGAAATCGTATCGGTCAACTCTTCGGACAGATCGACATTGGAAGACTCCACCTCTTCGATGCCATCATTTCGAATTACTTCTCTGACCATGCCCGGCGTGTCGACTTGCTGGATCGAAACGGTAACACCCGAATTGGAACCTTCCTGAAAAATAGCGCGGCTCTTTTTGAAACCGTCGGTATTGACATTGGCGACATTATTGGCAGTCATATCCATTTTTTTCTGAAATGCCGATAGCCCAGAAATTGCATTATGCACCGAACCGATCATGTTTGCCCCCTTGCCTTGACTGTGTACTTGGCATCGTTCGCACGAGGCGACTCGTAGTCCTGATCGATTTATATGTGTTGAATCCGCTCAGGATGACAGCCTACTATCCTACAAATATCGTGCCGACCTAAGGTAAAAAATATAATAACAAATTCAAAAAGATGAGAAGATCGGTGCAGGCAGGGGGAACACGACCGACACATAATGTCATCTTGTACTTGCAGAATGCAAAAATCAAATAGATGCCATTTGTGTTGCCATGGCATTGACGCTTGACATGAGGGTTGGTGTTGGCAATGTTGCAAAACGTTATCATCTTTTTTACAAGATGCTAATAATACATTGAAAACTAATTAAAAAGTGCGTATTGTAAACTACAGATGGCACCGTAAAAAGTCCGAAAATAGCTTTTACCGCCATCCCGGCGGAAGCTGCGATCCAGTATTTTCAATATGTTCTGGATGCCGGCGTTCGCCGGTATGACGCCTCTGTGACTTTTTACAATTTTATCAAATATTGTTGTTAAAAACATTTACAGTCCTGTTTATCATTTTCAATGTTCGCGGCGCCGAACATAGAAGAAGTTGGAAGTGTTATCGATGTCTGATCCCGTGTTGCCAGAAGAGAGGCTGAAACAGATACAGGTTTTTATTTCCAGGATGCCGAGTCTTTCCACCACCGTGACCAAGGTGCTTGAAGTCTGCAATAATCCGGACACATCGCCAGATGAACTCAACCGTCTCATTTCTTACGATCCGGTTCTGACTGGACAGGTATTGAGTCTTATTAATTCGGCGTATTACAGTCTCCCGAGTCGGGTGACCTCCCTGACCAGAGCCATCATTATCCTTGGACTCAATACCGTCAAAAACCTCGTTCTGGCAACATCGGTGCTCGCATCTTTTAAAGAGACCTACACCGTCGACCATTTTTCCATTGACGATTACTGGGCGCACTGCTTGTGTGTCGGCGTAACATCCAAAAAAATCTCTAAATTGATACGAATCCCGGCCCACGAGCAAGAGGAGTATTTTGTCTGCGGACTACTTCACGATTTGGGCAAGTTACCAATGATGACCTGCTTCGGAGAGCTTTACGGTCAAGCCGTGAGCCGAAGCGAGACCGCTGCAATCCCCTTGTACCAGGCCGAAAGACAGTTCATTGGATTTGACCATTGTCAGGTGGGATGGCTGATCGGTGCCAAATGGAAACTCAGCGATGCCATGAAGCAGGCCATCATGCATCATCATCAACCCTTTGATGAAAAATCCCCAGCCAGCAGTCTGGTCTATACCACGAGTTTGGCGAATCAAATTTCGCATCATTTCAAAATAGGTGCTGCCGGCGACGTAAGAACGGATGAATTGATGATCCAGCAATTGGCTGAACGCATTGCCTTGGATCCGGAGCGAATTTTTAGCATGCAGTCCCTCATTGCGGACGAGATCGAAAAAGCAAGGGCCTTCCTTAAAAACAGCAGCAAAGGGTAATCACATGCGGGTTAAGTTCTGGGGTGTGCGAGGCTCGATTCCCTGTCCAGGGCCTGAGACCGTGCGTTATGGCGGCAATACGGCCTGCTTGGAACTGTATCTCGAACAATTGGATCGTCTCATCATTATAGATGCGGGATCTGGTATCCGTGAATTGGGTGACCACTTGATGGCCAGGCATGCCGATGGCACCCCGATCAAGGCGGAAATCTTCCTGACTCACACCCATTGGGATCACATTATGGGATTCCCATTTTTCGCACCCATTTATCTTCCCAGCTCGCAATTTACCATATACGGCCCAGTCACATATGAGGAAGAGCCACTTAAAGAGGTGCTTAGCGGCCAGTGGACGTATCGTTATTTTCCGGTGAGGCACGAAGACTTGTCATCCAAGGTCAATTACGTCAATCTCAAAGAGGGGCGATACGATTTGGGCGATGGTCTTGCGTTAAAGACCAAATACTTGAATCATCCGCTGCTGTGCCTTGGATATCGTTTCGAATTTATGGGAAAAGTTTTTTGCACCGCCTACGATACAGAGCCATTTAGAAATTTGTTCTGTACCGACCCGACTGACCCCGGATACGATGCGGCAACCGCGGCCGAAGGAGAAGCCGCTGCGGTTGAAGCCAACCATCGCATCGGGCGGTTTGTGGAGGGTGCAGATTTACTGGTTTTCGACACTCAGTACACCCGCGATGAGTATTTCCAGTCTCGAATCGGATGGGGACATTCCTACATCGACCATGCCATTGGTATCGGTCAAAAATATCACGTCAAACGGCTTGCCCTTTTCCATCACGATATTCAGCGCACCGATGATCAACTCGATGCCCTTTGCCAGCAATATTGTGCACCCAAAGGCGAAGGTATCGAAATTTTCTTTGCCCAAGAGGGCATGGCAGTCAACCTGTAGACCCCGCCTTCAGGCAGACGTTTCGCGATCTGCCAAGCGCCGGCACCAGGCAAATATTTCCAGTACGAGGTCAAATTTGCTCTATTGCGATCTGCAGCTTCCAGTCGCCGTTCACTCATCAGCAGAGTGACTTGCGCCTGAATGATTAAATAAATCATAAATAACAAATTGTTGAAGGATAATTGCAGCGGTAGTTCATTATTCAAAAACCTTTTTGACAGTGAAAACCGAAAAAAAACAGGCGATTTTTAGAAATTGCACACTATTTGCTTACTGGATATACAGCTAAAGACAACCACAGGCGGAACTCCGCTTTGTGAAAGGAGGCATGGAAATTGAAAATCAGCAACGATCATCACGTGCAGGTCAACACGACGATTCGACAGGATACATCGGTTACCCAGGGGCCAACGCCGGCTTTTGCCACTGTGCTTGAGAAAGCGTTCGACAAACCGGATGTCGAAAAAAAATGTTCACCGATTGGCGTTCCTCCAGTGCTCAAGCCACCGATTGAAATTTCGACAAACCATGTTTATTCGCAAACCAACCGTTTGATGAAAGCCATGGAAACCTATCAGGCGTTGCTCTCTGATAACCACGCCAGCTTGCGCTCAATGGAGCCGGCGGTGCGAGAAATGAAAATTGAACTGTCTTCACTCCAAGGGCTGATGAACGAAATGCCCGAGACGCACCCCATGTACGAGATTGTTTCTGAAACGATCCAGGTCGGCAACGGGGAAATAGCGCGATTTGACAGCGGTCTTTATATAGAAGATGCCGATGAAATGATTTAGCTTTTTTCCTGAAGGCGATTCCTCAGGAAACGGCGCTGCATATCGTAAACGATTTTTGTGAGACGTTTCCTGAACTCATTTTTGATCGCCAGGAATTCGAAAGCAATGTCATAATTTTTGGAGATTGGGCCTTTATCGATTCGCCTCACAGCTAACCTGTCCAAGGTTACAATACAGCTCACACCATCGATTGTTACGAGAAGATCCGCGTCCTCCAAGATCATATCTGAAAGAAAAAGCGTTTTTAAAGGGGCGGTGCAATGGCATAAAACACCCCCCAAGCTCAGGTCGTCCACTGAGAGACGTATCTCTTTCGATTCAATATGCAACACCAGTTCGGCCATATCTGGCGCTTGAATGCGAAAGTCACGTCTGTGCTGATCACGCTGAATCCGGGCAGGGCATTGCAACCATAGCTCCTGCTCGCTGATGGCGGCGACAGGCGCATCAAAACGATGTTGAAGCCGGTCTATACCGGTAAACTCGAATTGGAGGATCGTCGGTGATCTTTCATCAGCAGTTTGCGAAAGGAGGTCCAGCAAGCCTTCGGGCGGGTCTATTTTGAAGGCACCCTTGCCGTCCAAAATGCCGATGCTGATTATAAACGTGAGACGTTCGTAACTTCGATGGGGCACGGATAGTGTTAAAAAAGTGCGTGACTCCGCTAACCACGCGATCAGGTCAAGTGCCTTTTGGCCGGTGATGGTTTCATAACTCTGCATATCATTGGGCGGATCAAAAGGCCTCATTGGAAATGGAATGCCTAAATTCCGGATACATTTTTTGCAAAATCAGGATCTTGAAACAGCCTCTTGGCGAATTTGAGGTATTTTTCGGCAATGGCGCGCACCGCTAATTGCAGCGCATAGGGCTTGACCGGTTTTTCAAGTAAGTGATTGACATCCGACGCGATACACATGTTCACGATGTCGTCGCTGGCATTGCCGGTGATGATGATAGCATCCGAATGTGCGGTAGGAAATCGTTCCTCCACTTCATCTAGGAAATAAAATCCGCTGACACCCCCCAAGAAGACATCGACGATGAAAATAGCCACGCCGATGTCCCGTCCCTTGCAATATTTCAATGCCTCTTCCGTGTCTGAAAATGGAATAACTTCTCCCCAGGTATAGAATCTTTTTACGATGGTTGAAATCAAATCGCATACAGCGGGATCATCGTCTACGATGATGACATCCAAACCGTCGGACATGGCGTTCTCCTGTGGCAAAATGAATGGTCGGTTGGTTGCTGATCGTTTGTCAAGTCAAGGCATCTGTATCGGTAATGCGATATTTTTCCACCTTGCGGTAGACCGTGGTCAGGTTGATCCCAAGCAATTTCGCAGCCTCTGCCTTGTTGCCTTTGGTTCTTTTAAGCGCCCGCGTAATCAGCACCTTTTCGTTTTCCATCAAATTAAAATTATTATTGGTTACTGTATCCTTTTCCCTCATCGAACGCAACTCTGGAGGCAGATCGGTAACCTCGATCGTTTCATCGACGCCCAATGCAAAAGCCCGCTCGATCACATTCTCCAGCTGCCGTACATTTCCGGGCCAATCATAATTCATCATGAGATCGAGTGCCTCAGGTGAAATCCGATCGACAACCCTGTGGCTGTCCTTGGAAAATTTCTTGATGAAGTGGTTGACCAAAGTGGGAATGTCTTCGCGGATCTCGCGCAGGGACGGCATATGTAGAGAAATAACATTCAGGCGATAGTAGAGATCTTCCCGAAAAGCTTTCTGGGCAATGGCCTGTTCGAGATTCTTGTTGGTAGCCGCGATCACTCGCACATCCACCTCGCTCTCGCGGGTATCACCCACCGGGCGGATCTTTTTCTCCTGCAGTGCTCTAAGCAGCTTGACCTGCAGTGTCGGCTGTACCTCGGCGATTTCATCCAGAAAAATCGTTCCTCCGTCCGCCGCCTTGAAAAGGCCGATGGTATCTTTGATCGCGCCGGTGAAGGCGCCCTTCACATGTCCGAAAAGTTCGCTCTCCAGCAAGCCTTCGGCAATCGCCCCGCAGTTGACCGGTATAAAAGGCTTTTCGCGACGCACACTGTTTTGATGAATGACATTGGCCACCAGCTCTTTTCCCGTCCCGCTTTCACCCTGGATCAATACCGTCGGGCTGCCATTGCTGATCCGGTCGATAACATCATAAATCTGCTGCATTTTGGCGCTCTTGCCGACCAGTTGATCGTAATTGTAGCGGTCCTTCAGGCGCCTTTTGATCAAGTAGTTTTCCAGTTGAAGCGCTCGCTTTTCGACAATACGGTCGATGAGGATCTTTAACCTTTCGAAATTGATCGGTTTTTGTAAATAATCGTAGCTTCCCCGTTTAAGCGCCTCGATTGCCGATTCGATGGTGCCATAGCCAGTCACGATTATCACCTCGGTCGCCGGGCTGATCTCCTTGATCGATTTGAGGAGATCCAATCCGCTGATTTCAGGCATGATAAGGTCAGAAAAAACAGCGGCGTACTCCTTATGCTGAATCATTTCAATGGCGGTGAGCCCGTTGTTGATCGTATCAACGGTATATCCATTGCGCATCAGATAGGCTTCGACGACATCAAGAATCTGCTGATCGTCGTCGACGAATAGAATCGGAAAGTTTTCCATATGGCCGCTGGTTTTGGAATTGTTGAGGATGCGGATGTTTAAGGTTGAAAAACCAGAAAACAGTCACTTCAAACCACCCGGGCTTGTCCCGCACAGTTCCCCCGAAGTCATGATCATCAGCAATTTTTAAACGTGACATTCACAAGTGATAGATGAATGTATGCCATTGGATGGTAAGCGTGTCAAGGTTTTGAAATGATAATGCAATCAAAATGTTGGATTCAAGGGCAGCCACCTGATGGGGATAATCCCGATTCAAGTTTTTAAATTACGAAGGTCTCGAAATCGCAGGCATTTTAAGTCTTGGAAGAGAGCAGGGACATGTCCATTGGCATGACTTTATAACGAAGCGAAAGCCTTTCCATCAGGATTTGTACTACCTGTCAATAGTTTGACTTGAAAATCGGTATGTTGGCGAAGATTCGGCATTATAATACTGATATAGACATATAAATCAGTAGGATACGACTGTGGTATGTTCATTGCTAAAGTGCTAGGAGGTTGAATCGCAATTGAAGACAAAAAAGGATGAATGACGACCTGGAGACGTTGAAATGACTGCTGCTGTGACATTATCCGAAAATGCATGCTGGCTTGAACATGAGCACGACATCCTTCCGTTTATGACCGCACTCTTCGTTGATGGCTTAGAACCCCGCACGAAAATCCCAATTGATCGCAAGGAATGGAAGTCTCAAAGGTCAGAAGAAATTGATCCTGGAAAGATATTCCGGTTGCCCTTAACTGTTAAACCATATAGCCGACATGTAAACAAATTAAAGAAAAATAATCAGACTCATGATTCGATAAAAAAAATTTTTAAAAAACAGACGGTATCATCACTTTCGCAACATACAATAGTACGGCAACTAATCGGCGGTATATCACATCATTTTAATAACTTATTAATGGGTATATGGGGCAATGCAACCCTTATCCGCATGCAACTCGATCCTGATGACCCGCGCTACATTCACGTAGATCAGATGGAACGATTGATTCAGAGCGGTGCTTTTTTAATTCATATGGTTTTGGGTTGCCTTGGAGAAAGGCGAACCGTTGCGAAACAGATGCGATTGAATCAACTCATATCTGAGATCAGAAATGAGACCGGACTTGATGCCGGCAGCAATGATCCCTGGAATCTTGAAGTCCGACTCAAATGGGCCTCCCAGGTACAGCAACCAAGGTTGATCGCAAGTAGTACTGCCCGAGTGCTTGATATCCTATTCTTGAAAATTGAAAAACAGTGCACTCAAATCCGAAGAGGAAACTATAAAAATATAGATATTCGTAAAAAACTTATAACAATAGATTCCCTTGTTAAAAGGGCTTTGAATATTACGTATAAGCTGCATCTTTATGCTTTAGATGTTTCCAGTCTCTGTAAAAAGAAATACGGGTTAGCCTCTATTGTAAATCAGAGTGTTTTAGAAATTAAAAATTACCACCCATGCGCAAACTTTAAATGCGATTTCAATAAAAATTTATCTAAAGTAGAAATAGATAAACGATTGCTAAAAATAGCATTAAAAGAGGTACTGATAAATGCTGCTGAATCAACCTCCTTTTGTAGAGAAATCGATATTTCGATAAAGACTTTATATAATGAATCGCCACCGCAAAGATGTATAGTTCGGGCTATGTCTAACTATATTGCGATTAGCATTAACAGCAAAGATAGTAAAATTTCTGAAAAAATAAAAAAAAGGATATTTCAACCATTCGTGTCGATTTCTGATAAAAAAAAGAAAATAGGCTTGGGCCTTGCGGCGGCGGATGGAATATTAAAATTGCATTCCGGGTATATTCAAATGATTTCAAACAAAAAAACAGGTATCACGTTTAATTTGTGTATTCCATATGACAATTCCAAAAGCAAAACGAAAGCCGCTTAAAAGTGATTTTTAACTATTTACTTATTAAGCCTTGTCTCAATTTTTAGCGATAACTTAGTATGTCAATGCATTTTAACTAATGTAGTCTGGAAGAAAAACCAAGTGACGAATTTAAGCGGTTATCCGAAATGATTAATGTTATTGCTCTGTTTTCAGTGAGTCCTGCATTGGATGCCACTTTAGATAGTTTTTCATGACTGCGACGCAGGTGATGGAGATCCAGGCTTTCTTCATCACTTAGGCGTTGTGGATAACCGCATTAATTAATTGTTTAGGTGAACATAACAACTTGTTTTAATGAAAAAATGTAACGACTATTTGTTAGACGTTTTAAACCGCTGTTTCAAGAATTGTGGAGAAATAATGGCTTCAGGCAATAAAAATCAATTATCTAAAATACGTAGAGTTTATAGCATTTTGAATACAGAGGTAGAAAAAAAATTTTTGGCTGAAATTTTTAGAATATACAACAGAAATATGAGACGTTATGATAATAAAATAGTTTCTGTGATTATGCCCACATTTAATAGAAGAGGTATGATCATTCATGCAATTGAATCGGTATTACAACAGACGCATAAAAATTTCGAATTAATAATTGTAGATGACGGTAGTACTGATAATACATATGAAACTATTAAAAAGTACGATCTTGATAATAGAATAAGATTTGAGCGGATTGCACATAGCGGTGTTTCTGCGGCCCGAAATATAGGATTAGATATGGCTCAAGGTGAAATAATATTTTTCCTCGACAGCGATAATCTATGGGTGCCTCATTTTTTAAAAACAATGATAGTTTATATGCTTCACGGACGTTTAGAAGCTTCCTATAGCGGAATAAAGATACTCGCTGATGATAACAACATGCACATCTATCGAGGTGATGAGTTTTTTTGGGAAGAATGTTTAAAACAAAATTATGTAGATATGAATTCTTTTTGCCATAATAGATGTTTAAAACAATCGATTAAGTTTGATGAATCTATAAATAGATTAGTCGATTGGGACTATATCTTGCGAATCACATCATTCAGTCGCACAGCTTATGCGCCATTTATTGGCGTTAATTACTATAATGGGAAAAAATTCGATAGAATTTCAAACAACAATATGAAATGCAGTGATTTTACTGAATTGGTAAAATCCATATGGAAAAAAAATCACTATATCAATCCGGAATTGCGAAATTTTATTGGATTAAGACCAAGGTGGCAATCGCTCTTGATCCGAAATAATAACGACGATTATATGATAGGTGCCCAACATTCAATCACCAAAAGCATGGAAAAGGCCCTAAAAACTAAAAAAATTCTTTCGACGAATAAAAATAAAAAAATCAAATTTCTCCACGTCATGACAATTGATAAGTTTCTCTCCCCTTTCATAGACTTCGTTGATAAGCAATTTGGTAGGGATGGTCATTATTATGTGTTTGTCGAAGCAGAACGTTATGATTACGGCCTTACTCCTGAACATGACGTTGAATTCCTTTCAACAATCGACGAAATATTCATAACCCTAAAGGATTATATGCATGAAGCGGAAAAAATAATAATACATGGTCTTTGGCGAAACGAGATATGCATATTATTGTTCTATAATCAGGATCTTCTAAAAAAATGCTATTGGGTTATGTGGGGAGGAGATTTTTATTTTCCAAAAAACTATCCGTTAATTAAAAAGAATGTAATCAAAAATATGGGGCATATAATAAATTATACTATTGGTGATTATCAATTAGTAAGAAAATATTATGGAACAAATGCAGAACATCACAAATGTTTTGGTTATCTTAGTAACACTTATCAGGATTACAGTTACCTGAAAACTAAATTAAAAAACAATAATAACAAAAAAATAATTCTTATTGGTAATTCAGCAGACCCAGCAAATAGCCATATGGAGATATTTAAAAAAATTCTTGAATATAAAGATGCAAATATAGAAATTATCTGTCCTTTATCTTATGGAAATGAGGCTTATGCTAAACAAGTGATACAAGAAGGAATTACTATTTTTGGTCGTAAATTTAAGCCTTTAACAAAATTTATCCCTTTAGAAGAATATATAAAGATTTTATGGGAGGTAGATATAGCGATATTTGCGCACAAACGCCAGCAAGCTATGGGTAACATAAGATTATTACTGGGGCTTGGGAAAAAAGTCTATATTAGAGATGATATTACATCTTGGCAATCACTAAGAGATATTGAGGTCAAGGTGTACTCGTTTAATAGTGAAAAAATTGATTTCGATTTTCCTATTTCTTTCCAAAATGATAATACTCAAAAGATTAAAGAGAACTTTTCATACACAAGACTAATATCAGATTGGAAACAGATATTTGATAGTTAATATAAATCATATGGTTTCTGATCATTTCAAAAACTATTTATAAAAATTATCAGTTAAATATTAAAGAGTTTAAAATCGAAGATTTTGTAAAAATGCGAATGTTTAAAAAGAAAAGGATTATGATCCTCGGCGCTGGGGTGTACCAAGTCCCTTTGATAAAAAAGGCACGTGAGATGGGTTTGGAAACAATTGTTTTAAGTTACAAAGGAAAATTTCCTGGGATTTCTATCGCAGATATCTTTCTAGAAATTGACACAACAGATATGGAGCGGGTCGCTAAAGCGGCCCAAAAATTTGAAATCTCCGCAATTGCAACCACCGGAACGGACGTTTGCGTTCCAGCGATGGGTAAAGTTATAGACTTGATGGATCTAACAGGAACTGGTTATGAGAGCGCTTGTAGGAGTATGGACAAGTATTTAATGAAACAAGCTTTTATTAAGAATGCTGTACCTACCGCAAATTTCGATGCTTTTTATGATCCTGCTAAAGCAAAAGATTATGCTTCCTGTCTCGGTTACCCTGTTATGGTTAAAGCAACTAATTCTTCCGGAGGTCGCGGTATAACAAAAGTAACTAAGGCTGGTGATTTCGAACTTGCCTGGAGGCGGGCAGCTAAAGTTTCACGTTCGAAACGGATTATTGTCGAAAAATTTTTACAGGGTGTAGAATTCGGTGCGCAGGCCTTCATTCACAAAGATAAAGTAGTAGCGATATATTTTCATGGAGATACTGTTACGCCCGCTCCCTATTCTACACCGATAGGCCATTACATGCCAGCCAAGCTTACAGATGATGAAAAACGTAAAAGTATAAAAGCTATTTCTGATGCAGCAAGCGCGCTCGGATTATATGACTGCATATCAAATGTAGATCTATTGCTAACCAATGGAGAACCATCAATTATTGAAATGAGTGCACGAATGGGCGCCACCTGTTTGCCTGAATGTATTTCAATCTATGCAGGAATGGATGTTTATAAACATCTGATAAAGCTTTCTATGGGCGAGTATCCAGAAATCAAAATAGCTAAAGAACAGGCAAATGCATGTCTCCTTCTGCGAAGTAAAAAAACCGGAACGGTCTCTTGTATTAATGTTCCGGACTGTGTTTCGAAACACCCCGACCTTTTAGAACTTCAGTTGGATATTTCTGTAGGAGACCAAGTTCGGAAATTTGAAGTCGGTCCGGACAGAATCGGTCACATCATTGTGAAAGAGGGCATAACAAAAAATAATAAGCGTTTGGTGGAAGAATTATCTTCGAAAATAGATATAAAGGTAAATTAGGCCCATTCACATGATAATCTAAAAGGACTAAATCTTATGAAAAATACGTTACCTTTCAATAAGCCTTATATAGTAGGTAAGGAACTTTTTTATATAGCCCAGGCAGTTATAAGCAATTGTCATATATCTGGCGATGGTACCTTCACAAAAAAGTGTCAAAATTGGCTTGAAAAAACTCTTGGAACACATAGTGCTCTCATGACACACTCCTGTACGGCTGCATTAGAAATGAGCGCACTCTTATGCAATATCAAATCTGGTGATGAAGTAATAATGCCTTCATTTACATTTGTATCAACGGCGAATGCATTTGTTCTTCGCGGCGGTGTTCCTGTCTTTGTCGATATAAGAGAAGATACGTTGAATATCGATGAAAGTCTTATTCAAAAAGCCGTTAGTGAAAAAACCAAGGCCATTGTCCCTGTGCATTATGCTGGTAACGCGTGTGATATGGAAAGCATAATGACCTTGGCAAAAAAAGAGAGGTTTTGGGTAATAGAAGACGCTGCTCAAGCACTTTTGTCTAAATTTCATGGTAAGAATTTAGGGACTATAGGAGATTTGGGATGTCTTAGTTTTCATGAAACAAAGAACATTATAAGCGGTGAAGGTGGTGCAATACTAATAAATAATCCTGAACTTATAGAAAGGGCTGAGATCATCTGGGAAAAAGGCACGAACCGTAAACGTTTTTTTCAGGGGCAAATTGACAAGTACAGCTGGGTTGATATCGGGTCCTCTTATCTGCCCAGCGATATCATCTCTGCTTTTTTATATGGTCAACTGGAAATGGCAGAAAATATTATATCAAAACGTTACAGATTATATGAAACATATATCGATGGGCTTAAGGAAATTGCAAATACCGGGCGAATTCGTCTACCATATATTGATCAGGGAAATGAGACAAATGGTCATATCATGTATATTATTACCGGTTCAGATGAGGAACGTTCAAGACTAATGCAACACTTGAGAGAAAAAAATATTTCTGCCGTTTTTCATTATATACCACTGCATTCTTCTTTAATGGGTCGAGAGCACTGTCGTGTATCAGGAAAAATGTCAGTGACCAATAGAATAAGCAATTGCCTTCTACGTCTGCCAATGTTTTATGAGATGCAAAAAATTGATGTAGAACGTGTTGTTGACGCCGTTTTGGATTTTTATAATAGGAGATAGTGAATGCCAAGTGAAAAATTCAACCGGTATCAGGTGAACTGGCGAAAAAGACTATCGAATGTTTTAATGTTTATTACTATTCCATTTCAGAATTTTGGTTTTGGCTTGGCAATGCGAGGATGGCTCTATTCCAAGATTATAATAAATTGCGGTTCAAGATTTAAACTATCTTCATTAATTAATATATATAATCCCTCTAGGCTTAATGTTGGGAAAGATGTTTATATTGGTTTTTGTTCATACATCGGTGATGGGGATATTATTATCGAAGATGAAGTTGTCATCGGTCCTTTTTGTTCAATTATGGGAGGAAATCATCTCTTCCGAAATCAATCAGTACGCTTTGGCGGTTATGAATATAAGCCTGTGCGTATCGGTAAAGGTACTTGGATTGGGGCAAATGTAGTTATACTTGCCGGAGTTGATATAGGTTGTGGATGTCTAATCGCGGCAGGATCAGTTGTTACAAAAAATATTCCTGACAATGTTGTCGCAATGGGAATGCCTGCAAAGGTAATTGGTCCTAATGATGGAAACTCTGGGGAGTATGCATCGAATCAGGAAGGAATCCTTTGAAAACCAACACATATTCCCACATACTGAACGTAACCGTCGATTTGACCCCATCCTCACGCGCGTTTTAAAGCATGTCATAGTGCGCCTAACTCACAAAAGGAGGTGCACTGTCTCCATCCATCGGTAATTATCTTGGCACAGGGGGAGACTGTCAGGGCCAATGTGTTGGAGCCTTATTCATATCTTGGGTTTGTCAAGAAAATGACATTCAAGAAATATAATAGCTTAAAATTGTAATAAGAAATGTTATGGCAACAGAATTGCATCCTTAAAACATCTTGTACTGCACTAATATTTTTTTGCAACCGATACCGAAAAATCAAACGGCTTGTTTTGAAAAGGAGGCACCAACAATGGCCTTTAAAGAAAAAATTCAGGAGGCAATTCGATGCCTGCTCCACGATGGAAAGGTAGATGTTGCCCAATGGATGTTGGAAAAATTTTTAGAGGAATTTCCAGACAACGCCCAAGCCCATCACGAACTGGCCATTATTGCACATCAAAAGGGAGACCACTATGAAGCCGGACGGCATTTCCAGAAAGCAGTTGAACATGAACCTTTAAATCCTTTGTATCTAAAATGGTTAGGGGATTTTTGCCATGTAGTAAGGAAATGTCCTGAGGAGGCGCTAAGCAACTACCAAAAATCATTGGATCTAAATCCCAATGATCTGGATACGCTTTTGACCGCTGCACATCTCAGTGTTTTCTTGCATCGTTTCAGCGAAGCTGCGAAATATTTTGAAAGAGCTATAGAGATTGATCCCTTCAATGAGGAAGCATTCAATATTCTATCAAAGCTAAGGTCACGGCAGGGGATGCAAAAATTGGTATCCATGTCACCGGGCGATCTATATTCTTTAGCATGCGAACAAGTCTCAAGAGGCCAGAAACATGAAGCCGGTGAAACCTTAGAAAAGATTTTATCAATCGATGAAAACCATGCATTGGCTCATAATGACCTGGGCGTACTGCTGTTTGAAAACGGAGACATTCAGGCTGCCGGAGTACATTACGAAAAAGCCGTTGAAATTGAATCGGGAAACCTGACTTTCCTAAAAAATCTTGGGGACTTTTATCATTACAGTCGCGGCGAATATAGAAAAGCGATGAAGCAATATGTCAGAGCTCTGACTTTAGAACCACGGGATACGGAAACGTTGATCAGCACCGGGCAGTTGTGCATGACTTTAAATCGACTGGATGATGCACGTGACTTTATTAAAAGCGCACTGGAGATAGAACCTTGGAACAATGACGCCTCATGCTTGTGGCAGTTACTGGAAAAGAACACCTTACAATACAAAGGTGTCTCGGATCACAAACAACCATATGAATCAATAGCAGAAAACGTGGTCGCGAACTTTGCCGAAAAAACAATCCAAGAACTGGAACAATTGGTGTCCGTCGATCCAGAAAATAGCCTGGCATTGAATGATTTAGGTGTTCTTTACTATGACCATAACGAAAAGATAAAAGCATTGTCATGTTATGAAAGAGCTTTTCATATCGCGCCGGAAAATTCGAATATCATAAAAAATCTTGCTGATTTTTATCTGATGGAGGAAGAACGCACTGAAGATGCCATGAAGCTTTATATAAAAGTTTTGGAGAATTCGCCTGAGGATATAGAATGCCTGATGGCTATCGCATATGTTTGTACGCTGATGAGAAAGCCCAATGATGCCAAAGATTTTTATTATCGAATCCTTGAAATCGAACCTTGGAATCAAGATGCGTGGGAGGCGCTTGAAAAGTTGGAAAATGGCGTGCGCCTGGTTACGGAAGGCTTGCCGATCAAACAAGTTATGGGATTGAGGTAAAGGCATGGCATCTGCTTTCGCAGGTGAAACGAGCCAGAGGTATCAAGTATTCGATGATTTGGAGCGGTCGCTGCTTTCGACTCCGGAAGATTCCGATCTGCTTCGTCGCTATTTTGACCTTGCTGTCACTTCGATGCAACTGGGTCGGGGCAGGTCCTTTTTAGAAAGGCTACTCATCCGCTTCCCGAGCTACCGCCAGATCAGGACGCTTTATATTTCCCTTTGCCTGCAACTGAATGAGCACCATGCGGCCATGGCCGCCATTGAAACCTTGATGGCATTTTCCAATCTTGACGATGACTTGATCGATGCAGCCTTTAGCGTGAGAGCCAAAATCGGTCCAAAAAAAGTAGCGCAGGGAAAGCTCAGTAGCCTATCGGTATGCATGATTGCCAGAAACGAACAGCATTTCCTGCCAGCCTGTTTAAATGCGATCAAAAAATTTGCCGATGAAATCGTATTGATCGACACAGGTTCCGGCGATCGTACCGCAGACATCGCGCGGGTTTTCGGGGCAAGAGTTTTTAATTACCAATGGCAGGAAGATTTTGCAGCGGCCCGCAATGCAGGATTGGAAAAAGCAGAAGGTGATTGGGTCCTGATTCTTGATGCCGACGAGATCATTGCAGAACAGGACCTTGACACGTTGAGAACGATTTTGGCAGAGCATGACGGGGGCCGCACAGCTTTTTTAATGGAGACAAGAAATTACACCCATCAGGCCAATACTTTGAAGTGGCAGACCAATGATGGCGGGTATCGGCAGTTCGAGGCCGGCGTCGGTTGGTTTCCCAGTAAAAAAATCCGGTTGTTTCCAAACAGCCCGGCCATCCGATTTAGTTTCCCGGTTCACGAGCTGGTCGATCCCTCGGTCCAAAGCGCTGGATTCGACATTCAAGAGTGTCACATTCCTATCCATCATTACGGCCATCTGAATGAAACACGTAACCGGAAAAAGGCTGAAGCCTACTTCCGAATGGGATACGAAAAGTTGGATCAGTTGGGAGAGGATGTGGGTGCCATTCGTGAGCTGGCGGTGCAGGCTGGGCAATTGGGGCTGTGGGCCGAGTCGTTGACCTTGTGGGAGCGCCTGGTAAAGTTGAGGCCCGAATTTAGAGATGCATGGATCAACATGTCGGGTGCCTATTGGCAGTTGGGGCAATACCAGGCTGCCCTCCGGCATGCTGAGAAAGCCCTCGAGATCGATGGGCAGGCAAAAGAGGCACACTACAACGTTGCCGTCAGTTTATTGATGTTGAGTAAAGCGGAAGCCGCCATGTCTGTTTTTTCCGACTTAACTGAAAAGCATGATGATTACCTGCCCGCTCGATTCATGATGGCCGCTGCTGAGGCTTGCAGGGGATCTATCAAGGATGCAGCCGCGATCTTCTGTTCTATTGAAAACTCAAGTGTGGGCAAAGCCTTGGTGTTTGGCATCCAAGACCTTATGAAAAGGCTTCAAACGGCTGGACTGACCGAATATGCTGCGAATTTGGGAATCACCGTCAAGCTGATCACCTGTGAAACCAACCCACCACCGTTCGTTTGACACGCTCAAGAAAGCACCCACTTTGATGACCTCAGAAGGCCGATCGGATAGCATAAAAAATTGGAAAGATGCCTATGAGAAGGGCAGATTAGCCTGTGCAAGAGGTGATCTGGCTGAAGCATCGCAGGCCATCGAAACCGCTATCCGACTGAATCCCAATGCGTTTGAACTCCACCACGATTTGGGCGTCATTTTCTTTCAGCAAAATTCACACCATCAGGCGCTGACATATTTCAGGAATGCAATTGCGTTGAATCCCCGAAAATGCCAAGCTTGGTTCAATGGGGCCAATACGCTCTGCGCACTGCATTGCTACCAGGAGGCAATCCCCTGGTACCGCCAAGCCATTGAATTGAATCCCTCGTTTGCCGAGGCTCACTACAACTTGGCCAATACCTATAAAGCGCTTGAAGCGCGTACTGAGGCAATTTCGCATTACAGGCGTGCGTTGGATATCGACCCCAGAATGCCTGAAGCCCTGAACAATATCGGCACCTTGTTGCTGGGCTGCGGCGAGTTGAACGACGCCCGGGAGTTTTTCCAGCGTGCGCTGAGTTCAGACGCCAATCATGCCCAGGCCAGCTATAATTTGAGCCTCACGTTGAACCGTCTCGGCCGTCCGGATGAGGCAATAGCATATGCAGACCGATGTCTCGAGTTGTATCCGCAACACGGCGAAGGAGTGGCTTTGCGGGTTTCCTTACTGCAGCAGTTATGCGACTGGCCGGCCCTCGCCGACGCCGGTGCGCGATTGGACCGCTTGACCGATGAACAGCTCCGATCGGGTCAGCGGCCATCGGAGTCACCTTTTCTCAATTTTACCCGATCGGATGATCCTAAACGCAACTTATTGATCGGGCAGGCATGGAGCCATTGGCTCCTGCAGCATATGAACCATAGCCGATCGTATTTTGAATTTCCACATCGACAGCGGGAAAGCAGACGCATCAAGATCGCCTACCTTTCGGAGAGATTTCGAAATGCCGCAACCGCGCATCTTGCTTCGGGGGTTTTCGGCCGGCATGACCGCAATCGATTCGAGATCTACGCCTATTCCTGGGGGCCGGATGACGGGAGCGTCTATCGGCGCAAAATAGAGCAGGGTGTGGATCACTTTATCGATATTCGCAACCTCAGTGACTCCGAGGCGGCTCAGAGGATCCATGCGGATGGTATTCATATCCTGGTGGACATGATGGGGTGGATGCACGGGCATCGAATGGGTATCGCCGGCCGGCGCCCGGCGCCGGTTCAAATCAGCTACCTTGGCTATCCGGCAAGCACCGGGACGCCGTTTATCGATTACCTGATCGCCGATCGCATGATCATACCAGACGAGATGCGGCAGTACTTTTCCGAAAAGGTGATATGGCTTCCGGATTGCTACCAGCCCAATGACCCCGAAACGCCTATCGATCCGAGGCCCTGCCGTAGAATAGAATTCGGACTGCCGGAAAATGGCGTCATCTTCTGTTCGTTCAATACCGACTATAAAATCGGACCTGAGGCTTTTGCCTGCTGGATGCGGATCCTGCGCGCCGTGACCGGCAGCGTGCTCTGGCTGTTGGTCAGATCCCAGCAGGGACGCGAGAATCTGATACGCAGTGCCGGGCGCCTCGGCATTGATCCCAAACGCCTGGTGTTTGCATCGCCGCTGCCCAAGGCAAAACACCTCGCAAGACTCAAGCTGGCCGATATCGCCTTGGATACCTTGACCGTCAACGGCCACACCACCACCACCGATGCCTTGTTGGCCGGGGTTCCGGTCATAACCTGCCAGGGGCGCAATTTCGCATCCCGCGTGGCCGCAAGCATCCTCAGCGCAATGGGTATGGCCGATCTGGTGGCCTCAGATATGGAGAGCTATGTACAAATGGCCACAACGCTGGCTTCTCAGGCACACCTCCTCTATGGGATCAGAGCAAGATTGGCCGATAGAAAGACGAGCGCCCCCCTGTTTGATATCGATCGCTACGTAAAGAACCTGGACGCTGCCTTCGACGAAGTGTGGCAGACCTGCATCACCGAAAAACCTAAGCGGCCATGATCGCCTCAAAAGTCTTTTCCTATCTTTTATCTTTCCCACAGATTCAGACAAAGCAATTTGATTTCTTGCGCGAATGCCGACTGAATATTGTAGAAAAAATACCAGCCATACAGATCTCACAACCTAATCGGTTGGAGCGTCAACTTATTGGCCGTTGCACTTGATTGACGGCTGCGAGATCCAAGCTGTCCCAACCCCCATGAATCAAATTTCGCGGCGAATCCAAATTTCATTGCTTTTAATACAAGTAAATTAGTCGGTCTTGAAAAACTATTTTACCTTTTAATTTAATTGGGAAAAGTCTTCAAAATGTGATATGAAATTTGCAAGCTTTCGATGCAAATACCCCCTAAATCCTGCAAATTTTAGATCACATGAAACCAAAAAAGCCAGCAAACAAGGATCGACAAAGGGAGCTTTTTCGTGTCGAGCTGGCCCAGATCATCGACCCCGGCCATGGGCTGGTCAAGCTTGCCAATGTCGTTGATTGGGAACAGCTGGAAAAAGCATTTGGAGCCACATATTGTCCTGATAACGGACGCCCGGCGATAAGCACCCGGCTGATGGTAGCGCTGCACTATCTGAAGTACACCCACAGCCTAAGCGATGATGATGTGGTCGCCGGATGGGTAGAAAATCCATATTGGC
>Ga0209270_1002087_pt1 | contig 22913 bp, 20 predicted proteins | sample MTBAKSrepl1MetaG_FD_187456 | JGI IMG/M metagenome (GOLD analysis project Ga0209270, IMG submission 187456) | Enrichment culture microbial communities from Arthur Kill intertidal strait, New Jersey, USA, that are MTBE-degrading - MTBE-AKS1... | ecosystem: Environmental > Aquatic > Marine >...
AGAGTTCGAGATACCGGTAGGTGTTGAAGTCCAGCACGGCAATGCGCCCGTCGCCGGTGATGCCCGCCCCGTTCACGGCGTGATACACCTGCCGCACGCGCCGGTCCACCTCGGCGTAGGTAAAACGGACATCGCCGTCCACTACGGCCGTCTTTTCACCATACAATTTCACCGCTCTTTTCAGGATACGACTGGGCGTCATGGGCACCTGCATCATGAGCTCCTTTCTTAAACTACCCTACACACCCAAATAGGTCCGCAGGATTTCCGGCTTTTCTTTTAAATCGCTAATATTTCCCTTCCAACGAACTGTTCCTTTTTCTAAAATATATGCGCGGTCTGAAAGCTTCAATGTGAACCCTGAATTTTGCTCAGATAAAAGAATAGGCATTCCCGATGCCTTGAGTTTGCGCACATGGACTTCTAATTCTTTCACCATAAATGGCGAGAGCCCCTCAGATGGTTCATCAAGTAACAACAAATCGGGGTTGCCCATAAGCGTGCGGGCGATCGTGAGCATCTGCTGCTCCCCGCCGGAAAGTGTACCTCCCAATTGATTATGCCGGTCTCCAAGGATTGGAAACATTTGATAAATCCGATCGAATGTCCAAGCTCCGATTTGCCCACCTTTAAGACCCATCTCTAAGTTTTCTTTCACTGTTAATGATGGGAAAATAATCCGATCTTCTGGTACAAAACCTACACCCATGCGGGCGATTTGATAGGGTTGTTTTCCATTTATTTCTTGCCCCTTGAACCTGACAGCTCCGGAACGAGGTGGTGTTAGTCCTATGATGCTCCGCAAAAGCGTCGATTTGCCTACACCATTTCTACCGAGGATGCATACAACCTCTCCTGCGTCGATCTCAAGACTCACCCCGAAAAGAGTGTGGCTAATACCGTAATAGGTATCGATATGTTCCACCTCCAGTAGCATTAATTCTCCTCAGCCAGATAGATTTTCTGGACATCTTTGTTGGCGCGAATTTGTTCTGGAGTGCCCTCGGCAAAAATTCTACCAAGATGCATTACCCGCACCCTTTCGGAAATGCCGAAAACTACATTCATGTCATGTTCAATAAAAAGAACTGTCAAATTCATTTCCTGTGCAATTTTTTGAACAAGCTTGACGGCTCCCTTAGATTCTTCCGGACTCATACCCGCTGTAGGTTCATCTAGCAAAACTAAATCGGGATGACTCCCAAGCGTTATACCAATTTCAAGCAACCGTTGGTCCCCGTATGCAAGCAGTCCCGCCTGAGTTTCCTGCTTGCCATTCAGGCCAATATTTTCCAGAATTTGGTTCGTTTCATTTACCATGAGCGTCTTGGATCGAAGGAAAATATTACGGCTCTTCTTTGCCCACGACATAAGAGCAACCTGTATGTTCTCAAAAACGGACAAACGGGGGAAGATATTTGCTTTCTGGAAAGACCTCCCAATTCCCATTTTACAAATACGGTGTGGTGGGAGTCCGGTGATCCGTTTACCTTTGAAGAAAATTTCCCCTGAATCAGGTTTTAAATGACCAGTTAGAAGGTTAAATAGAGTGGTTTTCCCTGCGCCATTAGTTCCGATGATAGAGGTAATTTTTCCCTCCACCAGTTCAAATGAAACGTCGGCAACCGCCACATGCCCGGTAAAGGATTTTCTGAGATTTTCAACGCGTAACATACGTTTGCACCTTCAGCCCTTATCACTCCTCATGGCGAGTTTTCCAGCGATCGCACCAGCAATGCCTCCTGGAAGGAATAGCAGTAGGGCAATAATAACCAGGCCTAAGACAAGAGGCCAGTAATGGGTAAAGTCTGAAATGATTTTATCAAGAAAAATATATACCAAGGATCCCACAATGGGTCCTAAAAAGTTGTAAATCCCGCCTAAAAGACAAACTACCAGCATTTCCGCTGATTTCATCCAATGTGCATATGCAGGGAAAACACTTTTGCTGAAACCGCAGAAGACAGCACCGGCCAAGCCCAGAAAAAAACCTGAGATGACAAAAGCGGATAATTGGTACACTCGAACATTGATGCCTATAAATTCTGTTCTTTCGGGATTTTCCCGGAGGGCCTGCATTGTCTTTCCAAAAGGTGAATTTACAATCATCCACATGATTGCCAGAGAAATACCAATGATTATCAAAGTAAAATAGTAATAGTTTGGAATAGATTGGAGCAATTTAGGGATGGGGATTCCTACAATACCGTCATCACCTTTTGTGAAGCCATACCATCCAAATAGAATGGTATATATAATCTGAGAGAATGCCAGCGTCAGGAGAGCAAAATAAACATGGGTCAAACGCACGCAAAACCAGCCGACTACGATTGCAATAATTCCCGCAAGCAATGGTCCCGCAACAAAAGCAAGCCAGAAAGGAAGCTCAGTATAGATCAGAACAAGGGCTGTGGTGTAGGCACCAACAGCATATAACCCAGCGGGTCCGAAGGAGACCATCCCGGCATAGCCGAGAATCAGGTTCAATGCTGTAGCAGCTATCGCAAGAATCAGCATCTCCGTAAGGAGGCTCAACCAACTGAGTGGTAGCACAAAAGGAAGCCCGGCAAAGAGGAAAATTGCGATCGGAGCCCAAGTTGACAGGCGACCAGTTTTACCTTTTCCGATTACTTTTATCATTATTCTGGCTTCCCCATCAGGCCCCACGGCCTGATAATAAGGACAATAATCATGAGGATAAACCCGAAAGCAATAGCTAACCTTGGAAACACCAAGATTCCGAACGCATTGACCATTCCAAAGATAAAGGAGCCTATGAATGCTCCACTCAAGCTTCCCAACCCCCCGACCACCACGATAATGAAACATTCGATGAGAATGACCATGTCCATACCCGGCATTGCTGAAGTTAGCGGTGCGATCAAGGTGCCTCCCAGCCCGGCAAACCAGCATCCGAGCATGAACACCGCCGTGTATACCAGTTGAACGTTTGTACCGAGTGCGTTGGCCATTTCCCTGTTGTAAGTGATCGCGCGAATAACTTTTCCTAACCTAGTATATCGCATAAGGGCCCAGAGCCCAACAAAGACGATAGGTCCACACAGGATAAGAAAGAGGTTGTATCTTGGAAAAACGTACCCCATATAAATGAAGGGACCGTTCAAAGGCCATGGTACAGGAACCATGTTGAAGTCAACACCCCAAAGCAATTTGATGATATCCCCGATCACCAAGATAAGCGCAAAGGTAAGTAGGTATTGGTCGAGGGGTTCCCTGTTATAAATGCGGCGTAGCAAGAGATATTCAATCGAACCACCAAAAATGGCTACAATTAAAGGAGCAAAAAACAGAGCGAGCCAGAAAGAACCACCCAAATCTGAAAGCTGACAGCTGATCCAGTAACATAGATAGGCACCTAGCATATAAAGGGCGCCATGAGCTAGGTTCAAAACTTTAAGGGTCCCGAAAATTAGCGAAAGGCCTACGGCGATAAGGAATATTACCATGCCGCTGCTTATGCCGCTTAAAAGCTGAATAATTAGACCCTGGATATTCATAGTATCGAAGAATTGCCCTATTGATTAAGGTTCCGGGGGTGGCCTTGCAGCAACCCCCCGGAAGAATGCATTCCTATTGCTGTGCGCGGACTTGAGAGATTTCCTCGCAACTTCTGTATCCTTGTGACGGATCCAGCAATATTGCATCTGAAATATGAGGCCAAGGTTGGTCCTTCGTAACTATTACCTTGCCGACCCAGAAGGGCCACATGGATTGATGGTCGCATTTTCGTATAACCAGCTTTCCCACCGCAGCATCAATTTCGAGATTTTCAAGAGAATCGATTACCTTTTCGGGATCTGTTCCCCCCGCCTTTTCGATAGCCTTCTTCATAGCATAAACAGTCGTGTACCCTGAAATAGATAAGCCCGGATACATGCCGGTCTCTTTAATGAATTTGCCGGCCAGCTGGTTGCTAATAGGGTTGTCAATCAACCAATAAGGATAGTGACTTCCACCCAAAACGCCTTTTGGGTAAACCTGTTTATCCATCTTTGAAAGCGCCTCCATGTTTCCCCAGTCCTGGCCGCAGTGTTTTATCCTATCGAAATATCCGAAGTTAATTGCTGCCTTAGTAAAGGAGATAACATCCCCACCCCATAAAGAACAGTAAACAAAGTCAGCATCAGAGGACATTATTTTAGAGATGTAGGGCGTCCAATCCTGATTTCCAAGTTTCGGCCAAAGCTCACCAACCACTTTGGCATCTGGGACGGCTTTGGTGTAAGCATCCATAAAGTCTTTTTTGCTTCTATGCCCATATTCGTAGTCAGGACCCAGGATAAAAACCTTTTTGCCACCCCAAAGCTTGGCAGCTGCATTTGCGATAGAACGGCAGTAGTTTGTTGTGTTGGTGCTAATCCGAAATACGTAACGATGCCCCTTCTCGCCGGTGATGGCCGCGGATTGGGCCGCGCTGGTGATGTAAGGAATTTTAACCTCTTTGGCATATGCCGAAATAGCTAGGGCTACTGCACTGCTCACATTCCCTTGGAGCCAAACCACCTTATCGCTTAGGACAAGGTCCTTGGCTACTCGCGCCCCTGTTTCAGGGCTTAACTTGTCGTCTCTTTCAATCACCTCGAGAGGTCGGCCTAAAACCCCCCCTGCATCATTGATTTCTTTTACAGCCATTTTGACACCTGCAAGGTCCGGCACCCCATAGACCTGGCCAATACCGCCACTTAAACTGTGGATAAATCCAAATTTAATAGGTTCAGCGGCTTGGGCTAACCCAATAAAAAAAAGGAATGAGAACAAGGCAACAATAAACTTGCAGGAAAAAAATCTTTTCATGAGATCCTCCTTTTTATGTTCAAGTTTTTAGTGTTTTCCTTGCTTCCGTGGTCAAAAATGAACGCCTTTCAATAAACCGCCGAAGTGTTGGCGCAAAATAGCACTCATGGTTTGTTATCTTTGGAGTACAATGCATAAATATCTCCAAACAGAACAATCAAATGGTGGCCTGTTACTCTTATGGGGCAATACCACCCGAGTACATAGGAGCAGCGTTTCTGTTCTAAGTAAATTGCCTTTGGTATTTCGGTAAGGTGCAAAAAGGTTGCTCCGGTTATTAGAAGGGAGCATTCTTTCGTATTGGCTGAACCACGGCTATCTTAAATCTATCCGAATTAATACGTTCCTAAAAAGATAGAAGCTTATTGTTATTATTATAAATTTCTATCCGCTAAATAACTTAAATGGCCCAAAAAGCGGCCAGACATCTAACCTTAAAAATAAAATTAATTCTGGATATTATTATGATAATTAGAGGATCAGATGAATTGGATTCATTAATAACTTTATATGATTTGGAATTTAAATTTTGTCAATGATTATTTGCCACACCTTTTTATTGCGCTTATACCAAGCTGCCGATTGCAAAAATCATCTTTGTGTTCATGTTTAATGATTATAATTCAGTCACATAACCGCAATTGGGAGGATGTCTAATAAGCAAAGACCGATTTTTGTCAATATTTTTTCCAATTTTCAATTTAATTTTCAGATCATTAAATCTAAGTCCTAAGTAGCCGACTTTAATTTTTCTTGACAATAAAGATGAATTATATTCATTTGCAAGCATTAATGAATTCTGACTTCAAACCCTCCATTTTATCGAAACACTGTTACCCACTATTCCAAACGGCAGTTATGTTGATTGACGCAAACTTTTGAGATTTCAGCAGCACTCGAACATTAGGAGAGAAAAATGCAAGATGATGTTGTTATAGTTAGCGCTCTACGCACCCCGTTCGGAAGATTTGATGGACTTTTAAAGTCCATCGACAGCATTGAGCTCGGTGTGATGGCGTTAAAAGAGGTGTTGAACCGAATTCATTTGGATCCTGCGCTGGTCGACGAGGTCTATTATGGCACTTGCATACCTGCAGAATATGCCATCTACACCAATGTGCCGGCCAGGCAGGCCACGCTTTTAGCTGGATTCCCGGAAAACAACATTTCCTTGACCATCGATCGCGCCTGTTGTTCCTCCATGACAGCTATCCGATTGGGCTACCGTGCCATAAAGTCAGGCGATGCGGAGGTCGTAATTGCCGCCGGGGCTGAGAACATGGGAAACGTCCCTTTCATCGCTCCTGCCACCAAGGTTCGTTGGGGAAATAGGATAGGACCGGTTGAGCTTCAAGATGTCCTATTCGAACTTGGCTACAGCCGTAAAGGTTTCGCCCCCGTAGCCAAAGATGCCGGTGAAGTTGCTGTGGAGTACGGGGTTAACCGGGAGATGCAGGACCAGTGGGCTGCCCAAAGCCAAGCCCGCTGGTTCCAGGCACACGCTAATAGCAAATTCAAGGTCGGTGAAGAAATTATGGCCTTGGAGCTGCCAGCCGAAAGTGGGGAAAAAATTATCATGGACCGGGATGAGTCACCTAGAGAAACCGATATGCAAAAATTGGCCAAGCTGAAACCCGTATACGGAAGCCCAACAATAACGCCCGGCAATGCACCGGGGTTAAATTCAGGGGCTTCTGCGATTGTTCTGATGAAAAATCAAAAAGCAGCAAAGCTCGGATTGAGGCCTTTGGCGACGATCAGCGCTTGCCAATGCGCTAGCGGAGCCCCCAAGTATATGGCATGTGTACCAGCCCAAGCGATTGAGGCCCTGCTGGCACAGCTGGATTGCTCTATAGATGATATTGATCTCATTGAAATCAACGAGGCCTTTGCAGCTGTCACCCTGGTATCATTGAAAAAACTCGCTAAAAACGACACCGTTAAGTGGCGGGAGCTTCAACAAAAGTGCAACGTCAATGGTGGTGCCATCGCCATTGGGCATCCTGTGGGGGCAAGTGGTGCGCGCATTACTATGGCATTGATGTATGAATTGAATCGAAGGGGCGGAGGAAGAGGCGTTGCCGCTATATGTGGCGGCCTTTCTCAGGGTGAAGCCATACTGCTGACCGTTTAAGTAGAAAAATCAACGGTGAGTGCCGGAAGAAGCGGTACTGCAGAAGTTGAAAAGCAGGATAGCTAAACCAGGAATTCTAGACAAAAAGCATTCAACTTTTAAGTTCTGTGGTCCATTATATGGATTGGCATAACAAACCGGATAGAATGGTAAATCGCTCATAAGAACATGATAGCCTTAAACAAGGTAGGTCTTACTATTGAAAAAAGATGTATTTACGAGAATCTTTAAAGAGAAATTTCATTTCCGAGGGAATTTTGTCTATTCATCGGGCTAAGGAGGCTTAATAACGTCGCCTATTGATATTTGTTATTAAAATTTTGCGATTTTTATAAAAAATCTGTTTGGCGAAGCAAAGGATATCGATCAAACTGGATCAATTTTTTTATGAACAATAATAAGGAAAAAATTATAGAAGCCGCGGAAGGCTTTGTGTTTGAGAAAGGAATCGCCGATACGACAATATCAGCAGTCGCTCAAAGAGCAGGTGTGGCGGATTCACTAGTCTATCAATATTTCAAGAACAAGGAAGATCTTTTGTTCTCGGTGGTAATAGAGAGAATGCAAGAATCGATAGATGTCGCGGTAGAGGCCCTGCAGGGTCTGCAGGATCCTGAGTCGCGATTAAGAAAATTGATTTGGCAAAGCTTGAAATACAATGATCGGCACCCTGGCTACGTCAACACACTGATGTTTGAATGTCGTTCCAACCTGTCTTTTTACGCCACAAAAGGATATGAGATCATGCGGGAACATTTGAAACTCATGATGGATATCCTTAAGCAAGGGGTACGGGACGGGGTTTTTCGAAACGATATCAATTTGAGCTTGGTTCGAGATTTGATTTATGGCACCTTTGATACGGAGTCAATTAGCACTTATGCCACAAAAGAGATTAAAGAAAGCGTACAGGATTTCGAGGACATCATCCAACTGATATTACCTATATTGCAAAAGCCAGACAAGCAAAATAAAATTGATAAAAAAATCAAAATATTAGAGGCAGCCGAAGAAGTCTTCGCAGAAAAGGGCTTTGCAAAGGCGAAAGTTCAGGAAATTGCTAGGGTGGCTAAAGTGGCTGAAGGAAGTATCTATGACTATTTTAAAAATAAAGAGGATCTTCTGCTTTCTATCCCGCTCAGAAGGTTACAGCCTCACATAGACGCCTTGCCCGATTTGTTTCATATCACATCCCCCCAGCGGAAACTCAGGCGGCTGATCAAATATCATTTCGATTTGTATCTGAACAATCGAAACTTCCTGCGGGTTTTTTTACTCGACATTCAACTCAACAAAAGATTTTATGGCTCTGATGCCTTCAATCTTTTTCAGGCGTATCTGAAAACTTTCGAAGAGATCATCAACCAAGGCAAAGCAGATGGATGCTTCCGCGACAATGTCAACACTCGCGTTTTTAGGAACATGTTCCTGGGAGCTTTTAGCCATATGGCCCTGCGTTGGCTCATGTTCGGGGAAAAAAAGAAATACGATCAAATAAAAGAAATACAAGAGCTTACAGATTTACTATCCATTGCCATTTCGGCGGAATAAAAACTTGGCAGTTTCTTAAAAAGCCCGAATTCGCTTTTCCAATCATCTGGGCGTAAACTGCGTCCAGTATTTTGAATAGGTTCTGGATGCCTGGTCAAGTCCGGTCCGACATGACCGCCCTGTGACTTTTTGCGAGTACATCAAAAGATGACATTTTCCTTTTTCAACTTGTCGATTTCATCCGAAGACATCCCCAGATAGTCCTTGAAGATTTCTTCGGTGTGCTCCCCTATCCTGGGACCGCACGAACGGATGGCCGCCGGCGTCTCGGAGAATTGCCAAGGCGGTGCAATGACCCAGTTTTTGCCGATGACGGGATGGTCGACCTGCCGGAAGATGTGTCCCTCTTTCAGGTGAGGATCGTTGAAAAGCGCTTCACTGGACATGGACGGCGTGGCGGCAACACCGGCATGTTGCAACAGGGCCATCACGTCATAGGGATCCTTGTCCCCGGTCCAGGCGGACATGATGGTGTCCAGTTCGGCCTCGTTCGCCTTGCGACGGGTATTGTCGGCAAACCGGGGATCGTCGATGAGATCGCTTCGGCCCATTGTGCGGCACAGGTTTTCCCACTCCGGCTGGGTGGCCACCGCGATGCTGATCCACTTGTCCTCGCCTTTACAGCGGTAGCAGTTATGCGGTGCCATGACGTCGTTCCGATTGCCCTGGCGCATGGGAACCCGCTGGTTCATCACGTAGTCCAGGAAGATATCGCCGGCATATGTGGCGATGGCCTCCTGGGAGGCCAGATCGATATACTGTCCCTCTCCGGTCTGCTGATGATAATAGAGCGCGGCCAGGATGGCGAAGGCCGATGTGCACGCGCTTCTCAAATCGATGGAGCCGAGAAAGTTACTCGGGGGCCAATCGGGATAGCCGGTCACATGCGGCAATCCGGCCAGGGCGGCAAAGGTCGGTGCATAGCCGATATACTCCCTGTCCGGTCCTGTCTGGCCGCACGCCGAAGAAGAGATGTAGATAATGTCCGGCTTGATCGCTCGGGCATCCTCATACCCCAGGCCGAGACGCGGCACCACACCCGGTCGCATATTTTCCATGACCACATCGCTGACCTGGATGAGCTTTTTGGCGATTTCCACCGCTTCGGGCATTTTCAGGTTCAGGCAGACGCTGCGCTTGTTCAGATTCAGATTGTTGAAGACTTCCGATTCATCGAGGGTTTGAAATGCCTTTCCCGTCGTAAAAGAGATTATCCTCGAATGGTCCGGTCGTTGCCGGCTTTCCACCTTGATCACTTCGGCGCCCAGAAAGCCGAGCAGACAGGTGGCGTAAGGACCGGCCCAGGCCGATGTGAATTCAACGACCCGGATACCTTCCAAGGGGCCGCTATTGTCCATGAGTTCCCCTTTTTGTCTTGTTGTCATATGATTCCCGCATCTTTAAAAGTTTCCAGATCTTCGGTGGTGTAGTCGAGCTTTTCACAAAATATCATCTCGTTATGCTCTCCCAGGCATGGGGCCGGTCTTGCGACCGCCCATGGGGTTTTGGAGAACCGGTAGGGACGAGATGGGAATTTCTCCAGTTTTCCCATCACCGGGTGGTCGATTTCCACAAAAAAGCCCCGGGCATTGAAATGGGGGGAGGACACCACGTCTTCGGCCGTGTTGATCTGTGCCACCGGCACACTGAACGCCTGGCCTTTTCTGAAGATTTCCTCCTTGGGTTTGTCCTTCATCCACTCCAGGATATAGGCGTTGATTTCCTCCGCATGGTTGCCGCGCTCAAATCGGTTTTGACACCAGGGCTCTTTAGACCATGGGGGATCGCCGATCAGTTTCATGAAATTTTGCCACTGGTGCTCTTCGGGAGTCACAATGGAGACGAAACCATCCTTACACGGAAATATTCCGTTGCCGCTCATTCGCAGAGACTCCCCCTTGCGACTCATATTGATGCCGCTGTTGGGAAACGTCACGCTTTCCACACGCTGCATGGCGATCGAGGCTTCCATTTTCGACATGCCGATGTATTGCCCTTTGCCGGACGCTCCCCGCCGGAACAGGGCGGCCATGACCGCAAGGGAAGCCGTCAGCCCGGCATCGAAGTTGCCGCTGTTGCCCCCGATTTGAACCGGCGCACGATCCAGGTCCGGCGCCACCAGCGGCAGCAGATAGCCTTGCCCGCTCATGTGTGAGATGTTCAGCTGGTAGGCTTTATAGTCCTTGTAGGGGCCTGTCTGGCCAAATGGCGTAATGGCCATCATGATGAGACCGGGATTGCTTTTTTTCAATGTATCATACCCGAGCCCCATCTCTTCCATCTCACCGGGCTGGTGATCTTCGATCAGGATGTCCGCCTGGCGGACCAGCCGCTCAAAGATCTCTTTACCTTTGGGCTTCGACGGATCGAGGGTGATGCCGAACTTGTTGGTGTTGATATACAAGAAGAGCCCTGATTTTTCGGAGTCCGGCTCATCGTTCTGGAAAGGCGGCCGTCTTCTCGCTTCGTCTCCGGTCACCGGCGGCTCTATCTTGATCACTTCCGCCCCGAGGTCAGCCATCAATTTGCTGCAATAGGCTCCGCTGATGGTGGTGCAAAACTCGATGATCTTAACGCCGTTCAGCGCGTTGGGCGCCATAACTATTCTTCTCCGATCTGGTGGGGTGATAACGTTGACGGCACCGTAAAAAGTCCAATATCTGCGTTGGGCTCATCCCGGGGTCCTTGCGGCGTACGACAAGTACGCCTCAGGACACGGAATTTCGCGCGCCTTGATCTTGAACTCTTTAGGGCGCCGTGCATCAGCGAGTTCTTATTGGCATGTTCAAATGGAGAATCCTCCCAGCTTGGTCTCCAGATACTCTTCGATGCCCTCGATGCCGCCCTCGCGGCCCAGCCCGCTCTCTTTCATGCCGCCGAAAGGCGCCGCGGCGGAGGTCGGATTGATATCGTTGATGCCGACGATGCCGAAATGCAGTCCTTCGAACAGGTTAAAAGCGGTTTTCAAATCACGGGTGTAGACATACGAAGCCAGTCCGTAGCGGGTGTCATTGGCCATGGCCAGCAGGTCGTCTGCGTCGTTGTAGGAAATGATGGGGGCCACCGGACCGAAGGTCTCCTCCCGATAGATGGTCATATCGGGGGTCACGCCACTGAGAATGGTCGGCGCATAAAAGAATCCCCGCTCCAGACCGTTTTCAGTCAACCGTCGGCCGCCGGCGATCAGTCTGGCGCCCTTGGCGATCGCATCCTGAACCTGTCGATCGACCTTCTCCAGGGCCGCATCGTTGACCAGCGGACCGATGCGGACGCTCTTATCAAAACCCGAGCCGGCTTTCATCGCAGAGACGCGCTGGGTCAACTCACCGATAAAGGGATCGATGATATCGGCATGCACGTAAATGCGATTGGGGCTGATGCACGCCTGACCGGTGTTGAGAAACTTGACCAGAGCCAGTCCTTTGGCCGCATGCACCGGGTCCGCATCGCGGCACACGATAAAGGGAGCGTGCCCGCCGAGCTCCAGAGAGACCCGTTTCATCTGGGCCGCCGCTTCCCGGGCCAGCATTTTGCCCACCTGGGTCGATCCGGTAAAGGTCAGCTTGCGGATTCTGGGATCTTTCAGGAACGTTTCGCCGATGGGACCCGGCACCTGTGCCGTCACCAGGTTGACGACGCCGGCGGGCATGCCGGCGGCCTCGAATATCTCGAAGACGGATTTGGCGCACAAAGGGGTGGCTTCGGCCGGTTTGAGAACGATGGTGCACCCTGCGGCCAGCGCCGGTGCGACCTTGCGGGTGATCATGGAGACTGGATAGTTCCACGGCGTGATGGCGCCCACGACGCCGACCGGCTGACGCAGCACCATGAAACGCTGGTCCGCCCTGGACGAGGGAATCGTCTGGCCGTAGATGCGCTTGGCCTCCTCCGCATACCACAGCAGGAAGTCGGCCCCATATTTGACTTCGTTGCGCGCGGCTTGGATCGGCTTTCCCTGCTCCTCGGTCATCACTGCCGCCAGATGTTCCAACTTCTCCATCATCAGGGCATGGGCCCGGTACAGGAATTGAGAGCGTTGATAAGCGGTCTGGGCTGACCAGTGGGGAAAGGCGTCGGCCGCAGCTTCGATGGCCCTGACCGCGTCATTGGCGTCCCCTGCCGGCACCTGTGCGATGATGTCACCGGATGCGGGGTTGACCGATGGAAAGGTTCGACCACTTTCTGCGTTTACCCATTTTCCATTGATGAACATTGTTAGTCCTCCATATTGATGCATTCGTTCGATGTCCGCCTCCGGCCATGCCGGGCTCAAACCCTCATGCACATCAGTTCGAAGATCGCACCACCAGGCCCGCCGGCATCCACATAGGCAAAGCGGCCCGGGTCGTGAATGAGCAGGTTGGCGCCCGCTTTGACCAGCTGATCCACTTCCGCATCCACATCATCCACGTAGAAACCGATGTGGTGGATGCCTTCGCCCCACTTGTCGAGGAACTTCGACTGAAAGATTCTTCCTTCTATGCACTGGACCAGTTCAATTTCAGTGGGGCCCACGTTGGCAAACGCCATCCGGATCTTCCAGGGACGGCCTTTGACATCCTTGCCGCCGCTTTCGGCAAACCGCCAGGGGCCGAGCCCGTAAAGCCGCGACCAGGCCTCGGTTACCTTGTCAATGTCCGTCACGGCATAGCTGATATGGTCGATCGATTGAATCTTCATAGGGTCCTCCAACGGGAATCTGACACTATTTTTTTTCCAGCCACGACGGTTCTCCGTGAACGCGCCCGCCGTCGATGACAATGGTTTCGCCAGTAATGTAGCTGCCGGCCTGTGAGGCCAGAAATACGACCACACCCCCCAATTCATCCGGCTCACCCAGGCGAAGCATGGGAATTTGAGAGACCGCCTTGGCATTGACCTTCGGGTCCTTCCACAGGGCCTCACTCAGGCGGGTCTTGATGATGCCCGGCGCAAGCGCGTTAACCCGGATATTGTACTGTCCCCACTCCTTGGCCATCACCTGGGTCATCATGATGACCGCTGCCTTGCTGACGCAGTATACGCCAAGATCGCCAGCCCTGATGCCACCGATGGAGGAGGTGTTGATGATGGATCCGCCTCCTTGCGACTTCATGATCCTTGCTGCCATCTGACTCAGAAAAAAGAGGCTTTTGAGGTTCACGTTCATCGTGATGTCATAGGTTTTTTCATCCTGATCCATGATCTTGCCGAAGTATGGATTGGTTCCCGCATTGTTGACCAGAACGTCGATCCGGCCGAACTCCTTCATGACCTGGTCCATCAGCCCACGCGAGTCTTCCATTTTGCCGACATGAGCGGCAATGGCCCTTCCTTTAACGCCCTTGGCCGCTATCTCCGCGGCGACAGGTTCAAGGCTTTCAATCTTACGGCTGCTGACCACCACATGGGCGCCCGCGTCGGCCATGGCCAAGGCGGCAGACCGCCCAATGCCGCGACTTCCACCGGTAACGACGGCGACTTTACCTTTAAGCGAAAATTGAGAAAGATCCATCCTCACTCCTTTCTAATATCTTATGCATAGCGACAAAAAAACGAGATCAAACAACACGGCGACGCATCCGGCCCTGCTCGCCGGCAGCGCCTCCCGCTGGGTTTCCAGCCATCGGCGACGGTGTTCAATTTTGAGTGGTCCAGTGCCTGTTTTAGGTATCCTGTGGTGGTTTGCTGGACTGGTTCATCTTGGGTGTAAAGCATGCGTCACTCTACCATAAATGTGAAATGGGTATCAAACCTTGAAGGCTGCATTCAGCGATTCCAACTGAATGCCATTCATTAAACCCGGTCTGCCATAACCGCTGCGATGCGATTCTTTTTATCAAACAACTTCTGGAAAGCATGCCCTTCAAGGTGAACCACATTCAGTTAGAACTGCTGGGCTGTAGTTTTGTAACCAATAGATTTTAAAATAAAAATTGTAATTGAGTCTTGATCTTGTGCGCTTTATGGGCGTGGTTATAACCAATTGTTTTTATAATTTATTTTATGGGGGAGGGACCAGTTTGCGACCCCAACCCAGCCTCCAGCCAAACCACCCAGTAACGCATTGAAAAACAACGGCTTCAAATAGGAATTCAGGTGGTGCCCCTATTTCCCGCCAGGGAGGCGACTTTTCCCCCCGATTCCCAAGCTCCGGACGGGGATGCTGGGTTTGCAGCGAAACCGGATACCAAAATCCTCGCCACAATCCCTGGGCCTGTTTTTCCGTACATCCGGTTCGACAGGTCGAGAAGCTGCTGGGCGGTTCACCCCGCCTGGGTGGCGATAACGATGACCGCCTCGGCAAAGAATCCGAGCCAGGCTTAGCAGTCGCCGGTCAGGCGCACGTTGTTGAGCAGCTCGCAGTAATACTGCCGATGCGTCTTGAGGCATGGCGTTCTCGTAAGGTCACCGTGAATGAGCTGATGGAGGCCGCATGAATCGACAGCGTGTCGAAAATCGTGCGCCCATATCCGGAGGCGACTGTATGCGCCAGAACAAGAAAAGCTTTGCTCATTCAATCTTTCAACGGCTTCTGAACCGCGCCTGCCGCTTACTTTCAAAGCGCAATGCACCTCCCGGGAAGGCCGGCAGAGACCGGTTGAACTCACAGTGGATAGACTGCGAACGTCATCGCCGATCGCGGTGTGCTATACAAGGGTGTCAATTTCATCCAGAAACCGTTCTCCACAAACGATCTGGCCTTGAAGGCAGGAGCGGTGATAGACAATGGGGCCAGCAGATGAGAACAGGTCCTGGTTTCTATTTTGCCTGTATAGTGAAGCGCGGCCACCCGGAGGATGAGTTCGGAGGAATTGAACCTTTCGAGTGCTGCCGTGTCCAGATGCCTGCAAACTCATGACGCAAGCCAGTCTTCAGCGATCGCCCGATAAAATGCCACGGAGTGAAGAATCTTTTCGACATCGCAGTATTCATTGGTCTGATGGGCCTGAAACGGTTCGCCCGGACCAAAAATCAGAGTGGGCGGGTTTTTCAGTGCGGACGTCAGAACAGAAGCATCTGTGAAATAATTGACATACCCCGGATCCGGCCTGCTGCCTTGAAGCTTCTCCAAAATTTCAAAAACACGGGCGATCCAGGGATCGGTCGCCGATGTCAGGATTCCCGGGAGGTCGATCAGGCGCTCCACCTCAATATCCGGGCCCATGTGTCTCTTGATATCCTCAAAAAGACGCGGGTGTTCTATACCCGGGACGCTGCGAAGATCCACTCGGAACCTGGCCGAATCGGGCACCATGTTAATCTTGGAGCCGCCGATAAAGGTCCCCACGTTCAATGTGGGTTTGCCCAGTTGAGGGTGGGCCGGCGCCGAGGAATAAAAATGCTCGAGGCTGGCCGCGGCCCGGGCAGCCTTGTAGATGGCATTTTCGCCCAGATCCGGCATGGAGCCATGCGCTGATTTGCCCCTTGCCGTGCACTCCAGCCACAGGGCGCCTTTATGGCCTAGAAAAAGTCGGTTGCCGGTGGGTTCCGCCACTACAAGTGCACCAGCCGCGTCTGGCAGATCACCGCTTTTCTCCATCTGCAAGGCGCCCTCGCAGCCGGTTTCCTCCCCTGCGGTGAATACGAAAACTGCGCCACCCCGTCCTCTGGATGCTTGGGATAGATGAAGGGCCGTGACCGCCATGGCCGCGACGCCGCTTTTCATGTCGCTGGCGCCCCTTCCCCAAAGGCGCCCGTTCTTGATCTCGGCATCGTGAGGCGGGCTGTCCCATGGCGCATCGCCTATGGGCACGGTATCCAAATGACCTGTGAAAACCAGGGGCAATTTCGAGGTGCTTCCGGGAACGACGGCAATGAGACCCGTCCTGTTTTCACCCAAACGGGGATATGAGACCTGGAGTCCCGCGTCTTCCAGAAGCCGGCCGAGAAGGCGTGCTGCAGGCTCTTCGTTTCCGGGAGGATTGATGGTATCCATGCGGACAAGGCGCTGGGTCAGTTCGACCGGATCGGGTATAGATGTCATATTCTCTTCCCTCAGCGGATGGTTTAACTTTTCATGACTTGATCTTATCGGATTGCGGTTGATACTGCGGCCAACCGGCGGCCGTGTCTGGTTGAAAGTATTTTATCCGAAATAGGCCTGCCGAACCTCTTCATTGTCACGAAGGGTTTTGGCATCGCCTTGGGCCACGACCCTGCCTTTGGAGAGCACATATCCGTAATCAGAAATGGCCAATGTCTGCCGAACGTTCTGTTCCACCAGAAAAACCGTGATATTCTGCTTTCGGATGTTCTCGATGATACGGAAGTTCTCCTTCACCAGCAAGGGCGACAGGCCCAGGGAGGGCTCGTCGATGATCAGCAGTTTCGGCGCACCCATCAGACCGCGACCGATGGATACCATGGCCTGTTCTCCCCCCGACATGGTGCCGGCGAGTTGGGTTGCGCGTTGCTCGAGACGCGGAAAAGTCTCATAAACTTTTCGCAGACGCGCCAGCAGCACCTCTTTATCGTCTTCCTGATATCCTCCCAAGCGCAGATTTTCTTCGACGGTCAACCCGGGAAAGACCTTGCGGCCTTCGGGAATAGAGGCCAGCCCCAGACGCACGATCTTGTGGGTGGGCAGGTGCGTGATATCGGCGCCGTGGAAGAAAATATGCCCGGCCCGGGGAGGTGTCAGTCCCAGGATGGAACGGATGACGGTGGTCTTTCCCGACCCGTTGTTTCCTAGAAGGCAGGTAATCGAACCCTGGGGGACTTCGAGGGAAAGGTTTTCAATGACATCGGCCCGGTCATAAGCGGTATAAATCCCCTGAACGCTCAATGCGGATACGGTTTCTCCCATCAATCCACCCCCAGATAGGCCTGCTGGACCTCGGCATCGGAGGCAACCTGCTGGTAGGTCCCTTCGCAAATTTTCTGGCCGAAATTGAGCACCGCGCAGCGATCGGTAATGCGCTCCATGACGGACATCTCGTGTTCGATGATGATGATGGTCAGATCCTCGATCTTATCTTTGATATGAAGGATATCGTCGATCAGTCGGTGGGTCTCTTCATGGGTCATGCCGGCCGAGGGTTCATCCAGTAGCAGTAGTTTCGGATTGGAGATCAGGGCACGACAGATTTCGATGCGGCGGCGCGATATCATGGGCAGATTGACCACTGGCTCGAACATGCGATCCGCCAGATCGGGATCGAAAATGGTGATCAGCTCCTTAGATTTGTCCAGGAGTTGCCGGCACTGGACCGCCAGGGCCCGCCTTCTGAAAAGGTTGAAAAAGAGGCCGTTTTCAAGTTGGCTGTGATCACCCAGTATGATGTTGTCCAGGATGCTTAGGGGTAATAGCAGGCGTGAGCGCTGAAATGTGCGCGCCACTCCGGCCCGGTAGACCTTTTGAGGCGAGAAGTTGGTGATGTCTTCACTTTCGAACACCACCTTCCCGGACGTCGCCTGATAGATGCCGGTGACCACATTGAAAAAAGTGGTCTTACCTGAGCCGTTGGGTCCGATCAGGCCGAGGATGCGATTCCGCGGTACGTAAAGGTTCAGATCCGCCAGGGCGGTCACGCCGCCGAAGGTTTTTCCGAGATTCGAGATGCTCAGCAACGGGTTATGCAATGTAAATCCTTCGTTTCAACTTTTGCCGAGAAGCGATTTCAGTGTTCTGTAGCTGCGCAGGGGACGCGGCAGAAGGCCCTGGGGCCGAAACAGCAGGATGGCGATTACCAGGGTGGAAAACAATAGAAAGCGATACTCCTGCAGGACCTGAAACTTTTCTGGGATGATGATGACGATGCCTGTCGCGACCACCGTTCCCCACATGGAACCCAGTCCGCCCAGGATCACGATGGACAGAAGAATCAGCGAGTCTCCGAACGTGAAGTTGGTGGGCGCGATGTACCCGAGCATCATGGCGTAGAAAGCGCCCGCCACCCCGCAGTAGAAGTTGCCGATGGTAAAGGCCGTGATCTTCCACCGGGGTATGGATTGGCCGAAACAGGCACTCACCGTTTCGTCCAGACGCACGGCATCCATGTTGAGCCCGACCCAGGAGTCCTCCATGCGCCGCGCCATAATGAACCCCAAAACGACCAGCAGCAGAATCACGGCGATGTAGCCCAGGTAGAATGATCCTTCGAAAGAACCGATAGCGATATCCTGACCGACGTCCCACCCGAACAGGTTCAGCCCGGCGGCCTTCAACCCCTGAGGCCCGCCGAGGGTGTCGTTGACTTCCAGAAATGTTTTAAACAACAGCGCAAAGGCAATCGTCACCAGCGCCGCGTAGTGGCCCCTGGTCTTGAGGACCGGTATCAAGATGACAAAGCCCAGGAGAGCCGCCATCAAGCCTCCCAGCAGAATGACCAGCAGGTGGGGCACCGCCGTATGCCCGGTCAGAACTGCGGCGGTATAACATCCCACCCCGAAGAAAGAGGCCCCCGCAAAGTTCATGACGCCCACGAATCCGAATTGGATGTTCAGGCCCAAACAGGTGAGCACATATACCAGGACCGTCCCCATGAGAAAAAGCACAAACGGGTCATCGTAGAAATAGAAGGATACTGTTGCGACGGCGGCCACCACAGCAATGGAAAACGGGCTCTGGTTGTCCCTGGCGCTCTGCCCGATGGCATCCAGAACCCCCCAATACTTGAGCGCCGCTAATGCGAGAACCGCCCCCACAAGGAGTCCGAAGACCATCATCTGAGACTCGCCCGCAAGAAAAAACAGCATGTAAACAGCGCCCGCCAGGACGGCTGCGACAGAGGGGATAAGAGAAGAACGTTTACTCGACGGCTCGGGCATCTGTTTATACTCTTTCCGTTTCTTTTTCGCCCAGAATGCCGGTCGGTTTGATGGCAATCAGGACGATGACCATGCCAAAGGCGAATACATCCTTGTAGGCACTGGCAAAAGGCAGCGCTGCAGCCCCAATGGATTGAAGCATGGCGAAGAGAAATCCCCCGACAATGGCGCCGTAGATATTGCCGAACCCCCCCACTGCGGCGGCGCTGAAACCGATGGCTCCCAACAGCAACCCCATATTGAAACTCAATTCATTGTAATACAAGACATAGATGACGCCGGCAAAGGCTGCCAGGGCGGAGCCGATGGCAAAGGTGACATACACCACCATATTGAAGTTGATTCCCATGACCCTAGCGGTTTCTTCGTCCTGACTGACTGCACGTATGGCCATCCCAAGTTTGGTGCGCTTGATGATCATCTGTACCAGCACGATCATCAAAATGCCGGTGACCAGCATGAGCACATTGTCGAACCGCAATGTGAAATGCCCCCAGGAATGGCTCCAGTCGGGCAAAAGCCCTGGGAAGTGCTTGGGATTGGCCCCGTCCGGATAGAACAGGCGGATCGACTCACGAAGAACGGTTCCCAACATCAGGGTGATCAGGAGGGTGTTCAGCGGCGGCGCACCTTTGAGGGGAAGGATCAACGCCTTGGCGATGACGGCGCCCAGGAATCCGATGACAGCCATGGCCACCAGGGCGACAGACACCAACATGAAAGCAGGAGAGGTCAGGCCGATCATCGTAAGACCGAGGTAAACCGAAAAAGCAGTGAAAACGCCCCAGGTGAGCATATCGCCGTGGGAAAATTTGATGACATCCAGCACACCGAAAAAAAGGGTGAACCCTACGGCGACCAGGGAATAAATCAACCCCAGCATCAATCCGTTTACAGTATGCTGAGCGATCAGGGCAATGTCCATTGGGGCTTATCCATGTGTCAGTCGGAATCTCTCGAAAGGATCGCGCTGGGGAGTCATTGATCAGAGCCCTGCATCGGGCAGAACAGACGACCCGCCGGGGTCATGCACGCGCTCGGTTTTGTGGACAGGGGACAAAACGGGTGAAGCGGACCAGAAAGCCGCCTCACCCGTCTTGATCAGCGTCTTTTCAGCTGGCGTTTTCCGGAAGCATATTCGGAATTCTGCCACGGCACCCACTTACCGTCCTGGACGATGTACTTGGTAATGGCCGGAGAGATGTTCTGGCCATGGTCGTCGAAGGTGACGGAGCCCACGATGGATTTATATTCCTTTATATTTTCCATGCGTTTCACCACCGCCTTGCGGTTCGGTCCCACCTCTTCGATGGTATCCAGAATCAGGTGCATGGCGGCGAAGGCAAAGGGACCGAAGGCATCCGGTGCTTCATCGTAGCCCACTTTGGTGTATTCTTCCATGAACCATTGGCCGCCCGGGAGATTCTCGACGGGCTCGCCTTCCCTGAAGGCGATGGTCCCTTCGGCAAGGTCGCCCGTTCCGGTGACATAGGCATCGGAAATGATGCCCGAGCAACTCTGAAACTGGCTGGTGATGCCCAGTTTTTCCATTTGCAGTCGGATCCTGACACCCAACGGCGTCAGGCCGCCGAACCAGATAACGTCCGGGTCGAGTTTTTTGGCCTGGGTCAATTCGGCCGTGAAATCCTGTTGATCGGCCGTAACGCCGAAACTGCCGAGGATTTCTCCGCCGTTTTCGGTCAGGTATTTGGAGAAGTACTCATTCATGCCCTTGCCGTAATCGGTGGTATCATAAAGATTCACCCAGGTCTTGTATCCGAGCTCCCTGACGAATTTGGCGGCCACCTCATTCTGATTGATCATCGTGCCGTTGATTCGGTGAATCTCTTTGTAGGTGTTTCCGTAGGTGATATCGGGATGAACCGCACCCCAGACCACGATAGGTAGACCGAATTTGTGGTAAACGTCCACGCCGGCCAATGCCACTACAGAACAATAGTGCGCCGCAGCCGCGATGATCTTTTTGTCTGCGGACGCCTTGGTGGCCACCTGCACGCCCGAGTTGGGTTTGCACTCATCATCCAGGACCACCAGCTCATACTCATATTTGGATTTCGGGTCCGCGTTTCTCAGCCGGACCGCGAGATCGGCCGAGTTCCTGCCCCCCACGCCGATAGCGGAAACCCCACCGGTCAGGGGGCCGATGAAGGCCACCTGCACTTTGTCCTTTGCCCAAACCGGTCCAGCCACGACAATCAGAAGCAACCACAGGGTGAGACTTGTCCACGTTTTCATTTTCATGCAGGTTTCCTCCCGTTGATCGATACGCACTGTTTTCCCATTACCGATTCTATAGCGATTTACAGGTCGGTAGGTGTTTTTCAAAACCGCTGTCTTTTACCAACAAGGTCGGGTCGATACCATGAGCCCATTTGTAGGTGAAAGCTTGGGCACCTGTTTTCGATTGAGCCTACATGTCAAAAAGGTGCTTGCGTGTCAATAACCAGCTCGATGGCCAGCGAGCCGTTGATGGTGCGGACACGATGGATGCGTCCCAGCCGCACGGCTCTCGCCTGGTCGGTGAGTACGGCCAGCCGCCCGATGGCCTCGCTGGTTGTGGCGAGCCGGTTCAGGATCTCGGGGGTGATGGTGTGGGATGGCTGATATCGCATGTCGTCCTTCTGAGGTCGGTTTTCCGCATAGCCAAAAAAACGATTTTGTCATGCCGAACATAATGTCCGACGTCGGAAATCTGCCTGTGGACCGTCCGGCGGTCAATGCCCTGTCCATGGAGGAGGTGGTTGCTTTCCTGGAAAATGTGAGTCCACATTATCGCAATTGTTTCGTGACGGCATTTTTCACGGGGATGCGGCTGGGTGAGCAGGTGGGATTGAAATGGAAGTCCATCGATTGCCGCAACAAGAAAAGTCTCATTCGGGAGTCCCGAGTAGCGGGAATTGAAGGCCGCCCTATTGAAGGCGAAACCCTTCGAAATGCGATCTGGACGCCTGCGCTCAAACGGGCCGGTCTGGAATACCGGTCGATGTATCACACCCGCCATTCGTTTGCGACGCTGGTGCTGTCATCGGGCGAGAGCGTGGGGTGGGCGCAGTCGATGACGGGCCGTGCCAGTTTGCGGATGATCAAGGAACATTATTTCAGATTCATCCCCAATTTGACCCATCAGGACGGGAGCGCATTTTCGACGAAGTTCGAAGGCGTCTTGGCTAAAACCACCCCAAATCGCCCCATTAGGGGGGTGAGATTTTTCGAGACTCTTTAAGAATTTATAATAATGAGATAATTTTCCAAACAAATGGTGGAGGCGGCGTCTACTTAACGCAAACCAGTCTCCAACCTCGCATTCCTCGTAACTCATCGATATTAAATAACGAAATTCCGTTCTACAAGGTTTCCCGATAGCCGGACTAGAGAAGCCAAATTCTACCCCAATTTCCAGTTACCGGACGAGGGTGATGAGTTTGCAAATAAACCGGATACCGCGTGACATCCAAAACAACAACTTTTCAATCTCGTTGGATAACGGTTTGACTCCCGATTTCGGAATTTAATTGGATTAGTTTCGATTTGATCTGACACCGCACTTGAAAAAGTGAGGGTTACCGGTTTTGATGAAGGTGGCAACCAAAACCATCAAAACCATAGGAGGTAACCCTCATGCTCAATGGTACCAAAACCG
>Ga0209270_1002089_pt1 | contig 22874 bp, 24 predicted proteins | sample MTBAKSrepl1MetaG_FD_187456 | JGI IMG/M metagenome (GOLD analysis project Ga0209270, IMG submission 187456) | Enrichment culture microbial communities from Arthur Kill intertidal strait, New Jersey, USA, that are MTBE-degrading - MTBE-AKS1... | ecosystem: Environmental > Aquatic > Marine >...
ATCTCACGGACCTTGCCTTCCACTCCGTCACTCTGGCTCATGGCTAACTCCTTTGGGTGGTGATTTTACCCAGGAGTATCCATTAGCTGAAACCTCAAATCTGTCCCAGGGGCTCTGACTCCAAACACTTAGTGGTACTGGCGCCACATGCTTTGATTTTGCGCGTAGTCGACTATGCCATCGTGGTTGCTGTCCATCCACCCCGGCGACATGTGGCCGTCGCCCCTCCAGGCGCGCATCATGCCTGAGGGATCCATGGCGGCGTGGGCAGTGCCCGGTAATGAGAACCAGCTGTTGGTTGAGGCACTCACCGTGGTGTTCATCTGGTTCCATAGTCCTTGTTGTTGGTAAGGGTCGTATATGCCATCTTGATTTGAGTCCATCCAATTGCCGGAGGTTGCACTGGTGGTTTCACCGCCTCCCCCTCCGCCACTGCAAGCGGCGAAAACCGCCGCCAAGGATAATACGGCAATAATGCCCATAAGCCTCTTCATGGTGCTATCTCCCAACGCTGTCCGGTGTGTTGATAACCGCGCAAAGATTTGCGGTGCGATACTCAGTGCCCGTAGTTGCCAGTTACTTTTCAATGCTCCAACTGAAGCTGCGGTTCACTCCTCCAACACCACTGATTAACAGGGTGACCTTGGCGGCCTTGGTGTCCAGGGCCGGGAACAGCAGGGTCCCGCTGCGGTGGTGCCCGCCCGGAGGGGATCCCTTCCAGGCGCTGGGCGCGTACTTGGTGCCCAGGTCGTCGGTCAGAGTGGAAACCTTGGCCAGGTCCTGGCCCAGTTCCACCGAGTGAGTGTTGAGGCTCACGGTGAAGGCCGCCGGCTGGCCGGGCTGCAAAGTCGTGGGCTGTACCTGCACGAACACCCGCGCCTGTCGGTCCAGTTGGCTGTCATAGGCCAGGGCGGGTACCGTCGCCAGGAGGCCCAGGGCCAGCACGGCCAGTGCGATTACCAACTTCGACTTAAAGCTTCTCGTCGGCATTTGATCCACTCCTTGATTAATCCCCGGCCCCGCTCAGCCCCAAGGGCAAGCGGGTCAGCCAGGACCGTTCCTTAAGCATTCCGTGCCGCGCCATCATGCGCAGCATGAGCCAAATCCCGAACAGGTTGCTGAGCACACCCGCCAGGAAAAACCAGTTTTGATATTCTTCCAGGGCCGCCGCCGCGCCGGACAGGAAGGGCAGGCCGATGGCTGGCAGGAAGGCGGCCAGGTAATGAGAACAGCAGGCGGCCATGGCCAGGCCGGAGATGCCGCCCGAAGCAGCCAGGGCCTTGCGGGCCGAGCGCCGGGCCCGCTCCCGCAGGGTGGCCCGGAACAGGGTGTACAAGGTGGCCTGCAACCCCAGGCCCAGGGAGAGGGCCAGCAACCACCAGAGGTAGGCCGAGAACTGGACGAGGGCGAATTGCCAGCTGGAAGTCAGGGTGGACAGCCCCAGGTAGAAGCCCAGAACCGCCAAGGCCGCCGCCAGCCCCACCAGGTAGGCCCGCCAGCCGTGGGCCAGACCGGGTTCGCCGGGCAGGGCGCAGCAGTCCAGTGTTTCAGGCTCCTGAGGCGACTCTAAATATTCATACCCCGCCTTGGCCACCGCTTGCCGCAGCGTTTCCTGATCAACGTCATGTTCGCCCAGGGAAACCGTCGCCTGGCCTCGGGGCAAGTCGACCCGCACCGCGAGCACCCCGTGTATCTGGCTCAGAGCATTTTCCACCCGGCCGGCGCAGGAGGCGCAGGTCATGCCCTTGACCCCGAAGGTCAACACCCGGACCTCCCGGTTTGCCGGGCTGACCGCGGCGGACCCGCTGCCGAAGGGTTCGTCGGCGCAGCAGGTGCTAGGTCCTTCCCCTTGGGCGTTCAACTCAGCCATTGTTTCGCCGCTCCGGGTTCTCCTCATCGGCCGCGTGACTGGGGCAGCATCCGTGCCCGCCATGGCTCTCATGCCCGCTGTGGCCGCCGTGGCCCCGGTGCATGAACAGGTGCATCAGCGGGCAGAGAAGGAAAAGGCCGTAGGGCAGATAGGCTAACAGCCGGCCGCCCGCGAAGTAGATAAGCAGGAGCCCGCCCATGGCCGCCAGGACTATCAGGGGCACCCGGGGGTTGTTCAGAAATTGACTGAGCCGGGTGGGGGTGTTTTGCACTTCCATGCCTACCTCCTGGCAATGGGGATTTGCTTTTATGGAAAACGCTGCATTTTATATGCCATTAATTTAGTAGGAAATAACTCCTCCAGGATAACGCCCTGCAATCATTGATCTTGCACTACCGTGGCTTGGTTAAAGGCGCGCCCCTGTCAAAGGGTTTTCTGGGGTGGAAGTGCAAAAAAATTATGCCCCCAATGGGCGGGCCGGGTAATGCTTGCCCGAAACAATGGGCAGGCAATACACGTTTGGAATTGACCATCCAGGCGAGAATTTGCATTTGCGCGCGCCATGGTTTCATACTGGGTTCATGGAGATTGACACCCACCAGCCACGCCTCGATCAAGCTCACCCTTAATTTGCCGCTTTAAGAATCAAGCGAAGAGTTGAGACTGCTGAACATAGAAATTACCAATTGTGTTGTGGGTAATAAATATGGTTGGCAAATAACCGGGTGACAACCTGGCCCGCTGGGGGCCAGGGCTAAGGAGAGATAAAATCGAGCACCGAACAGAAAAGGATATGAATCAGCGCGCCGATACAAAGCATGGAGACCATGAGGACCTCATGCATGGAAACCAGCAAGGCCACCAGCACGGCTCGGAAAACCAAGGACACCAGGGCCGGCATGACCACGACATGAATAGCGGCCACCAAGGCCACGGTGGCCACACTGGGCATGAGGGGCGCAGCGGCGGAGGCGGTGGTCACGCCTCCCACCACGCCCACATGGTGGAGGACTTTCGTAAGCGGTTCTTCGTTTCCCTGGTTGCCACGGTGCCCATCCTGGCCCTGTCACCCCTGATCCAATCCGCCTTGGGCCTGGGGCAGGCCCTTAGCTTCGTGGGCGACCGCTACGTATTGCTGGCCCTGGCCACCTTCGTGTTCTTTTACGGCGGCTGGCCCTTCCTCAAGGGGTTGTTCAGCGAAGTCAAGCAGGGCAGCCCGGGCATGATGACCCTCATCGCCCTGGCCATTACCGTGGCCTATGCCTACTCCGGGGTGGTGGCCCTGGGGCTCAAGGGAAAAGTCTTCTTTTGGGAGTTGGCCACCCTGATCGACATCATGCTGCTGGGCCACTGGATCGAGATGCGCTCGGTCATGGGCGCCTCGCGGGCCCTGGAGGAACTGGCCAAGCTGGTGCCCAAGGAGGCGCACAAGCTGGCCGGGGACGGCTCCACCACCGAGGTTCCGGTGAGCGAGCTGATGCAAGGCGACAGGGTGCTGATCAAGCCCGGAGAACAGATTCCGGTGGACGGCGAGGTGATCGACGGCGCCTCCTCCATCAACGAGGCCATGCTCACCGGAGAGTCCAAACCGGTGGAAAAAGAGGCCGGCGACCAAGTCATCGGCGGGGCCATCAACGGCGAGGGCTCACTCAAAGTGGAGGTCAAGAAGACCGGCGAGGAGTCCTTCTTAAACCAGGTCATCAAGCTGGTGGAGCAGGCCCAGGAGAGCAAGAGCCGCACCCAGGACCTGGCCAACAGCGCGGCCAAGTGGCTCGCTTACATCGCCATCAGCGCCGGAGCCGCGACCCTAGCCGCCTGGCTGGTATTCAGCGCGGTGGACTTCGCCTTTGCCCTGGAGCGCACCGTGACGGTGATGGTCATCACCTGCCCCCACGCCCTGGGCCTGGCCGTGCCCCTGGTGGTGGCGGTATCCACCGCCTTGGCGGCAAGCAACGGGTTCCTGATACGCAACCGGGCGCCCTTCGAACAGGCCCGCAACATCAAGGCCATCATGTTCGACAAGACCGGCACCCTGACCACGGGTGAGTTCGGGGTGGACCAGGTGGTGAGCTTCAACGGGGAATTCAATCAGGATCAGGTTTTGGCCCTGGCTGGCGCGGTGGAATCCCAGTCCGAGCACCCCATTGCCCAGGCCATTGCCGAGGCGGCGGAGGGCCATTCCCAGCCCGAAGATTTCAAGGCCATACCAGGCAAAGGGGCCCAGGCCACAGTGGAGGGCCGCCAAGTAATGGTGGTCAGCCCCCGCTACCTCAAGGAAGAGTCCTTGAGCTATCCCGCGGACAAGTTGGCGCAGGCCGAGGAAAAGGGTGCCACCCTGGCTTTCGTGTTGGTGGACGGCAATCCGGTGGGGGCGGTCGCCCTCACCGACACGGTGCGGCCGGAATCCAAAGAGGCGGTGGGTCGCCTCAAGGAAATGGGCATCAAGGTGATGATGATCACCGGGGACAACCGCAAGGTGGCCCAGGCCGTGGCCGAAGAGCTGGGCCTGGACGATTTCTTCGCCGAGGTGTTGCCCGAGGAAAAGGCGGAAAAGGTCAAGGAGGTCCAGGCCCGGGGATGGAAGGTGGCCATGACTGGAGACGGGGTCAACGACGCCCCGGCCCTGGCCCAGGCCGACGTGGGCATCGCCATCGGGGCGGGCACCGACGTGGCGGTGGAGACCGCTGACATCGTGCTGGTCAAGAGCAACCCCCTAGATGTCCTGGCCTTGATCGAGTTGTCCCGGGCCACCTACCGCAAGATGATCCAGAACCTGTTCTGGGCCACCGGCTACAACGCCCTAGCCATACCCCTGGCGGCCGGCGTGCTGATCTCCTGGGGCGTGTTGCTCAACCCGGCCATGGGCGCGGTGCTCATGTCGCTGTCCACGGTGATCGTGGCCATCAACGCCAGGCTCTTGAAGATTAACCTTTGAGACGGACCCAGCCCAAGAGGACTGATCCGCACTGACTATATCCAAGGAGGCATTGATATGCGCAAGCAACTTTTTATGGTTTCCGTGGTGGCCCTGTCCCTGGTCCTGGCGGCCGGCATGGCCTGGGCCCAAATGGGCGGACAGGGCATGATGCAGCCCGGCCAGGTGCAGCAACAAGGCCAGCCCCAGCAACCGGGTTATGGCCCTGGCTACGGCTACGGGCCCGGCATGATGGGCTCGGGCTATGGTGGTGGCTACGGAATGATGGGTCCCGGCATGATGGGCGGTGGTTACGCTGGCGGCTATGGCCCCGGCATGATGATGGGCGGCGGTTATGGCGGCGGCGTGGGCATGGGCGGCGGCATGATGGGCATGATGATGGGCCACATGATGGGCGGCGGCATGGGCATGATGGGGCCCGGCATGATGATGGGTGGCGGCTACGGCGGCGGCATGGGTGTGGGCCGCATGCTGCCCTATCTGAACCTAAACCCCCAGCAGTGGGAAAAGGTGCGCGCCCTGGCTTACCAACGCCTGGAGAAGATGGCCCAGCTCAGGAGCAAGCTGTTCCAGCAGCGGCTTGAGCTGCTCAACTTGGCCGGACAGGGCAAGGTGGACGCTGCCAAGGTCAAGAAGCTGTTCGTGCAGCAGGCCGAGCTCAAGGCCGAGCTTTTTCTGGCGGGTATTGACTATTTGGAGCAGGTGGAAAAGGTGCTGACTCCGGAGCAAAAGAAACAGCTCAAGGGTTGGGGTCTGCGCTAGTCCTCAGCGAGTAAAAACTCTGCGGCCCCCGGTCGGGGTGCAAAAAATGTTCGCGCCCAGCCGGAGGCGATGCGGAGCCCATGTCCCAAGAGGTGGCTATAACCTACTAATATGGCGGTGTATAGCCAATTTGCGCTGATTTTATCGTGAGTTGGCACGCACGATGCATTTTAGAGGCCAAACCTTAATACAAGGGAGGCTTCCCATGAGAAGTGCAAGCATATTCATCCTGGCCGCCATATTCACTATGGGCCTGTCGGCCGGCGCGATGGCCATGGGCGGCGGCATGGGCGGTGGCCATGGCACGGGTGGCGGCTACGGCAACGGCTGGAGCGGTCAGGGCATGCAGCCCGGTTACCACATGGGCGGAAGCCAGAGTTTCAACGGCCCCGGTGCGACGAACCCTAGCTACGGCTCCAACCAGGACGGCTGGAACAACGGCAACGGCGCCCGACGGGGGCACGGCCAGGGGCAGGGATATGGCACCGCCCCCAACTCCGGCTATGGCCAAAGCAACTTCGGGCCCAACGGTAGGACCGAAAACCCGAGAAATTAGCATTCCCTGGTGGTTCGGGCCTGCGGGCCCGGGCCGCCTTCTCTCCTGCAAAGGAGCACAATATGGCCCGGACTATTCAAAGAACCGAACCTTGCCCCATCTGCCAGATGCCGGTTGATACCCACAAGACCGACTTGGTTACTGAGCGGGACGGTAAGCTCTATTTTTTCTGCGCCCCAGGCTGCCGGGACAAGTTCCTGGCCGAGTCTTGCTGCGCCAAGCCCAAGGGCTGGTGGAGGCGCTACCTGGACCGCCTGGCCAAGGCCAATGACCGAGCGTTCGGGAGCAGCGGCCCCCGCTGCCATTAGGTTCGCCTATGAATCAATGCCCTGGGCGACAGAAAAACCTTATTGGATAATCGGATAGCCAAAACCAGAGGAGGTATTGGTAATGCGTCACTTCGTAGAGAGAATAGTGATTATAAGTACCTGTAATCATGGAACATGATTTGCGGTAATAGTAATTTTATGATGTTTTTATGTGGATTTTATGGCGCGAAATTGGGTCTTATGCGGGTTTATGCGGTGCCGGTGTGGTGATGACGTAAAGATTCTGGGAATAGCCAGAGAACCCCCCCCGGCTTACAAGGATTGATTACTCCTCAAAAATATTTCCTTTGTCTTCCAGCAGCCAACTCCAGGAAAGACAGCCACTGACGTTTTCGTTTCGATCGGCCAGCTCTTTGAGAGTCAATAGGTGATGTAGGGTGGGTGCGGCCTTGCCGGCTTCAATTTTAGAAATTTGAGATTGAGTGGTCTTAAGTTCGCCTGCAAAGAATTTTTGATCGAATTTTAAATAGGTTCTAATGAGCTTGAACCTATGCCCCATATCTTCCAAATATTTTCCTGACAAATGCTGGACCTTCATAAACAAAAATTATCAGAGCGCTGGCTAGGAGTGCAATCAGAAAAATATTGAAAATTCTTTTATAATATAATAACATGCATATCGGAATATATTAGGGGAGAACAATGGAAAAGTTGCCAGCAGTACTATCGAAAATACCGTCTCCGGCGGACTTTGAAAGCGAAATTGAACAGGCCAAATCTTTCTATATTCAGCAACATGCGCCATCTACTATTAGAGCCTACCGTTCAGATTGGGCTATATTCGAAAGATGGTGCCATGCCCGTGGCATCCAGCCCCTGCCAGCTGCTCCGGAAGCGGTTGCAGTTTTCCTGGGCAGCCAAGCCTCTGACGGAAGCAAGCCAGCCACTCTAACCAGGCGGGTGGCCGCCATTCGCTACTTCCACATCATGGCCGGCATTACCGACTCTCCAACTGCATCTGAAATTGTAAGATCCACCATGAAAGGCATCAGGCGTGCCTTGGGGACCGCCAAAGCCCAGAAAGCCCCGGCAACAGCAGACCGCTTGCTCAAGATGCTGGACCAAGTGCCGGATACCCTGCAAGGTTGCCGCGATAGGGCGATTCTGCTCTTAGGCTTCGCTGGTGCCTTCAGAAGATCCGAACTTGCAAATCTATTGGTAAATGACCTGGAGGAGGTGCCTTCTGGGCTAAGAGTTCACATCCGTAAAAGCAAAACCGATCAAGAAGGGGGTGGACAGGTGGTTCCGATCATTAAAGGAGCCAGGGTCTGCCCAGTCAAAGCGGTGACAAATTGGTTGCAAACCGCAAATATACAGGAAGGCCCCGTATTTAGAAGATTAAGAAAAGGAGGTAAAATCTTTAAAAAGTCCTTGACTCCGTACAGTATTGGGAAAATAGTAAAGCGGTACGCAGAACTAGCCGGATACGATTCCGCAGAGTATGGGGGGCATTCTCTACGTTCGGGATTTCTTACCTCAGCAGCCATGAACGGCGCGTCCATATTCAAGATGATGGATATAAGCCGGCACAAGAGTATGGATACGCTGAGGGGGTATATTCGACTGGCGGATGAGTTCAAGGATCATGCTGGTGGGGGGTTATTATGAAAATGTTTCTGGCAGAATCGATAGCCGACCCGAGAGCAGAAGTCAGTATTCATAGCTGTAGGGGCTTGTACGGTAGTAACCCTCAACTTCCAAGAATAATCGATTTAAATTGCGTCGCAATTGTTCGTATAAATATCATTTTATTTGTGTTAGCCAACTATACGAATTGTAAGATTCGATTATGCCCCCGCTTAATTCATAGCAGTTAGGGTATATATGAAATCTACAAATTTTAAGTTTAACCGCCTATTAGTTTCTTTAGTGGACGCAATAAGCATTGCTTTAGCCCACCTGCTCGCCTATGCCTTTCGATTTGAATTTATAATTTCGAGCAAACAAATAGATAATATGCTTTGGGGCATATTAATTTTAGTTCCTTTTAAAATTATGGTTTTTTACTGGTTCGGTCTATACCGAGGAATGTGGCGATTTACAGGGTTAAATGACCTTACAAGACTGCTCCGAGCAAATGCCCTATCTTCCTTAATTGTCTTTAACGCATTGATGTTACTTTACGGTTTTAAAAATATATCGCGTTCAATATTCATAATGGATGGGGTTCTTTGCTTCCTCTTCACAACAGGTTTTCGGCTGACAATTAGAATTTATTTTACCCATAGAAATAATGGATTAAAATTAAATATCAAAAAATTATTTAGTATAAATAACAATATTCAAAGTGGCAAAAAAACATTATTAATCGGGGCAGGTTTTGCGGGGGAAGCGCTTATAAGGGAGATATTTCAAAATCCCTTCCTCAATATAATGCCAATAGGGTTCTTGGATGATGACAAACTTAAGAAGGGATTGTCGCTGCACGGAGTCCCAGTTTTAGGCGACATGACCCTAATGAATGATGTCATCGCGAACTATGATGTCGAACAAATAATTTTAACCATCCCCTCAGCTTCAGCGGACCAGATTCGTCAAATAGTCAATATTTGCAAAGGCACAGGTTTACCTTATAAAACACTGCCAAGTATTGGCAAGCTAATTGACGGTTCAGTTAGTATTAAGGAACTACGTGACGTTAATTATGAAGATCTGTTGGGAAGACCACCAGTGGAATTGAACGACTTCTCCATTAGTCGTTACATTAAAGGTAAGACTGTTTTTATAACTGGGGGAGGGGGCTCCATCGGCTCAGAATTATGCCGCCAAGTGATCAAATATAATCCCTCACATCTCATAGTTCTGGACTCTAGCGAAGTAAACCTTTTCAATATTGATGCTGAGCTTAGAAATAATACCTATGGAGTCAAAGTTGCAAGTTTGTTAGGTCGAGTGCAAAACAAGATCTTCCTTGAAGATATTTTCCAAAAGTATAAGCCACAGATAGTTTTTCATGCCGCGGCCTACAAGCACGTTCCCCTCATAGAAAGATTTCCTTGGGAGGGCGTACACAACAACGTTATAGCTAGCAAACTCCTAATGGAGTGCGCTGTAGAAAACAAAGTTGAGCGTTTCGTACTTGTATCTACAGACAAGGCGGTGCGACCAACAAACGTCATGGGTGCAAGTAAACGTCTAACCGAACTATTAGCCCGTTCAATGAACGGCAATGGTACTAAGTTCATGGCTGTACGTTTCGGTAATGTAGTGGGCTCTTCTGGCTCAGTGGTGCCGTTTTTTAGAAAGCAAATCCGTGATGGTGGCCCTGTCACCGTTACGCATACCGAGGCAACACGCTACTTTATGACAATCCCTGAGGCCAGTAAGCTTATCCTGCAGGCGGGGGCAATTGGGGAGGGTGGGGAGATATTCCTTCTAAAGATGGGGACCCCGGTGCGAATAATGCAGATGGCTGAGGATTTGATCAGGCTGTCAGGTAAGGAGCCCTACGAAGAAATCGATATCGTGGTCATCGGCCTACGTGAGGGAGAGAAAATTTATGAGGAACTCATTACCGATGATGAAGGAGTCATTAATACTGAGCACGATAAAATCATGGTGCTGGGCCCGACCACTAAAGGCTTTACTTGTCGAGAGAGAGATTCCTTGAGAGACATGTTAGATGCCGCAATCCCCAAACTTGAAAGGGCAGCGGAATCTTGCGAAAGTGAGGCGATCCGATTAATATTAAAAAAATTAATTCCTGAGTATGTTATCCGTAAAGATTCAAAGTTGACTTCCCAAACTATAAAGTAGAGTTTACATAGATGGTTACCGTTATTATTTAATCTTGTCTAAATAATAAGTTTATAATAAAATTGACTTAGATCAAAAGGCATTAGTGGGAGGAAAATACTATGGTATTGTATATAGTACAAAATAAACTGCTTGAGGCAATAAATTAATTTGAAGGGAGTTAATGATGCAGAAAAAGTATCAAAAGCGGGTTGAATCCGACCATGAATAAAACCAGATATAGTTATATTAAATTAAATATAAAAACAGAGGCTATGCCCTATTTAAAAGTAAAACGAGCTATAGATTTAATTCTGTCCCTTGCCGTACTTATCATCTTGTCGCCTTTGTTATTAATAATAATTGTTGCGATTAAATTTGATTCAAAAGGTCCAATATTGTTCAAGCAAAAAAGAGTTGGAATATATAAGACTTACTTTAATATATTAAAATTTCGTACAATGCAAGTAGATACTCCAAAGGAAATGCCAACGCATTTATTGGATAGTCCTGAGCAATATATTACCAATTTTGGGAAATTGTTAAGAAAGTCAAGCCTGGATGAGTTGCCTCAAATATTTAATATAATAAAAGGTGAAATGTCATTCGTTGGACCTCGTCCAGCTCTATGGAATCAGTATGATTTAATAGAAGAAAGAGATAAATATGATGCAAACGATGTAACACCAGGCCTAACGGGGTGGAGTCAAATAAATGGCAGAGACGCCTTAAAAATAAGTAACAAAGCAAAAATGGATGGAGAATATGTTAAAAAAATTGGGTTATTAATAGATGCAAAATGTATTTTAAAAACAATTTTAAAAGTGACCGAGAAGAGCGATATTGTTGAGGGTAATGGGAAAACGCAGAGAGTTATAAAATGAAAATATTAGTAGTATGTCAGTATTATTTTCCGGAAAAATTTAAAATAAACGATATATGCAATCAGCTTGTTAAAAATGGACACAAAGTACACGTATTGACTGGGCTTCCGAATTACCCAAAAGGAATAATAAGTCCTGAATACCGTTGGGGCAGAAAACGCAGCGAGATAATTAATGAAGTCAGGATATTTCGTACTTTTGAAATAGGTAGAAAACGTAACTTGTTGGGATTAGCTTTAAATTATATAAGTTTTATGTTATCGGCTTCAATAAAAGCGCTTTTCCTTGAAAAAGATTATGATATTATTTTTATATATCAACTTTCACCTGTAACAATGGCGTTACCAGGCATTATAATGAAAAAACGTATTAAGATTCCCTTGTATTTATATTGTTGCGATATTTGGCCTGAATCAATAAAAAATTTATTATCAACCGAAAAAAATTATATTTACAAAATATCATTGATATTTAGTAAATATATATATTCTAAATGCGACATGATTGCCGTAACGTCAAAACCATTTTTAAAATATTTTAATGAACTGCATAAAATACCTAAGGGGAAAATTGTATATCTTCCTCAGCACGCAGAAGACAGTGGCTTTGAAGGAAATAAATTTAAAAATAATTTAAATGTAAACTTTGTATTTACAGGGAATATAGGCATAGCCCAGGATATAGATTGTATAATATGTGCTGCTGAAAGAATTAAAAATAAATATAACTTTAAAATACATTTAGTCGGCGACGGGTCATATTTGCTCCAAAGTAAAAGGATCGTTGAAAATAAAAATATGGCTGATATAATAATTTTCCATGGACAACATCCGTTAGAGAAAATGCAAGAATTTTACAACTTAGCCGATGCATGTCTCCTTACATTAAAATGTGACAATTTAATCGGCATGACAATGCCATCTAAATTGCAAGGATATATGGCGGCGGGAAAACCAGTAATCGCAGCAATTAATGGCGCGGCACGCGAAGTAATAGAAGAATCAAAGTGCGGAATATGTGTTAATGCTGGTGATAGTGAGGGGCTAGCAATGGCCATGGAGAGCTTTATAAAAAATCCATCAAAATATAAAGATTGTGGCAAAAATGGGTTTAATTATTTTAAAGTAAAATTTACTAAAGAAATATTCATTAATGAACTTACAAAGGGTTTAACTAAATTGGTGGAGGATAGGAATAATGTTTAAAGATAAAGTTTTACTAATAACCGGTGGAACTGGTTCCTTTGGCAATGCTGTCATGGAAAGATTTATATCTACACAAGTTAAAGAAATTAGAATATTTTCACGTGATGAAAAGAAACAAGATGATATGAGAAAGCTATATAAAAATGATAAATTGAAATTTTATATTGGAAATGTTCGCGACATTATGAGCGTAAAAGATGCTATGTACGGGGTAGATTATGTGTTTCATGCAGCAGCTTTAAAACAGGTGCCATCATGTGAGTTTTTCCCTCTAGAGGCTGTAAAAACAAATATACTTGGGACCGATAACGTTTTAAGTAGTGCTATTGAAATGAATGTAAAAAAAGTAATTTGTCTATCAACGGACAAGGCTGCCTATCCAATAAACGCAATGGGCATTTCTAAAGCCATGATGGAGAAAGTATTTGTAGCAAAATCTAAAACAATCGATCCGGGTCGGACGATAATATGTGGTACTCGTTATGGAAACGTAATGGCCTCAAGAGGTTCGGTAATCCCTTTATTTGTTGAACAAATTAAAAATAAGCAACCATTAACGGTAACCGATCCAAAAATGACAAGGTTTTTGATGAGTTTAGAAGAAGCAGTTGAGTTAGTACTATATAGTTTTAATAACGGTAAAACGGGAGATATTATGGTCCAAAAATCACCAGCATGTACAATTAATGACTTGGCAATTGCAATAAAAGAATTGTTCCATTCTAGAAATAAAATAAAAATAATAGGTACTAGACATGGAGAGAAACTGTATGAAACGCTTCTTACCAAGGAAGAATATGTAGTAGCGCAAGATAAAGGCAATTATTATAGAGTTCCTGCCGACAAAAGAAATTTAAATTACGATAAATATTTTGTTGATGGCGATAAAAAGATATGGGAGGCTATAGAATATAATTCTCACAATACAAAAAGACTAGAACTAGATGAAATTAAAGCAAAATTACTTAGCATAAAGTATATTAAAAATGAACTTAAAAATTGGGGAAATAATTAAATGAAAATATTAGTATTAGGCGCTACTGGCATGGTGGGACATGTGATTACAATATTTCTAAATGAAAAAAGATATGATGTAACAGCACTAAGTAGAAAAAAAATTAAATATTGTAAATACATTATTGGGGAGATAACGAAGTTTGATTTAATAAAAAAAACAATTAACAATGGCAATTATAACTTAGTAATAAATGCTGTTGGAGTGCTTAATAAGAACGCTGAAGACAAGAAATCGGTTGCTATATTAATAAATAGTTATTTGCCACATTATCTCAGTGAAATTACAAAAAATACAAAAACAAAAATAGTACATATAAGTACTGATTGTGTGTTTTCAGGAAAAAATGGCGATTATACAGAAAATTCATTTAGGGACGGCCAGTCCTTTTACGATAGGTCGAAGGCACTCGGTGAACTCAACAATGAAAAGGATTTAACTTTTAGGTCATCAATCGTTGGACCTGATATTAATAAAAATGGCATTGGATTGTTAAATTGGTTTATGAAGCAAAATGGTAATATATTTGGATATAATAAAAATTTATGGACTGGAGTTACATCTCTTACATTGGCAAAAGCTATTGAAGTAACAATTAGGGAAAACATATTTGGTATATATAATTTAGTTAATAATAAGATCGTTAGTAAGTATGAGTTGCTTCAACTATTTAATAAAAATATGCGACACAATAAAATTAAAATATTACCATCTGATGAAATTAAATTAAAAAAAACTCTAATTAATACGAGAAATGATTTTTCATTTAAGGTTCCAAGTTATGAAGAAATGGTAATCGAGCTTAAAAAGTGGATTGATGCACATAAAGACCTTTATCCGCACTACTTTTAGGTTTGGGAGAGATATAAATGAAACGAATTAAATTAATGACAATAGTGGGTACTAGACCAGAACTTATTAAAATGTCAGAAATTGTTAAAAAATGTGATCAATATTTTGAACACATATTAGTTCATACAGGGCAGAATTATGATTATGCACTAAGTGAGATCTTTTTTAAAGATCTTGCCCTCAGAGAGCCAGACATTTGGCTTAATGTGTCCGGTAATAACTTAGGAGAAACTATTGGTAATGTTATAACAAAATCATATAATATAATATTAGAGCATAATCCTGATTCAATATTAATTTTAGGTGATACAAATTCATGCCTATGTGCTTTATCGGCGAAACGTCTTAAAGTCCCAATTTTTCATATGGAGGCAGGTAATAGATGTTTTGACGAAAACGTACCAGAAGAAATAAATAGGAGGATTGTAGATCATATAAGTGATGTAAATATGTGTTACACTGAGCATGCTAGGCGTAATCTATACAATGAAGGTATTTCTCAAGAAAGGACTTTTGTGGTTGGGTCACCAATGAAAGAAGTTTTAGATAAAAATATTAAAAAAATTAACGACAGTACGGTATTAAAATCACTTGGAATTATTAAGGAAAAATATATTTTACTTTCAGCGCACCGTGAAGAAAATATAGACAATGAAGATAATTTTTTATCATTAATGAACGCTGTTAATGATATGGGGCAAAAATATAATATGCCTATTATATATAGCGTTCACCCGCGTAGTAAAAAATACATTGAAAAAAGAGAATTTAAATTTAGACAAAATGTGAAAATTATAGACCCTTTTGGATTTATTGATTATAACAAGCTACAAGCAAGTTCATACTGTGTTGTGTCAGATAGTGGTACGCTAGCTGAAGAGGCAACGTATTTTCAATTTCCAGCTGTATCTATAAGAACTAGCACTGAAAGACCTGAAGCACTTGATAAAGGAAATTTTATAATTGGCGGTATCAGCAAAATAAACATATTACAAGGCGTGGATATGGCAGTTGCCATGAAAAATAGAGATCAAATAGGAACAGTAGTTCCAGACTATACTGACAACAATGTTAGCATGAAAATAGTTAGATTAATTCAAAGTTATAAGCATATAATAGATAAATATGTTTGGAGAAAAAAATGAAATTATTGGTTTTAGATTTTTCTAATGGAGGTGTCAGTACGCTTACGATAACAAAAGTTATCAAGCATGTTTAAAAAGGTGATATGTATTTTGTATAAAATTGCTAATGGATTAAAATGATGGGTGCTGAAGTTACCATAGCGATCCCCACCTATAATAGACTTAATTTGCTAAAAAGGGCTTTAAATAGTGCACTAACTCAGGAAGGCTCATCAATAGAAGTAGTCGTCTCAGATGATGGATCTACAGATGGGACTGTAGAGTTTATACGTGATATTTCTGATAAACGTGTAAGGTGTTTGATTAGTAATAAAAATGAAGGTATGTATGTTAATATGAACAAATGTTTGAGGGCCGCCCACGGAAAATATTTTATGATGCTCAGTGACGATGATTACTTAGAAAAGGGATGCGTTAAGTCGCTATTGGAGCCATGGTATAAACATTCTAGCCTTGTCATGTCTTACGGACAATGGTGGTACGAAATTAATGGTATTCGAAAATTACAACAGAGCTACGCCCCTGAATTGGAAGACGGATTTGATTATGTTATTGGATGTTGGCAAGGAAAAAGACCAACTATATTCCATGGGGCTATGTTTGAGACGCAGAAAATACGAGACCTAGGTGGTATTCCAAAGGGTTATGCACAAGACACTTTTTTGAAACAACGGATAGCATTGGAAGGTATGATTGCATATGTTCGTGTCCCGGTCACCACTTATAATTTTCATTCTGGTAGTACAACTTGTCTGCTTAGTTTGCATGATTTAATAAGAGGTAGGGATGCTGTCCTTAAAATGTGCTTAAATGTCTCGCAAAAAAAAGGGGCCAGCAAGAAATTTTTGAATGAAATTGAAAGATTAGGGGAAAAGCAATTTCAAAAAGATGTTTTCCACGGGATATTATCGCTTTATTCTTCTGGAATCAAACGTTTTGATGTTTTGAGGGAAGCATTTAAGTTAAAGAGATACTCAAAACATAGTGTTTTATTTATATTAATGACTATATTTTTTGTTATATTGTTCCCTAGAAAATTAGTTCTCATAATAAAAAAAATATATCATAATCATAAAATATGATGCCACGTATTTCATGACGTTATTTAATCCATAAATGTTGGGCACGAACCACGTTAAAAAATATTGAATTGTCTACATGAAAGCAGTCATACGGTTATAACGAAAAGGTGATATATATAAATTGAATTGTTTTATTGGGTCGTGAGCACTAGGATGATGTTTGGGATACGAATATTAACAAGGACAAGAAAATTAGTTTTCACCTGAATTACAAACTAAAGTAGCGCTGGAGGCACCGAAATAAGATAAGAGATTTTCAGAGGTTTCGTACAGATTTTACGTTCAATCAAACATTACTGTGCAGTGAAATTACTACGAGTATTTCTAATGGGCCGGATGCTTTAAAAACGCCAAAGGGTGGTGGTCAAGGACGAATGGCATACAGGGAAACTTTTTCACTGCGGGAAGTTCATTGTCACCAATTCAATTTTTAGCGCCCGGGAGATGGTCCGGGCCTACTATAGCCTGGACAATGAGAACAACCTGATCAAATAAGCCAAAAACACCCTTAGCTAAGAGCTAGACTAGATGCCCTAAATTTAAATCGAATCAAAACTTTTTTAAATTGGGGCTTTGGCCTACAATCTCCTTGACATGATCGCGGAATTCCATTCGAAAGGCAAGGATGCAAAACGGTCAATCGATTTGATTATATGACAAATCATGAATTATGATTCACGGATTTCCCACCATAGCGGACGGTGGTGGATTCAGTTGGCTTAGTCGTTCCCACTGGCCCACGAGTATCAGGAAGTGCTGGGTATGTACGGGATGAAAAAGGACACGATTGACCGCCGGAACAAAAAAAGCTACTATGACCAAAATCAAGATAAATACGATTGCAGCCATGTTTACAATGGCAAATCGCCTCAGGATATCGGTCGTGAGGCCCCTGGATGTCATAGCGAGGAGCCTCTGGCCCTACCAGAAGCATAAATAGATCTGAAAAAGAGTAGGCACGGCGATTGCTGAATAATCTCAGCTTATAGCAGAAGGAAAAACTAAAAATGATCAACCTAGCATTAAAAAAAACCATAAACGCCTCAGGTGGTGAGCTATGGCAATATATCGATGATATTATTGTGCTCGCTGCCCGAAAGGTCCACGCCTGATGCCGTCATACCTGATCAGCGGCGGAGCCGGCTTTATTGGCTCCCACCTGGCGGAAGCCTTGGTGAAACAGGGACAGATGGTGCGTGTGTTGGACAACCTAAGCACGGGCAAAATGGCCAACTTAGAGCCTTCCAGAGGGGGCCCGGGCGAGTTGGATTTCATCGAGGGCGACATTCGCGACCTGGACACATGCCAGCGCGCTGTCGAGGGAATGGACTATATCCTTCACCAAGCGGCCCGGGGCAGCGTGCCACGCTCCATCAAAAATCCCCTGGCAACCAATGCGGTCAATGTCAAAGGCAGTATTAACCTGCTTTTTGCGGCCAAGGAAGCGGGCGTACGGCGCGTGGTGCTGGCCAGCAGCTCCTCGGTTTACGGCAACGTGGAGCCGCCCGACGCGCCTAAGGAAGAGGGTATGGCGCCCCAGCCCATGACCCCCTATGCCGTATCCAAGGTGGCCATGGAGCAATACGCCTCAGTTTTTTATAAGGTATATGGTCTGGAAACCGTGTGCTTGCGCTACTTCAACATTTTTGGTCCCCGCCAGGATCCGGATTCAGCCTATGCGGCGGTCATTCCCAAGTTTCTGTTCAGCGTGCTGACTGGCAAAAAGCCCATGGTGTTCGGCGACGGCCGGCAGAGCCGCGATTTCACCTACGTGGACAATGTGGTGGCCGCTAATTTGGCAGCCTGCGCGGCATCCGGGACCCCCGGTCAGGCGATCAACGTGGCCGCCGGGGTCAGCCACAACTTGCTGGAACTGCTGCAGTTGCTGGGAGTACTTACCGGCAGGCAGGTGGAGCCGGAATTCCTGCCGGCCCGCACCGGCGACGTGCATTACAGCCTGGCCGACCTGGCCAAGGCACGTCGGCTGCTGGGCTATGATCCCAAGGTGGATTTTGGCCAGGGCTTGGGGCGATTGACCAAGCTGGCCATAGAGGGAAGGTATTTGACCTGATGGCAGCCGCTCGCCTATTGACCCTGTTCAGGGAGCGCCCGTTTTGGGTTACCCTGTATTACCGACAGGTCCACCTTTTCGCCCTGAGCCTGGTTTTCATCCTGTCCTTTGAAGCGGTGACCGCCATCCGCGAAATTGCGGTGATTATCATGGTCTTTATCCTGGCCCTTTACATCTGGGCTCGGGGTTCCTCAGCCTTTCGCTCTACGGTGCTATTTTGGCCTTTAAAAATTATTTTTGTCCTTTGTGATGTAAATAATTTTGGTATAAACAACAAATGAGATACTTAAGATGAAGGTGGTAATAAATGCATTAGCAGCACGGCGTGGTGGTGGGCAGACCTATCTTGAAAATTTATTAAAATATATTGATGATTTCCCAGAGATTGAGGCAATCCTAATCATGTCAAAAGGTGTGGATATACCAGTTCCAGATAGTATTAGTAGGTTAAGAGCCCCAAAAATGACAAGGAATCCCCTGCTTAGAACAACATGGGAAAAAATGGTATTGCCAAAAAAATTGGAAGAATTGGAAGCAGACATTCTTTTTTGCCCAGGCGGGCTGGTGACCACAAAAATTCCTGATAATTGCCGCAGCGTAACCATGTTTCGAAATATGATACCATTTGATAAAAAGGCACGTAAAAAATATCCGCTGGGACAGCAACGTATTCGTAATTGGATTCTGGAACGCAAGTTACTATCAAGTATGTTGCATAGTGACCTAGTTATTTTTATTTCTAGTTATGCAAGAAGTGTCATTGAAGAGAGGGTAGGAAAAGGAAAAATCAATTCAGTCACTATAAGCCATGGTATAAATGACGAATTTAGAGTGCCGATAACAAATCGGCCACCTAGATTAAGTTGGCTCCCCGAAGGGGAGTACTTACTTTATGTTTCGTTGTTTGAAGTATACAAACATCAATTAGAAATAGTGCAAGGCTATCATAAGTTAAAAATGCGACGTATAACACGAGAAAAATTAATTTTGGTTGGAAAATTATTGCCTCGCATGGCTAAGAAAGTTAAAGAAGAAATAATAAATCTTGGATTGCAAGATGATGTTGTACTAACTGGAAATATACCATACCATGAATTGCCAGCTGTATATGCCAATGCAAAAATAAATATTTTTGCGTCGACATGTGAAAATTGTCCAAATATATTGCTAGAGGCGCTTGGAGCAGGCCGTCCTCTATTGGTATCCAATTGCCCACCTATGCCCGATTTTTCTGGGAAAGCGGTCGTATACTTCGACCCAAAATCACCTGAAGATTTTTCAGAAAAATTGGAGAGTATAATTGATGACGTGCAAAAACTAAAATCTTTAGCTAAATTATCATCTGAGCAGTCAAGGCTATTTCGGTGGGAGGATACCGCTAAGAATACTTGGACTGCTATCATGAATTTATGTTTACAGTTTCCTAATGAATGTGTTTTTAATAGGACGATATACAAAGGTTAAGGTGGAGTAAAGGTGGTAAAGACAATAAAATTGTCTAATGACAAAATATATTTTAGCTATAATCATTATTTATTTATTTTATGCTGCTATCGGATACATTATAAAATTGAGGTGAAAGCTTGATTTCATCACTTATTATTGATCGCCGAATTGTCTATCCTAGTTCAGCGGATTTTTATTCTCCTCATGAGAATTATCCCGAATATAAATTTAATCATTATGCGCTCAAAAAAAATATGGTATATCATGCCGTAAGAAAATGTATGGCGAACGCGGGACTGGATGAAAAAAACATTGGACTGCCCACATGGAATCCTTTCCGCACATTAATTTCTAAAGGTAGCAAAATATTCGTTTTATGTAATTTTGTTTATCACCGTCGTGAAAATGAATCAATGAATGATTTCAATGCCAAATGCACACATGGTTCTGTGCTAAGAGTTTTAATAGATTATTTGTTATTAGCTGTAGGCGCCGAGGGAAAAATAATATTCGGAAATGCTCCGGTACAATCTTGTAACTGGGATAGGGTATTAAAGGATACAGGTGCGTCAAGGCTGTTAGATTTTTATTCCAAAAAAGTGCCTAGCCAAGTTGAGGCGTGTGATCTTCGATCTTATAAAGTCAAACGTAGTGCTTTGGGCTTAATTACAGAATTAAATGGTACTGGTTTAAATAATTTAGAAATAAATATTGACATGGGCAATGCTAGTTTGCTTGAAGAACTTTATGAAGGTGGTGCCACTCCAAGATTTAGGTCTCTTGATTATAATCCTATAATGACAGAATGTTGTCATCGCGCAGGCAAACACATATATTCGATTAATAAAAAAATATTGGAAGCTGATGTTGTTTTTAGCGTTCCTAAACTAAAGGTTCATGAGAAAGTCGGCGTAACTTTAGGGCTTAAAGGATGTGTTGGGAGTATAGCCCAAAAAAATTGTTTGGCTCATTATCGTCTTGGTTCACAGCGCCGAGGAGGTGATGAATTCCAATACTGTAACATATTAAATTTATTTGAATCAGCATTAGGAGAGTATACTAGTAAACTTAAAGAGTCTAGCATTAAAAAATATTTAAAAATAATTGAATTTTTATTGCGGAAGTTCATTTTAAAAATACTTCATCGTAATATTGGTGGTGGCTGGGCTGGAAACGATACGGCATGGAGGATGAGTTTGGATATTGCTAGAATTTTATTATATGCAAATAAAAAAGGGATATTGGGTACGGAAGCTAAAAGAAAACATTTCGCACTATACGATGGTATAGTTGGTGGTGAGGGCCAGGGACCGTTGGCCCCAAGCGCGAGACAAGAAGGTATTGTTATATTTGCAAGTGACATTGTTGCTGGCGATTATTTGGCCTGTAAATGTATGGGAATTGATCCTAATTTAATACCATTAATAAAGGAGGCGTTTATCCTTAAGAAATACGCGTTGACGAAATTTAAAACGACAGAAATTACTACAATTTATTTACAAAAAATGATAAATAAAATACCTTCGGTTCGGCGTCCCTTTAAGTTACCATACGGTTGGTCAGAAATTTTGAAAAACAAAAGGACATAAAATGAATAAAAATATATTATTATTGGTTGATTACCGTTTACATTTTTATAGTTCTGTTCGCTCGCGAGGGGCGAGCATGAACTTAGCGGAATTGAAAAAATATTTTGAGTATGAGGGATATGAACTACAAATAAAAAACTTTAAAAATATAGATTTTCGTAAGTCAAAATACACAAATCAAATTGTACTTTATCAGTCATCAGAAGATAGAGGGCTTTTATATAAAGATTATATCGAGGATATTCTTCTAGCGCTAACCTATCAGGGGGCAATTTTAATTCCAGATTTTTACAAGTTTCGTGCACATCATAATAAGGTTTTTATGGAATTACTTAGAGATCTCAATGATTCTAGTAAAATAAAATCTTTAACATCTAAATGTTATGGTACCTGTGAGGACTTGGTTTCTGATATTGAAAATATTGAATTGCCCTTTGTAGTAAAACCGGCGTCGGGAGCACTTAGTGCCGGAGTCCATTTGGTTAATAAAAGATCAGATGTTAAAAAAGTTGTAAGGAAGGTCTCAAGGTCGTTTCATAGTATAGACTTTTTAAAAAATAGAATAAACAAGTTGATACGTAAAAAATATGCTCCTAAATCGTCACATAGAAAAAAATTTATTGTGCAAGAATATATAGATAATCTAGATGGTGATTATAAGATACTAATTTATAATGAAAAGTACTTTGTATTATTTAGAAAAGTAAGGAAGCATGATTTTCGTGCTAGCGGTAGTGGTATGTTTAGTTACCCTGAAACGCTACCCGATGGACTTCTTGACTTTGCTAAGGAAGTATATGATGCATTTAATGTGCCATTTATATCTATTGATGTAGCTTTTAATAATGGAATATTTTATTTACTGGAGTTTCAGTTTGTTAGCTTTGGTACGTTTACACTGGAAAATGCTAAATTTTACTTTATATTAGAAAACAAAAAATGGACGATCAGGCGAGAGGACAGTATATTAGAAAAAGAGGTGGCAAAAAGTATAAGTCGATTTATTAAAAATAATTTTGAATGATAAAAATAGTACTAGCTCATATTTAGACTAAATTAACTATGTAGTAATTTAGAAACGATATTTAAATTTTCTACCAACTTTTATTTCGATATTTTAATTTATACTTAAGGCAGCAATAATTTGAGCAATAAATTAAATTGTTTTCATAATGAGTCGGTAGTTATAATTTATAACAAATTTATTTTACACATGACATTCGTATATTATTTGTATTAATTATTCAGATTATCTTTATCACTTGATTGGATTGATGGGCCTATCGTGACAATCCATGTAGCGGTTTCATAAGGCTTGGTCCGTGTCCGATTTCCTTGTAGGTAATTGGGGCAGAGTTGGTGATGCGCCTTACCACAAATTGGAAGAGGTTTGATATC
>Ga0209270_1002093_pt1 | contig 22845 bp, 20 predicted proteins | sample MTBAKSrepl1MetaG_FD_187456 | JGI IMG/M metagenome (GOLD analysis project Ga0209270, IMG submission 187456) | Enrichment culture microbial communities from Arthur Kill intertidal strait, New Jersey, USA, that are MTBE-degrading - MTBE-AKS1... | ecosystem: Environmental > Aquatic > Marine >...
CGGGCGACGCCTTGTCACATGCTTGGCTTCGCACCGGAATTGAGGCTTTCGTAGGGTGGGCACTGCCCACCAAAAAGACCGTATTCCGCATGTGGTCGGGTGTGGCCGGAACGATGATCAAGGCCCATCCTTGAGACCCTCGGTGGCGCTTGGCGTTTGCTTTTTCAGGAACGAGAAAGGCTGTCAGGTTACCGTGCAGCGCATCTCCACTCAATTCCCCCCCCCCTTGAGGGCGGAATGCCGACGGTGATATCGGGGAAAGGATTCATTCACGGTACACGTGACGATCCGTCCGCCGGCCTCTCGTGCAAGGGCTGACGCCACCCGCCTCACGGAAACAAGCCCCGCAGACGGACGGCCTCCACTATCTTGCTGATCCCCAGGGCCAGGGCCGCGTCGCGGATGTACAGCTTGTGCCGATCGGCAAAGTGCCTGACCTGCCTGTGCGCACCTTCCAGTTGCCGGTAAAGCTTTTCGTTCACCTCGGTCTCGGACCAGAAGAAGCTCTGCAGGTCCTGCACCCACTCGAAGTAGCTGACGATGACGCCTCCGGCGTTGCACAGGACATCGGGTATGACCTCGATATCCGAGTCCCTCAGCACCTCATCGGCTTCGGGGGTCGTGGGGCCGTTGGCCGCCTCGGCCAGAACCCGGCAGCGGAGCCGGTGCACGCTGTGCTCGGTGATCTGCCGTGCGACCGCCGCGGGGACGAGGACCTCGCATTCGAGGGTCAGCAATTGTTCCCTGGGCAATCGGTCCGCCTCGGTGAACCCGCCGATCCCGCCGGTCTTTTCCGCATGTTCCATCAACAGGGGGATATCAAGCCCGCGGGGGTTGATGAGGGCAGCGGTGTCGTCGCCCACGGCAAGGACCCTTGCGCCGAGCCCGTGCAGCGTTTGTGCGGCGACGCTGCCCACGTTGCCGAATCCTTGAATGACGACTCGGGCCTCTTTGAGGCCGATCCCCAGGCTTTCCAGGGTGCGTTGCACCAGGTACGCCACCCCACGTCCGGTGGCCTCCCGGCGGCCGGCCGACCCGCCCACCGCCACCGGTTTGCCCGTCACGATCTGGGGCACGGGGTGACCGACGCGCATGGAATAGGTGTCCATGATCCACGCCATCACCTGTTCGTCGGTGCCCATATCGGGCGCCATGACATCCATGTGCGGACCGATGACAGGGATGAGCTCCTCGGTGAACCTGCGGGTGATCCTTTCCAGCTCCCCCCGACTCAACCGATGGGGATCGCAGGGGACTCCGCCCTTGGCGCCGCCGTAGGGCAGGCCCACCAGGGCGCACTTCCAACTCATCCACATGGCCAGGGCCGTCACCTCGCCCAGGGTCACATCGGGATGGTAACGCAGGCCTCCCTTGGTCGGTCCGGTGGCCAGGTGGTGCTGGACCCGGAAGCCGACGAACATTTCCAAGCGCCCATCGTCCATCCGGGTGGGCACGGTGACCACAAACGCCCGTTTGGGCATCTTGGTGCGCAACCGCAGATCGTCGGGAATTTCCAGGTATTCCGCAGCCCGGTCGAACTGCCGGCAGGCCATGGCGAACACCGGCGCATCGTCCAGTAGCGCCGTCAAGGAGCACCGGGGCTGCGTCGCTGTCGGCGGCTGGGTCTTCTCGGATGCCTTCATCGTCACCTCTCTCCCTTCCTGTGGCCGTTCCAGGACGCCGCATCGTGGACCGTCTGCCAACTATGGCATATTTGCACCGTGAATGCACGTGCCACGGAAGAGCTGCCCGGTTGCGCCCCGGCGGGTTCCGGCAGACGGTTGGCAGGGTCCGGTCAATGGGACGCCTTGACACGGGCACAGGGGCACGATAGTGAAATTGGTGGCAGTTCGGGGTGTTTCGAGCGCGTCTCCCGACTCGGCAAGAGGACGTGCCGTTGTCGCAGCGCGCAGGGTCGTGACCCTCGGGAAGCCCCACAAAGAGACGGCGACGGTTCGGTCTCATCGGTCTTTCTGCGCTCCCGGTGTGCTCCTGCACCTCCAAAGAGAGAACCATGGGGGCCTCGATCATCGCCGCGGCCGGGCGAGGCTGTTTTCCACCGGCCTCCTGTTGAGCAAGGTTGAGGATGCATCCGTGAAGCCCCGGGTGAATTGAGTTTTTCGCAGGGTGGGCACCGCCCGCCAGAAAGACGGCACTCTACCTGTCCTCGCATGGGGGAACGATAATCAAGGCCACATTGCAGAAAAGCATACCTCCGGCCTGCCTCGGTGGAAAGCGGGGGCAGGACGAGATCGCCTCGTTTCTCATCCACGGGGTCGTCACCACCGATGTGTCCCGTGTGGAAGCATGTAGGAGGCTCCCGTGAACCAGATCTGCAGCGATTTGAAAGCCGAGCACGACGCTCTGGAAGCCGTTTTGGCGGACCTGGACGAGAAGTCATGGCTCACCATCACCCCCTCGCCGGGTTGGACCATCAAAGACCAGGTGCGTCACCTGGCCTATTTTGACGACCGGGCCGCACTTGCCGCCTCCGACCCTCAGGCCTTCGGGCTGCACCTACAGGAGATCTCCGCGGACTTCAGGGGGTTTGCGAAGACCCTTGACCAGGTGGGCAGAGACCTGCCCATTCCCGAGCTGATGGGATGGTGGCGACGGGAAAGAAAGAAGATGCTCGATGCTTACGGGGCCGTCGCCCCGAAGACGCGCCTGCCCTGGTACGGCCCGCCCATGAGCGCCCTTTCCCACGCGACGGCCCGGTTGATGGAAACCTGGGCCCACGGCCAGGACGTGTTCGACGCCCTCGGATTGAAACGAACCCCCACCGACCGCCTGCGCCACATCGCCCACATCGGGGTGACCACCTTCGGCTGGAGCTACGCCAACCGGGGCCTGGACGTCCCCCAGAGGCCCGTGCGCGTGGAGCTGACAGGGCCCTCGGGCGGCCTGTGGACCTGGGGTCCGGAGGAAGCTGCGGACAAGATCTGCGGGCCGGCGGAACATTTCTGTCTGGTGGTGACCCAACGCCGGCACGTGGACGACACGGCCCTCGAGGTGATCGGCGAAACGGCCAGGGACTGGATGCTCAAGGCCCAGTGCTTTGCGGGACCGGCGACCCATGGGCCCAAGAAGGGGGAGCGGGGTGGCTGATTCCTTTCGGGTGTTTCGTTCTGCACGTTGGCTATAATTGCGCGCAGTCACGAATTGCGATTCCCCGCATCCCCGCCCTCCGGAAGGGCCGGGGTGAGGGTGTGAAACGCGCAGTTTGTGTCCACGCAAGGTATACATCTCTGCTTCGGGCCTGAAGAGGTGCGCGAAAAAGACAACGGCTGGCCACCCATGAAACCTAACACCCGGGGGGCATATGGTCAATCCGACTTCCATTCGGCAGGCTATGCGGGATGGTTGTGCTTCATGACTTTCAGATACCACTTCCGGAGGCAGGGAAACGGAGAGACAGCCCGAGCGGCAGATCTTTGCCGGAGTGCTCCACGAGGCATGGGCCCCGCCCTAAGCGAATAACCCTGAGGCGTATTTCAGGCCCGTGAGGATGATGATTGCCGCGAGCATTCCTTTGATCACCGTCGCGGGCACGTATTTTTGGCATCTGGCCCCCAGGTACATCCCTGCCATGCCCCCCAGGCCGAAAAGGACGCCCAGAAGCCAGTCGGGTGCGATGGAAATACCCGGGAAAAAGGGGGAGATGATCTGGTAGAAAAGGACCCCTGCGACCGAGGTGACAAAGGTGCCCATGAGGGCCGCTCCCGCAACCGTATAAACGGGCAGCTTGAAGAACGAGACAAAGAACGGCGCGATGATCGCCCCGCCTCCGATGCCGTAGATACCCCCCACGATTCCCACCACGAAGCTCAGGGCCATGACTGCCCAAGTGGGCACACTGTGGCTCTCCCCTTGAAACTCGTAGGCGATGCGGCGGATGGAAAGCCCGGTTGCCTTGACGGCTGGCAAGGATTCCCCGTGGGCCTCTGCCGCTTCCCTGCGGCTTCGAATTAGAGACCGGAACCGCGCTTCGGCCGATGACCGGCCCGCACCGGCGCGCCTTTTCGCCAGGTCTCGGACCATACGCGCACCGATGTAGAGAAGGACAAGGGATGCGAACATCTTGAAGTTCTTGGGGTCCGGGAGCCAGGCCACCCTCACCAGGGCCCCGATGAACACCCCGGGAAGGGTTCCGATGACGACGGTCCAGGTCAGGGGCCAGACCATACGCCCTTCTTTGACGTACCGGTACACCCCGCTGGGAATGGCCACGATATTGAAAAGCTGATTGGTGGAACTGACAGAAGGGTCCGTATATCCCAGGAAGGACATCTGGAAGGGAAGGAGCAGGAAGGCCCCCGAAACCCCGCCCATGGAAGTGAAAAAGGAAACACAAAAGGCCGCCAGCGGCGGGAGCCACGGGGCGACGGTGATGCCTGCGGCTTCGAAGTACATGGTGGCGACCCCTCCGACAAACCTTTTCGGAACAAAGACAATGTGACACGAAAACGAAAGCTTTCGTGTCACATAATGCATCCCCAAAACCGTTGTCAAGGGAGAATCGAAAGGAACGACGGGGCCCCGCGCAGGGCCGTTTGCTCGGTCGGAACTCCTATGGTAGACTCGACCGTGCAGGAAGGAGAGTGTCATGCCGTCGGCCTCGGCAGAAAGTCCGCGAACAGGAACCATGCCAAACCCTGACCGTGAACGGGACGCGGGGTTCAATCCGGCGAGTGTCCTGGCCACACCCGAGGATGCCCCGTGCCTGGACACCCTGGACATGGGACGCCTGGAAAATGCCTTCAGGACGTGGTGCGAGGTGCCTGCGAGGAGAGGTCTGGGTTTGTCTAGGAAAAGGATCTTCGGGGTATTCCTGATCATTCGGTACACGGGGGCACGACTCGGCGAGGCCCTGAACCTCAACCTTGACACGGATCTTCTCCACGAAGAAGGGGCGCTCGTGCTCGGCGCCCACGAGAAAAGAGCCCAGAGTGCGCTTCGCCACGTTCCGCTGCACCCAACACTGGTCCGTGAGCTGCAAGAGTTGCGGGAAACGGGCTTTTCGTTCGACTGCACCGAAAGAAAACTGTATGTGGACCCGGGGCATGTCCGGCGCAAATTCTACGAGAGGGCCGCAGGCTGCGGGTTTTCTCCGGAGATGGGCAGCCCCAACGCCATCCGCAGGGCCAGGGCCGTGGAACTCTTGCGGGAAGGAATGCCCCTGCCCGTGGTCCAGCGGCTGCTGGGCCAGTCCTCTCCGAACCTTGCAGCATCCTATGTGGCCATGTCGGGCACGGACGTGCGTCTTGTGGCCCGCCATTACATGGAAAAGGAAGCCCGGCACCAGACAAGCGCCCGAAACACCTTTTTCGGAAGGGTCACCGGTATCGAAAAGGGGGACATCCAGTCCCGGATCGAAACCACCACCCTGGGAGGATTCGTCCTCGTCACCGTGATCACCAACACGAGCCTGGAGAGGCTGGGCCTGAGAGAGGGCATGTTCTGCACCGCCGAGGTCAAGGCCCCCTGGGTGATGCTCTCCACAGGCAAGGACAGGCCTTCGGTCACCGCCGACAATCGTTTTCCCGGCAAGGTGCGCCGCGTTGCCTTGGGCGCCTTGACAGCGGAATGCGTCATCGTCCTGGAAGACGGCACGGAGATCTGTTCGGTGATGACATCCCGGAGTGCGGGCCATCTCGCATTGAAGGAAGGGATGACCGTCTGGGCGTCCTTCAACGCCTTCCAGACCGTCTTGAACGTGGAACGACCCTAAACCCCGCCGCCCCGCGGTCCTGCCGAACCTGCAAATTTCGTCACCGGGGCCGGGCCGGATGGGGCCGCTTTGTGGAAGGCCGGTTTCTTCCGCACGTGTGCCTCGCGTGGCCATTGACTACGACTCTTTGACGGTTGTGCAAGCGCAGGGACAACAGCGGATCCATGTCGCTTTTGTACTCCCGGTGCGTCTTCGCCAAGAAAAAGCAAATCGGGTCTTGATAACCGTTTCGGCCGGCCGGGTTCCTGCTTCCGACCTGGGAGCACGGGCGTCTCGCCTGCATTGCGGCGTGTGTGCCAAGATTCCCGGCCTCCCAGGCAACTCGACACAACCACGGGTACCTTCTCCCTTCGATTCCAAGGCGGCGGCAATGTTTCCCGGCCGCCGCGTTACTGCCGGAGAATCTGCGCCAGGCTTGGCAGAACGAGCAGGCTACAGGGCTTTCCATTGCCACGGCTCTTTCCCGGAAGGTTCGGCCGGACTTTGCCGTAAAAGACGGTTCGCGATGTGATTGCGGCTTCCCTGAACGCTCGATGCAAGCGGCTCGACCCGCTGTACGCAGAACGGCCCTGTGAATTTGTCTCCACCGGCGGTGTAAAGCACAGGCTTGCCGGCGCACGTGGTGCCGGGGCGATCGGCACGGGGTTTGTGAAGGAATTCGGTGAGCGAGACGGGCAAGCACTTGCCGATGATAAAACCGTTCGAAAAATCAACGACCTCCCCAGGCAGGTGAGCGACTGGTTTCAATTGAAAAAGTAGGGCGGCGTTTCAGATTGTGTTGAAACGCCGCCCCCGTATGCTGCTACAGCCTCGTTTGAGCCTTCAAAAGGTCCGTCGGTTCGTGGCGGTTATCGCTTCCTGATCTTCCGATTTGCAGTTCGCAATACGCTTCAGAAGCCCTCGAAGACGTTTACGCTACCATCAGGCGAGGTCGAACCGGTCAAGGTTCATCACCTTGTTCCACACCGCTACAAAGTCGTGCAGGAACTTGTCCTGGGAGTCCTCAGACCCGTAGACCTCCGCCAAGGCCCGGAGCTGGGAGTTGGAACCGAAGATGAGGTCGACACGGGTGCCGGTCCACTTGAGTTCGCCGCTCCTGCGATCACGACCCTCGAACACGTCTTCGTCCTGCGAGGTTGCCTTCCATGTCGTGCCCATGTCGAGCAGGTTCACGAAAAAGTCATTGGTGAGCGCCTCCGGCCGCTTGGTGAAGACGCCGTGCTTGGACTGTCCGAAGTTGGCATTCAAGACGCGCATACCGCCAACGAGGACCGTCATCTCAGGAGCGGTCAGGGTCAGCAGTTGCGCACGATCGATTAGCAGTTCCTCCGCCGACACGGCGTATTTGGTTTTGAGGTAGTTGCGGAACCCGTCTGCAGCCGGTTCGAGCACGGCGAAGGACTCCACCTCGGTTTGCTCCTGCGAGGCATCCGTGCGCCCCGGCGTGAAGGGAACGGTCACATCGTGACCGGCATTTTTCGCGGCTTGCTCGACACCTGCGCATCCACCCAAGACAATCAAGTCGGCGAGCGAAACCTTCTTCCCGCCCGACTGCGCACTGTTGAACGCCTTTTGGATCCCCTCAAGGGTCTGCAGCACAGTCTTGAGTCGGGCCGGCTGGTTCACTTCCCAATCTTTCTGCGGCGCGAGACGGATGCGGGCTCCGTTCGCCCCGCCGCGCTTATCGGAGCCGCGGAACGTGGACGCCGACGCGAAAGCCGTCGAGACCAGTTGAGAGACGGACAGTCCCGAGGCAAGGATCTTGCCTTTGAGGGCGGCGATGTCCTGCGCGTCGATCAGCTCGTGATCGACTGCGGGCACCGGGTCTTGCCAGATCAGTTCCTCCGCCGGGACCTCCGGGCCGAGATAGCGCGAGCGGGGGCCCATGTCGCGGTGGGTCAGCTTGAACCAGGCCCGGGCGAAGGCGTCGGCGAATTCCTTGGGGTTCTTCAGGTAGTGCCGCGCGATCGGTTCGTAGATGGGGTCGAAGCGAAGGGAGAGGTCCGCCGTGGTCATCATCGGCCGGTGTTTTTTGGACGGATCATGGGCATCAACCACCATGTCACTTTCGGCGACGTCCTTGGCCAGCCACTGATGCGCACCGGCCGGACTCTTGACCAGCTCCCACTCGTATTTGAACAGTATCCTCAGATAGCCCAAGTCCCATTTGGTCGGGTTCGGCTTCCAGGCGCCCTCGAGGCCGCTTCCGATCGTATGAGCGCCTTTGCCGCTGCCGAAGCGGCCCTTCCAGCCCAGCCCCTGCTCTTCGATAGGGGCGGCTTCTGGCTCAGGACCCACATGGGACGCAGGACCCGCGCCATGGCATTTGCCGAAGGTGTGCCCGCCGGCGACGAGAGCGACGGTCTCTTCGTCGTTCATCGCCATGCGCGCGAAGGTCTCGCGGACGTCACGGCCGGAGGCCACCGGGTCCGGATTGCCGTTGGGCCCTTCCGGGTTGACATAAATGAGACCCATCTGCACGGCCGCGAGAGGGTTTTCGAGGTTCCTATCACCGGAATAGCGCTTGTCGCCAAGCCACTCGGCCTCAGAGCCCCAATAGATGTCCTCTTCCGGCTCCCAAACGTCCACGCGCCCGCCGCCGAAACCGAAGGTCTTTAACCCCATCGACTCGATGGCGCAGTTGCCGGCGAGGATCATGAGATCGGCCCAGGAGATCTTCCTGCCGTATTTCTGCTTGATCGGCCAAAGCAGACGGCGCGCTTTATCGAGGTTCACGTTGTCCGGCCAACTGCTAAGGGGCGCCAACCGTTGGCTGCCGGACCCCGCGCCCCCGCGGCCGTCACCCATGCGGTATGTTCCTGCGCTGTGCCACGCCATCCGGATAAAAAGCGGCCCGTAGTGACCCCAATCGGCCGGCCACCAGTCCTGCGAGTCGGTCATCAGCGCATAGAGGTCCTTCTTCACGGCCTCCAGATCGAGCTTCTTGAATTCCTCGGCGTAGTTGAACGCCTCTCCCATGGGATTGCTCAGGTGAGAGTGCTGGTGAAGAATCCTGAGGTTCACCTGGTTCGGCCACCAGTCCCGGTTGGACGTGCCACGGCCGCCCATGCGCTTGTGAGCTCCGCCCGTTTCCGGGCCCTTGCTCTCTCCATTCATGAAGTCTCCTCCTTTGGTTCATCTGGTTAGAGAATCAATATTGTATGATAACGACTATCCCTTGATTGCAAAAAATATATCAAACCTTCTCTGCCATACAATCGCTGCATATACCAAAAAAGTCGAGCCTATGATTCAGAATCTTAAATTTGGTCTCTGATGCGACCTCTTTTTTCATTTCATCTAGGCTTTCCAGGTCCGGGTCGACGATCTTTTTACATTTAACACATATGACGTGTGGATGGGGGTATGGCTTGTTTCCATCGTATCGGTTGCTCCCATCAGGGAATCCTAACTCGAGGACTTCACCAAATGATTTAATCAATGCAATATTCTTGTATACGGTGGCAAGACTCATTGTGGGAAAGTCTTTTTTTATCCGGTCATGAATATTTTCAACACTGGGATGGTCTTCACTTTTGGCAAGGATCTTAACGATAGCCAGCCGCTGGGGCGTTATCCTGTGGCCATTATCTCTTAATCTCTGAATGATGATTTCAAATCGTTTTTTGTGATCTACCACCTGAAGCCCCCTCTATAGCAAGAATCCTGACCCGGGGAGCCGGGCATTGGAACCCCCTGGAAGGGGTCACTCTGCCTTGCCCCCAGAGGGGCAAGGATGTATTCGTTTGGTGCCGTCTTTGAGAGGCCAGGCCAAACTCAACTCCGACCCCAGAGTACCAGGGTCTTCAAGCCCCACCCAGCAACAACAATCTTTCCTTACTAATAGTTATTTTCCTTCGCGTCAAATCCTTTTTCCCACCAGAGGCTTCTGCGTCTGCAAACACAAGGCTGTAGCAAAGCAGGCATTGTGGGCCGCGGGACAGGAGGACCAATGGGTGCGGCCTCCCGCCACTGTTGCAGCAAGGGTCTTCGGGCCTCCCGTACCGCCTCCACCGCGTCCCCGCGGTCAAGGACAGGAGGCTGTCTCCCGGGTGGGCGAAAATGGTCTTGGTCCCATTTTCGGTCACCGTTATGAACGGTGTGAAGGAAAGGATGCGCTTCTGGTCAACAAGAGAAAACCCATTTTCCCAGGGAAGATCGTCGCCGGAAAGGACAACATCCATGGCCGCGCAACCCATTGCCAGCACTGCCGCGTTCATGGTGGCTCTCCTCGCCGCTCTCCGAGTGCCTACAAACCCCCAAGGTGAGGTACCGACCCGCGAGGTACCTGTTTTCCCACACGCTCATGCCGCCGCACACGGAAAGGTCCAGGAAAACCCCTTACCCGCCGGGAAGGATTGCCAACGCTTCGGGATCAAAAGGCTGTACCGATAAGGAAACAAGGGCTCTCTGAAGCCGCCACTTACGGTTTCAGCGACAAGTGGCGATGACACAAGCTTGGGTCTGGGCCGACGCATGTTGTTTCGGGCGCAAACCGAAATTGCTTTGCGGGACTTTTTGTGTGCTTGGGAGCCAGGCTCCCGGCCGGATCTGCAAGAGCCGCAAGTCCGTGTGGCGCACGGGGACAAGCCTTGACTTCTCGGGCTCATCCACGTATAGAGTCCCTGTTGCGATGTGACAGAAGTCACTCGAAAGGAGCATGTAAGGGCGCGGCCCACAGAACGTGGAACGCCGTCCCCTGCGCGACGACCCGCTGCGCGGCATATCCGCAGAGGGGACAGAAGGCAGCACGATCAAGAGGCCACGAAGGTCTGCACTCCCGTGAACGGGAAGCGACTTCTTGGCCTTTTTTTTGCGGAGCAGCCGCCAAAGAGGTGCTTCGGGGCTTGTCGGCAGCGCAGACTGCACTTCCATCTTTGTCATCACCAAGATAAGATGGTCCCGGGTGATGGCCGCCATCGTCTGCGGGTGCGGGTCTCTCGGTCTCGGACCTTTGCATATACTGCGCGGGGTGCCAAATTGCCATTTGACCTCGATCATCTTTTCGGCCGCCTGTGACCACTTATGGAGGAATCTTTTTGGAGGGCGATGCCCACCCTACGAAAACCTCAATTCCGGCGCCGCTCCGCGGATGGGCACTCGGCATGGGGCAACGTGAGGCCGGCGGAAAACAGGACCCGGCCGGCCGGAACCATGACCATGGCCTACGATTTTCTGCATCCCCCTCACCCTCTGGAAGAGGGCCGGGGGGCAGGGTACAAGAAGCCCGGTTTGAGGACTCGCAAGGTATAGCGGCCGCAGGAAAAGACGACGGAAACGGGAGGGACATCCCCGAGAGGTACCAGCTCCCTCCCACCGAAACCCCACCCCTTGGCCAAGCACCTCTTCCAGGCGGTCAAGAGCGCGGCACACACGTTTTGAGGAGTAAAACCCATGGAGACCACCCCCAATAGCCGTCCGCTGATGCCGCTCGAGCCGGTGGGCTTGGTGCGAAGCGCAGTGAAGACACCCATGTTGCAGGCCGGGGAATCGGATTTGGAGCTCCGGGAGAGGAAGGGCAGGATCCGGGAATATCACCGAAAGGTCAAGGAGGCCGTTTGCGAGCTGGTCTTCTATCCCGAATACGAGGAACTGCTCGACGGCATCGAGGGTTTTTCCCATGTTCTTGTTCTGTACTGGGCGCACCTGATCGAACCGGAAAGACGCAGGCTGCGCAAGGTGCATCCCATGGGACGCAAGGACCTGCCCCTGCAAGGCATTTTTGCCACATGCAGCCCGGCCCGGCCCAATCCCGTTCTGGTTTGCCGGGTGCGGCTTGTGGAACACGCCGGCAATGTGCTCAAGGTGCAAGGCCTGGACGCCGTGGACGGGAGCCCCATCGTGGACATCAAGCCCTATGTGCGGCCTTACTACGGGGCCGACAATCCGACCGTTCCCCCATGGATGGAGCAGATCCACCGGGAGCTGGAGCAATGACACGGCCGTTGCACCACGCCTGTCCTCCAAGCACAAGGGCAGAATAGCATTGAACACACGCGTCTGTGTCATCGACGGTCAAGGAGGGGGAATCGGGTCGGCGATCATCAAGGCCCTGAGGACCAAATACGGGACCTTGCCGGAGGTGGTGGCCCTTGGCACCAATGCCATGGCCACTTCCCAGATGATGCGGGCAGGGGCCAACCGGGGGGCTTCGGGTGAAAATGCCATCGTTCGGACGGTGTCCCATGCACAACTCATACTGGGACCCATCTCCATCACCTGGGCCAACGCCATGCTCGGCGAGGTGACCCCGGCCATAGCGATCGCCGTCACCTCGGCCCCGGCCCGCAAGATCCTCTTGCCTCTGAGCCAGGAGAACATCGTGGTGGTGGGTGCGGGCAAGGAGCCCCTTCCCCATCTCGTGGAAATCATCGTAGAACAGGAAATGAAGGAGGTGCTGTCCCATGTGTGAAGCCAATGCGTATCTGATCGCAGGCCGAGACGAGCGGATGCTCATGGAGTCGGTGGACAAAGTGAAGAGAGAGGGGCAAAATGTCTGGAGCCTGACGAACCTGTTCGGAGAACGGTTGACGGTCAGGGGGCTGCTGTTGGAGATGGACCTGGGAACCCATCGGATCTTGTTCGAGGAAACAGCGGAGACGGTAGCGGAGCATGCCCACGAACACACCCACCGGCACGAACATCCCCACGAGCACGAGGGGGTCCGGCACACCCACGAGCACAACCATGCCCACGCTCATGACCACAGGCACGAGGGGTCCGAGCAGACGGAGCCATCCCATGCGCACGACCATCCAGGCCATGAGAAGGAGCCCCACGTGCACGAGCACTGAGCACTCGGGCCAAGACGGCAGACCCAGCCTGAGGAGACAAGAGGCATGATGGGGGGGGCAAAGATCCCTCGGGATGGCGTGTCCGGCCTCGATCATCGTCTCGGCCGGGCGGCCACGATCCGTTCGCTGCGCCTTACGAAGGGAAATCATCGAGTACGTGGCGTCGGCAAAGCGAGAACGCGTATCACCAAAAGACCAGAACACAGAGCAGAACGAAAGCGCGGGACACCAGGGAAAGGGCGGTGCCGATGCCAAGCGCCTGCATGCCGTGGCGCATGCCGAGGATGGAAACATAGCGGGGCATGGTGCCCCGCAGCCGTGTGATGGGAACCATCAGAAAGCCCGCCGCCAGAAGCCCGACTGCGGCATGGTACTCTGACACCAAGTCCAGCCTGAGCAGTGCGCTCATGGAGGTGAGGCCCGCAAGGGGGCTGAAAATATAAACGCTCAGGGGAGCTGCCACCGCAGGGGGCAAACCCACGCCCTTGACCAAGGGCCCCACCAGGCGCTCCAGGGAGTGCATGGCCCCCGAAACCACCAGCATCTGGACGACGAACGTCACCGCGACGATGACACCCCCCATCCGCAGGGCCATGGCCCCACGCACCCTACAGGCCTGCCCGAGGAGGCGGACAAGGCTTTGCCCCGGTCTCCTGCCACGCGAGGTTGCCCCGGACACGATCCCCGGGATGGCGGCCGATACTCTTGGGGACCTTCTGCCCCAGACAATGACAACCGCCAGCTTCAGGACGCCCGACAGCCAGAAAACGGCGACATACACGAGGAATAATCGGAACCCCAAAAGGGGTAGCACCACGGGCAAATGATAGGTCAGCGTTTCCTTGAAGTGGAGGGGAACCGTGTTGAACACGGCCCCCAATACCAGTTCCCGGCCGGTGATGCTTCCGTCGTGATGGTACCGGACGAGTAAGGTGTTGGCTGCGATCAAGGACCCCGCGGACGCCACGAAGGTGATTGCGGCCTGGGACGGCAGGTGGGCCAACTTGGCCAAGGGCCTTCCCAGAGGTTCGATCTTGTCCATGACACCCATTCGCGTGAGCACCTCCACACCGACAAGGCTGAGGAACAGGACGGGCAACACCGTGCCTACGAGATCGAGTGTCTTGATACATGCGTCCATCACCATGGAAACGATCCATTTCCGGGCTGCCCCGACAACAGTGGGGAGCCCTCCTTCCTGACTGGGGCCGTCAGTCCCGCGCCCGATTCATGCACCCCACGGCCACGGAAAACAGGGCGGCGTTGCGCACAAGGGCCGCGAAAGAATACGAATCGTACGAAACCAGAACGCCTAAGCAGAGCGCCGGCAGCAGCATAACCCCCACTATACTGCCCGTGGTCACAAATTGCGATTTCCTGCATCCCCCTCGCCCTCTGGGAGGGCCTGGTTGAGGGTATAACAAGCGCGCAGTTTTCGCCCATGATCCTCGCTGGGGCCGGGCGGCTCTTGTTCTCTGCCGGCATCACCTTGGCAGACGCCGTTCCCAAATGCTTGGCTCCGCGCCGGCATTGAGGTTTTCGTAGGGTGGGCACTGCCCACCAAAAAGGCCGTATTCCGCATTTGGTGGGATAGATAACGATGATCAAGGCCCCGAATGCGCGTCCACCGGGCCACATAGGGCCCTCCTTGACATACAATGCTTCTCTTGCTATTTGTGTTGTCAGTAAAATAAATGGGTATCTGCAAGTCTGATCCTGCGCCCAAGAAGGGCCGCGTCAGCCTTCAAGAGGCTTTCTCTTTCAGCAGCAAGTTAGCTTTTCTTCGTACACTTTCAAGGCCACGAAGGTCTTTTCGTCGCTGAAATGCGGGGAGACTCGTGGCTTTTCTGTTTTTTCAAGCAGGCGAGTGACCGTTTCCCGGCATCGGTAAACGAACCCCGGCCCTCCCAGAGGCCGAGGGGGATCCAGGAAATCGCAATTTGTGACCGCGCGCAGTATATGAACGTTTACGAACACAAATGGGGAGGGCGTAAAATCATGATGAAGAGATGGATGGGCTTGCTCTTGTCTATACTTGCCGTGGTGTTCTTGTTTACCCGGCCCATGCCTGCTCCTGCCCAGATCCGGGAGATCCGCATCGGGGACAGCAAGGGCGACTGGGGCTATCCCAACCCCTATCGCCATTACCCCCGCGGTCCCGGCTATGTCCGCATGAGTTGGGTTTTCGATACCCTGGTGTGGAAGGGCGAAAAAGGATACGTGCCTGCCCTGGCCGATTCATGGTCCTATGACCCGGCCCGCATGGCTTTCACTTTTCATCTCAACCCCAACGCCAAATGGCACGACCTTCAACCGCTGACGGCCCGGGATGTGGTCTTCAGCATCGCGTATTTCAAGAAACACCCTTACACATGGATCAGCGTGGACGACGTGGGCCGGGTGGAGGCCCCGGAAACCCACACGGTGGTCATGTATCTATCAAAGCCTTATTCTCCCTTCATATCCGACATCGGCGGCACCATGCCGATCCTGCCCAAGCACATCTGGGAGTCGGTGGACAATCCTGCAGCTTACAACGATCCCAAGGCGTTCATCGGAAGCGGCCCTTACAGGTTCGCGGACTTCAACAAGGCCCAGGGAACGTACCTCTACGAGGCTTTCGCGGAGTATTACCAGGGCCGACCCAAGGCGGATCGCCTCATTTATGTCCGATCCGGACAACCCCTGGTCTCCCTGGCCAACCGCCAGATCGATCTGGCCGGCATCCAGCCCGACATGGCCGAGCCCCTGCGAAAGAAAGGCCTTGTGGTGATCAAGGATGAGAGGGGATGGAACAAGAAATTGATGATCAACCATCAGAAAGCGCCTTTCAGCGACAAGCGTTTCCGGCATGCCCTCGCCTTTGCGATCGATCGGCAGGAGATCATCGAGAAGTCCCACCGCGGGTTCGCCGCACCGGCTTCCTACGGGCTTCTGTCCGTGGACCACGAGATGTACCATCCCGGCACCCCCACCTATCCGTTCAACCCTGAAAGGGCCCGCGCCCTGATCGAGTCCATGGGGTACGGAAAAGGGGCGGACGGTTTTTACGAAAGGTCGGGGCAGCCGCTCAAGGTAGAACTGCTCGCCTCCAACATCACCGTGGCCGGCCAGAGCGTGGCGGACCGGGACGGGGAGGTCATCAAGATGCAGCTCGAACGGGTTGGTATCCGGGTGGACCTGGTGAACCTGGAGCAGGCCACCACGGACAGCCGGGTGAAGAGCTGGAATTTCGACCTTGCCGTTTCCGGCCATGGCGGGGTGTCCGGGGACCCCAGAATCCTCAACGAGATGATCTCATCCCAGTATGGGGCCGGGTCGGTGAACAGCGCCCGCTACGACGCCGATACTGAGCTGAACGGGCTCTTGGAAGCGCAGATGACCGAGATGGATCAGAACAAGAGAAAAGAGATCGTCTACAAGATCCAGGAGGTTTATGCCGAGGAACTTCCTGCCATTTCGTTGTATTACCCCGATTCCATGTCGGCCTATGACCCGGAAAAGGGCGTTGCCTGGTACTACACCCCGGGGGGCATCAGCAAGGGCATCCCGATACCACAAAACAAGATGTCGCTGATCAAGTGACAAAAAGTTTACGGTGTTTCCTGTTAAGGGGGACTTCCTGGGGAGATGAAACATAGCCAAAGAAACAGCCGTCACAGACAATACATTGTGGCCTATCTCCTTGCCGCGCTCGTCATGATGTATGTCAGCTACAGCGTGCCCAGGTGGCTGCCCGGCGACTTTGTCACCGCCATGTATTCCAGCTCCCACGTGACCCTGAATGCCGAGCAGGAGGCGGACCTGCGAGCCTACTACACGCAGCGCCAGGGCTTCGGGCGATACCTGGTGGATTTCTTCACTTTGAACTGGGGGTATTCTTACGCTTTCTTGACCCCGATTTCAGAGCTGATCCGGGAAGCCCTGCCCTGGACCCTCCTGCTCCTGGGGACCGCGCATCTTCTTTCCATGGTCGTCGGGTTTCTTGCCGGCGTCGAGGCCGCCTGGCGCCGGGGACGGGTGATCGAAAAGGCAGGGGTCGGTTCCATGACCGTCCTGGAGGGGTTTCCGGAAATCGGGACCGCGGTGATCCTCCTGCTCGTCTTTGCCCTCCACCTGGGCTGGTTCCCCGCGGCAGGCGGTGAAACGGCGTACGTGGAGCAGTCGTTCGGGCGATGGGCCCTGGACGTAACCCATCACCTTGCCCTGCCCCTTCTCACGCTCTTGCTGGCTTACTTCCCGGGGAACTTCCTGCTGACCCGGGGCAGCATGGTCATGGTGCTCAAGGAGCATTTCATCGAGACGGCCCGGGCCAAGGGGCTCCCCTCTCTGCGGATCCGCTACGCCCACGCGGCGAGAAACGCCCTTCTGCCCATGGTCACCCGGTTCGGCCTTCGCATTGCCTTCATGGTGACCGGCGCCCTGGTCGTCGAAACCATTTATGCCTACCCCGGTCTCGGCACCCTGTTGTTCAATGCCATTGCCATGAGAGATCTGCCCCTGATACAGGGCATCGTGCTCTTGTCTTCCCTCATGGTCCTCTTTGTCAACTTGGCCCTCGAATTTGTCTACGGCTGGATCGACCCGCGGGTGAAGCATGCATCGTGACGCGCGAAGGACCCTGGGGGGCGATCCCTGGTTTGTGACCGGCGCGGCCCTGGCCCTGCTTCTCGGCCTCCTGGTCGTTGCAGGCCCGTTTTTCGCCGTGCATGACCCCCATGACATGAGCTTTCGTCCCCTCAGTGCGCCCTCCACAGAGCACTGGCTGGGCACCAACGACGGGGGCATGGACATCCTGTCCGAACTCCTTCACGGGATCAGGAACACGGTGGTGTTCGGTCTTGTCACAGGCATGATCGCCCTGGTGGTCGGTGTGCTCATCGGCCTGGTCTGCGCCTGGTTCGGGGGGGTGACGGACCACGCGCTCATGCGGTTTTCCGATATCCTCCTCGCGGTCCCGTCTGTCATGATCCTGATCCTGGTGGCCGCCTTTTTCCGCCCATCGCCCCTGGTTCTGAGCCTTGTTTTGGCCGGTTTGTCCTGGCCGACCACGGCCAAAGCCATCCGGGCCCAGGCCCTGGTGGTGAAAAAAAGCGTTCACGTCGTGGCAGCCCGGCAAATGGGCGCCTCCGGCGCCTACATCATTACCAGGCACCTGATGCCCGAGCTTTTTCCCCTTTACCTGATCGGCTTTGCGGCAAAGGCAAGGATGGCCATGTTCATGGAGGCGTCTCTGAGCTTTCTGGGTTTGTTCGACCCGAGCCGCAAGTCCCTGGGGATGATGATCAGTTACGCCCTCAAGTACTATTATCTCGACATCTGGTGGAACTGGCTCATTCCGCCCATCCTGTGTTTGACCCTGTTGATCATGGCGGTCACCTTTCTTGCCGTGAGTCTTGAAAAGGTCTTTGATCCGAGACTGAAGGAAGCCTTGTGAATGTGACGATCGACCAATGGAGTGTGACCTACCGGGTGAACGATCACGCCTTGCTCGCGCTAGACGAGGTCGGCCTGCGCCTGGTACCCGGTAGCATCACGGCCCTGGTGGGAGAATCGGGGTCAGGCAAGACCACGCTGGGGAAGTCCTTGATGGGGCTTCTTCCCGAATATGCGCAGGTGAAGGGCCACATCAAGCTGGATGAACAGGAGATGGCCGGGGCAAGTGAAGAGGGATGGAACGCCGTCCGGTGGTCCGAAGTAGCCATGCTCTTCCAGAACGGGCCGGCCAATCTGAACCCCGTCCATAGGGTCCTTGACCAGGTGGCAGAGCCCCTGATCCAGCACGGGCGAAGGTCGAAGGCCGAGGCGACCGCCGAGGCCGAGAAGGCCCTGGCACGAATGAAAATCGACTCCTCCCAGGCCCGGCGTTTTCCCCATGAACTGAGCGGGGGCGAAATCCAGCGCACCTTGCTCGCCATGACGCTCATCATGGATCCCGGGGTGCTCATCTTGGACGAACCTACGGGCGCCCTGGATGCCATCACCAAGGCCTTTGTGAGCCGGATAATCCTGGACACCCGCGATCAGGGCACGGCGGTTCTGCTCATCACCCACGATCTGGATCTGGCCAGGAACATGGCGGATAATGTGGCAATGCTCTATCTGGGTCAGGTCATGGAGACCCTGCCGGCCAAGGATCTCCTGACCAACCCCCTTCATCCTTACACCCTGGCACTGGGCCGCTCCTACCCCAGCATGGAGACCCTTCGCGACCTGGGAGGTATCAGGGGGGATGCCTTCTATCGCATCACCCACCGCCATAGTGAAAAGAACGGCGGCGTTCGTCCCCATACCCACGTCATCGGGACGGAACCTTCCCATGAGAACGGTCACCTGCATCCGAAGGGGTGCCTCTTCCAACCCCGGTGCACCCAGTCCATAGGGCCGTGCTGCGAAAAGGCCGTCCAGCTTCAGGATGTGGGAAGTCACAGGGTTCGCTGCCTTCGAGGAGGTATCGCCATGCAGCTTGAACTCATGCAGGTGAGCAAGCGCTACGGCGACTTCACGGCCCTTGGCACAACGGATATGACCTTGCAGGCGGGAGAAATCTTCTGCCTCGTGGGTGAAACGGGGTCCGGCAAGACGACGCTTGGCATGATCGCGGCCGGCACCCTTTCTCCGGATCAGGGAAACCGGATGCTGGAAGGCCGGGACATGGACCGGTGGATCAGGCAGGACTATCGGTCCTTGGCCGGAAAGATCGGCGTGGTCTATCAGAACCCGGCCGAGGCGGTGAGCCACCGTCTTTCCGTGTTCGACATCGTTGCCGAACCCCTCAAGATCCAGAAGCGGTTTCGCGAAAAAGGCGAGATGCGGCAACGGGTCCTGCGGGCCCTTACGGATGTTCACCTGTCAACGGATACGTCCTTTTTGGGGCGCTACCCTCATGAACTGAACATGGGCGCCCTCCAGCGCGTTTGTATCGCGCGGGCCCTTGTCTCGGGGCCCTCCATGGTCGTAGCGGACGAACCTACCAGTTCTCTCGATCCGAGCGTTCAGGCCAAGGTGCTCAAGATGATCCTCGATCTACAGATCGAAAAAGGACTCACCGTGCTCTTCATCACCCATGATCTGGGGGTGGCCCGCAAGATCGGTGATAGGATGGGAGTCATGCTGGCAGGAAGACTCGTCGAGGTCGGGCCCACCGTGCGGGTGATGGGCCGCCCGGCCCATCCTTACACCGGGCTCCTGATTGCAGGCGCACGGGGTGAGACCATTGCCGCCGTCAAGCCACCGGGCGGTTCAAACTCCAGGGGATGCCCCTTTGCCGACAGGTGTGAACGGGCCCGGGAAATATGCTTTTCGCGCTTTCCGGAAATGGGCGGTGTTGAAGAGACGCGCCACCTGGTTCGGTGTCATTTTCCAATGGGATGAGAATCTGATAAGATAGAAGAGGAATCAAGGATGCGCACGGATCGAATAGACGATCGGCTGCTCGAGGCGACCACGGGTTTTCACGGCCACTGGTGCCCGGGTCTGGCCATGGGCATCCGGGCCGCCGAATGGGCCTTGAAGGAAATGGGAAAGGCGCCCGATGAACAGATCGTGGCGGTGGTGGAAACGGACATGTGCGGCGTGGATGCCATCCAGTACCTGGTGGGGTGCACTTTCGGCAACGGCAACCTCATTCACAAGGACTACGGGAAAAACGCCTTCACCTTCTACCGTCGCCGGGACGGAAAGGCCGTGCGCCTGGTCCTGCGTGCGGGCATATTTGGAGACACCGCACCGCTTTTGAGAAAGCTGCACCACAAGATGCAGGGCGAGGGTTTGAGCGAAACGGAAGCAAAGACCTGGAAAGATACCAGGGCCGCCCTTTCCAGGCGGCTTATGGAAGCCGACTTGGCGGAGGTTTTCGAATTCAAGGTGCCCGACGGTCCCGTACCCCGGAGGGCGCGCATCCTGGCCGGCCTGATCTGCGCGCGTTGCGGCGAGCCCGTTATGGAAACCAGTGCCCGACTTTTCAATGACCAGGTATTGTGCGTCCCTTGCTTCGACGCCGTCGAAAAACATTAGGCGGGTTTCGGATAAGATACCGTGCGCGGCCGCACATTGCGATTTCCTGCATTCCCCCTCGCCCTGTGGGACAGGGCCGGGGTCAGGGGATAAGAAGCGCAGCAGACGAAGCGGGATATATGGCCGAGCCGAGGCATGTGGTACAGGTCCTCGAGGCAAACGGCATGGGATGGAAATCCAGGTGACAGGGAGAAGGATCGACCATGGGGGATGGCTTGGTCAGTACCATTGCCGTGGATGGCTTGGCAAAACGATTCGGTGACGTTCAGGCGGTTGCCGATGCGAGCTTCGAGGTGTTCGAAGGTGAGCTCTTCGGATTTCTAGGCCCAAACGGGGCGGGGAAGACCACCACCATCAACATGCTCACCGGCTTGGCCCGGCCGGATGCAGGCAAGGTCCGAATCGCGGGCATCGATTGCACGGGAAACCCCAAGGCGGCCCAGCACCTGACCGGCGTGGTCCCGGACGAAAGCAACCTCTATCCCGAGCTGACCGGATTCGACAACCTGTGTTTCTGTGCGGCGCTGTACGCCATGAAAAAAAGGGAGCGAACAACACGGGCGCAGGAGCTTCTGGAAATGTTCGGCCTTGCCGAGGCCGCAAACCGGAAATTCGCCGGCTACAGCAAGGGAATGAAGCGCAAACTCACCATCGCCGCCGGGATCATTCACAATCCCCCCATACTGTTTCTCGACGAGCCAACGACCGGCATCGACGTGGCCAGTGCCCGACAAATCCGTCAGCTCATCGCCGGCCTGCACGGGGCCGGGACGACCATCCTCCTGACCACCCATTACATCGAAGAAGCCGAAAGGCTCTGCGGCAGGATCGCCTTCATCGTGCAGGGACGAATCGTGCGGATCGACACGGTGGGCAACCTCGTCCAACCCATGCAGGAAAAGCATGTCATGCAGTTTGCCGTGTCGAACCGGGACAACGCCCTGCCCGGCAAGCTCGCCGAAGCATTTCCAAGTCTGACGTTCCAGGGCCTTGTCGGGGGGCTCATTCGGGTCGAGGCCCGTGAAACCATAAACATAGGGCCCCTGGTGCGGTTTCTGGAAGACGAGGGGGCGCAGGTGAGAGAGGCCCGGCGCATGCAACCTTCCCTGGAGGACGTCTTCGTGCAGATCACGGGCATAGAGGCGGGTGCCATGCGCAAAGAAAAGGAGAAGAAGGGAGGCGGCGGCCCATGAAATGGTGGATTCCCTTTTGGAACATCCTTGTCAAGGACATGCGGGCCTATTACCTCAAACCTCCCAATATCAGTTGGGGTTTGATCTTTCCCCTTGCGTGGACGGGGATGTTCTTTGTCAGGTCCGGCGGTGGCTTGGAGAGCATCCTTTCCATCCTGCCGGGAGTGGTGGTCGTTTCCATCCTCTTCGGGACCACCTCCATGCTTTCGGTGACGGTTACCTTCGAGAAAAAAGGAGGATCTTTCGACCGGCTCTTGCTTGCGCCCATACCCTTGAAACTTCTCATGCTGGCCAAGACATCCGGGGCGATCCTCTTCGGTGCGGCCAACGCCTTGATCCCCATTATCCTTGCGGCCTTCTGGGTCGACCTTTCTCAGGCCGCCTGGAGCGCCGTTTTGCCCGCCATCTTTCTTCTCGCGGTGACCTCCACATTCCTCGGGCTCTTCATCGCCGTCTCCGTAAGCGAAGTCTTTGAAGCCCAGACCTTCTCCAACTTCTTTCGCTTTCCCATGATCTTTCTCTGCGGACTGTTCTTCCCGATCGAACGTCTGCCCGTTTTTCTCCGGCCTCTTTCCTACGTGCTTCCCCCGACGTACGGCGCCGACATCCTCCATGGCGCCTTCAATGTCGGAAATGCAATGCCGCTGCCGATGGATTTCGCACTGCTCATTCTTTTCTCCATAGGTCTTTTCCTTGTCAGCCTGCGAAACATACGAAGGCGTTGGATCGCATGAAAAGGTCCGCAGAATCGGGCTTGCCCCTGTGTTCGGCCGCAAAGCACGGTGATAGGGGGGGGACGGGCATGCAACGGGAAGACCCGGTGGTGGGCCATGCTGGCAATGACGGTGCCTTCGTGCGGGCCTGGGCTTGGGAAGGCCGCAGCGCTTGAATTGTCGCACCTTTGTGCTATAGAGGCTTTTCCATGGTCACCCAGGTGTACCTCGGGGTGATCACCATTGCGGCCCCCTCCGTTCCCGCCGTCTTGCGGGAGTGTGTGACAAAAGGAGTGCAGGCTGCTGTTCCCATCTGCGCGGGGTTTGCGGAAACCGTCGAGCAGGGGCGGCGCCTGCAACACGGGGTGCCAAGGATCGCCGGCGAGGCCGGGATACCG
>Ga0209270_1002094_pt1 | contig 22833 bp, 15 predicted proteins | sample MTBAKSrepl1MetaG_FD_187456 | JGI IMG/M metagenome (GOLD analysis project Ga0209270, IMG submission 187456) | Enrichment culture microbial communities from Arthur Kill intertidal strait, New Jersey, USA, that are MTBE-degrading - MTBE-AKS1... | ecosystem: Environmental > Aquatic > Marine >...
GTCGGCGGCCGACGGCAGCCTCTGGTTCGCCACCCAGGCCGGCGGACTCCACCGCTATCAGGACGGCCGCTGGACGCCGCTGCCCGGGAGCGCCGACGCGTTTCAGAACGATCGGATCAACGCCCTCATGGACAGCGCCGCCCCGGGTCGCGAGCCGGTGATCTGGGCGGGCACGCACCACCGCGGCGTGGCGCGGATTGAGGCCGGCCGGAGCACGCTGTTCGACACCCGGCACGGGCTGCCACACAATCGCGTCTGGGGATTGTTCGGCCAGCGCGACGCCAACGGTCGGGTCACCATCTGGGCGGGGACGGAGGGCGGATTGGCGCGCCTCCGTCCGGGCGCTGACCGTTTCGAAACCGGACCGGGATTCCCGCGCGTGTCCGTGAACAGCTTCCTGGAAATGGTGGAGCCGGATGGCAGCCGCGCCCTGTGGGTGGGCACCTACGGCGGCGGCCTGTTCCGTTTTCACCGGAACATCTGGCGGCGTTACGGCAGCGCGGACGGCCTCCCCTCCGACCACCTCACCAGTCTGGAGGCCGCCGGCGGAACGGACAATCCGCAGGGCATCTGGATCGGCACCGATGGCGGCGGCCTGGCCTGGCTGAGCGAAGGGCGCGTCCACAGCCTGGGGATCGACGACGGCCTGCCGTCCAACGCGGTGTACAGTCTCCACGAGACCCGTCAGACCACGGGGGTGCCCGTCCTCTGGGCCGGCACCCGCAACGGCGGGCTGGCCGAGCTGCGGGGCGGGCAATGGCGGGTGATCAAGCCGGTGCAGCGCCCGTTTCCGCTGCCCGTGCTGGCCATTCTCGAGACGGTGGCGCCCGATGGCACGGCCAGTTTCTGGTTCGGCACCGACGGCGGCGGGCTGGCCCGGCTCACCGGCGCGCGCTGGGACGTGTTCAGCCAGGCTTCCGGGGCACTGCCCAACGACATCGTGCAGTGCCTCGCCGCGACCGCGGATCCCGCGGGCGGGACGACGGTTTGGGCAGGCACCCGCAACGGCGGGCTGACCCGCTTCGCCCGGGGGGCGTGGCGGAACATCGGCACGGGCCCAGGTCTCCTGCCCAACGACATGATCCAGGTCCTGCTGGAGACCGGCGGGTCCGACGCCGCGCAGTGCCTGTGGGTGGGCACCCGCAGCGGGCTGGCCCGTTTCGGCGACGGTCGGTGGACGGTGTTCGACACGCAGACCGGTTTGCCCCACAACTCCGTGCTCAGCTTGATCCAAACCCGACGGAAAGACAGCCCGCCTGTCCTCTGGGTGGGCACCGCCCGCGGGCTGGCCCGCTACGACGGCGCGTTCTGGCAAACCTACTCGAGCCGCGAGGGCCTGCTCAACGAATCGATCCAGTGTCTGCATGACTCCACGCTGCCTGACGGGCGGGAGGTGGTGTGGGCCGGTACCGACGGGGGCGGCGCCTTCTGCATCGACCTGGCTGATCCCGAACGGATCGCGCTCACCCTCACCGACGCCACCGATCCGCCCCTGCCCAACAACACGGTGTATAAGATCCTGAGTGACGCGGACCGCCGGCTTTACATGTTCACGAACAAGGGAGTGGCCCGGCTGACGCCCGCCACGCGGAATAACGGACAGGTGGGGCCGGTCTTCGACGTGTTCACGTTCACCGTGGAGGACGGTCTGCCCCTGAACCAGTGCAACCGGAATGCCGGCATGGTGGACCGGCTCGGCCGGATCTGGGTGGGGACGGTGGGCGGTGCGGCGGTCTTCGACCCCGGCCTGGAGGCCCGCGACTACACTCCCAAGCCGCTCCTGGTCCAGGGAACGCTCGTCCAGAGGGAAGGGTCCTCCCGGCGGTTGAGGGGCGGCGCCTCGCTCGCCTTCAATGAAAACGACATCGATTTCGAATACGCGCTGCTGAGCTTTTTCCGCCAGGAGGATACGCGGTACCGGGCCCAGCTGGTGGGGTTCGACCCCCAGCCGTCGATGTGGTCCGCCGACTTCAAAAAGGAATACCGGCGACTGCCCGACGGGAACTATGTGTTCCGGGTGTGGGGCCGTGACTACGCGGGCAACGTGAAGGGGCCGGTGGAAGTCGCCTTCACCATCCGGCCGGCGCCCTGGGCGACCTGGTGGGCCTACGCGCTGCTGGCCGCGCTGGGCGGCGGGCTGATGTACGCCGGTTTCAAGCTGCGTCTGCAGGCGCACCAGCGGCGGGAGAACGAACTGAAGGAACTGGTGGACGCGCGCACGCGGCAGCTTCAGGATGCCAACCGGACCCTGCTGGAATTGTCCTATCTGGATCCGCTGACCGGGATCGCCAACCGGCGGCAGTTCGACGAGCGCATCGACCAGGAGTGGAAACGGGCGGTTCGCGCCAGATCGCCGCTGGCGATGATCATGGTGGATATCGACTGGTTCAAGGATTACAACGACACGTACGGGCACCAGGCCGGTGACGCCTGCCTCAAGTCGGTGGCCACCGCCATGGCCGACGGGTTGTCCCGCGCCGGCGACTCCATCGCCCGGTACGGCGGCGAGGAGTTCGCCGTCATCCTGCCCCTGACCGATCTCGACGGGGCGGTCAAGGTCGCCGAACACCTGCGGCGGCGGGTCGAGGCGCTGGGCATCGCCAACTCCGCCTCCAAAGCCGGCCCGCACGTCACGGTCAGCTGCGGCGTCACCAGCCTGACGCCGGATCATGACGGCGCGTTGTCTGATTTCATCCGGCTTTCGGACTACGCCCTGTACCAGGCCAAGCAGGCCGGCCGCAATCGCACCATATCCCTCCACCCCATGGAAACGGGGAGCCGGTAGCCCCCACCGTCAGCGGCGCCATGTCAGCGGGCGTTGATCTCGGTGATCGCGTACATGCCGTCGCCGACCACGGCGTAGACTTTCAGGAAACGGGCCCGCACCGGCTTGAAGTCGATCTTCGGCTCGTAGGCCGGGTGCGCGTCGAGGGAGCTCATCGTGTCCATGCCGTCCGGGACGTTCCCGTCATCCTGGCTGACGGCGAACAGGCGGGTATACTTCACGCCGTCGACGGAATAGTCCACGATGTAGTCGTCGTTGTTGTCCACCTGGATCATGACGTCAAAGATGGGGCGGATCTTGCCGTAGTCGATGATGAAATACACTGCCGGATCGGACCAGTGCACGGTTTGGTCGTCCGTCCAGGTGGCCCCCTCCTCGACGATCTTGCCGTCCACCAGCAGGGAGGGGTTGTTGGCGAAGGTCCCGTAGCCCTTGACCGCCGGCCTGCCGGTGGCGGCTTCAACCGGTGTCCCGAAGGCCTGGATCTCCGCCACGCTGTAGGCGTCGTCGCCCTCGACGGCCTGCAGGCGCAGGTACCGGGCGACCACCGGTTTGAAATCGAGAACGGGCACGAAATCCGGATGATCGGCGTCGGAGCTCAGCGTGTCCATGCCGTTTTCGATTTCGCCGGCATCTGCGGGGATCGTGAACAAGAGGGAGTAATTTCGACCGTCCGCCGAATATTCGAGGCGGTACACGTCGTTGTTGTCCACCTGGAGCGTGATTTCATTCAACTGAAGCGCCGCGCCCAGGTCCAGCGTGAACGCCACGTCCAAATCGGTCCAGTGCACGCAGCGCGGGTCGTCCCATGCATCCTCCTGACCGACGAACACGCCGTCCGCCATCAACCTGGCGTCCTGGGAGAAAAGGCCGGATCCCTTTACGGTGACGGGCTTGACGGGCGGAGCCGCCGCCAGCACCAAGAACGCCAACCCCATGATCATCAGTCCCGACAATCGCAGATGCCTGTTCATGGACTCCTCCTGGAGGGAATATGTGCCAGCTATTATAGCCGGGGATTCGATAACGGAAACCACAGTTTCGTCCGGTGTCGGGGGGAAAGCGGCCACCGGCCTCAAGGCGCGGGCGGCTGATAGTTGGCGGTGGCGACGCCCGGCGGTCCGACCTTCTTGGCCGCGTACATCAGCGCGTCGGCCTGGGCCAGAACGGCGGGCAGGACGGGCGCGCACATGCCGGGGACGACCACGCCGCCGCACGCCGCCGTGACGGTGATGGCGATGCCGTCACCGCTGACGGTGTGGCTCAGCGACGCGATGCGGTGGGCGACCGCATTCACCGCGTCCGCGGCGGCGCCCGGCAGAAAGATGAGGAATTCGTCCCCGCCGTAGCGGCCCAGAAAATCCCCGTCGCGCAGGCAGCCCTGGATCTTGCCGGCCATCGTGCGGAGCACGTCGTCGCCCGTGGTGTGGCCCAGCGTGTCGTTGACCGACTTGAACTTGTTCAGGTCCACCAGAATGGAGCCGAATTGGCGATTGCCGCGACCGGCAGAGCCCGCCGCCTCCTCGAGCCGCTCCATGATCGCGCGGCGGTTCATGAGGCCGGTGAGCGGATCATAGGTGGCCAAATGGGTCAGGCGGCGGTTGGCGTCCTGGAGTTCCGTGGTCCGCTTGTCCACTTCGACGGTCAGCTCCCGGGTGCGGCGCCGGAGGATAAAGGTGCGCCAGCGATAAACGCCCACCACGGCGGCCAGGGCCAGCGCCGCCAGCAGCGCCTGGAACCAGGTCGTCAGCCAGAACGGCGGATGAACCGTGATGGGCAGGACCGCGGTCTCGCTCCAGATGCCCGACTCGTTCACCGCCTGGAGCAGCAGGCGCAGCTTGCCGGAGGGGAGATTGGTGTAGCGCAGCTCGGCGAGCTGGCGGACCGGCAGCCACTCCTCCTCGAGCCCTTCGAGCCGGGCCCGGTAGCCCACGCGGTTGCGGTTCCGGAACGACAGCACGGCCACCTGAAACGTGATCGACCGTTCGTCCCACGTCAGCTCCAGCGACTGGGGGAAGTCGACCCGGCGGTCGGTCAGTTCGGCCGATTCCACGACGAGGTTCGGCGGGATGGTATTGGGGTAGTGCCGGTCGGGGTCGTACTGGGACAGCCCATCGACGGTGCCGATCCAGATCTCGCCGCCGGCGTCGCAATGGAACCCGTACTGGTTGGTTTCGTAGCCCGCCAGGCCGTCCTCGGGAGTGAAGCTCTCCACGCGGCCGTCGGTGCCGATGCGCGACACCCCGCGGGTGGTGCCCACCCAGATGTTGTGGCGCCGGTCCTCGCCGAAAAAGTAGACGTGGTGCGACGTCAGGCCGGGCTGGTCGTTGAGGAGCCGCCAGCGGCCGTTGCCGTCCATCACCGCCAGTCCGGCATCGGAACCCACCCAAAGACGGCCGACGCTATCCTCAAAAATGCTGTTGATATAGCTTTGCCGCGACAGCGGCGGCCGTTCGGCCAGCTTGACGACGCGTTCGCCATCGCAGAAGAACACGTCGGTTTCCACCGTGGCCCAGACCCCGCCGGCCCGGCGGGGACAGAAGTGGGCGCAGAAGGTCAGGGGTTCGCCCGCGGCGGTGGCCGTCCAGGCGCGCCACGCGCCGTTCACGTCGCGCATGACCAGCCCGCCGGTTTCGCCGCGCCCGCACACCCACAGGCGGTTCTGATGATCGAAGGTGGCATCCCACAATTCCGCCCGCGGCACCGGGACCGACGGCGGCATCAGCTGGAGCCGGCGTTGACCGCGCGGGCGGTGAAACAGTGAGGTGTCGGTGAGAATCCACAAACCGCCGTCCGCCTCCGGCAGTACCTTCCAGACCCACTCGGTGTCCAAACCGTCGGCCAGGCCGATGGTCTCCAGCACCTTCGAATTCGGCCGGACCTGGTAATGGACCGCCCCGTTCAGCGTGCCCAGCCAGAGGGCGCCGGCCGTGGGGCTGGAGGCGATGCCGAACACGCAGTCGCTGGGCAGGCCCTGCTTCAGGCCGTGATTGCTGAGCGCCACGCCGCCCAGGCGGGCCAGGCCGTTGATATCGGTGCCCACCCACACGTTCCCTTCGCGGTCCTCGAAGGTGAAATTCACCACGTTAGACGGCAGGCCCATGTCGGTGTTCCAGTGCTGGAACGCTTTTTCACCCACCCGGCGGAGGAACAGCGCCGAGTCGCTGGTGCAGATGTACAGCGTGCCCGAGGGGGCGGCGTAAATGCGGTAGATGGTGCGGCCGGTGACCTGGCCCGATGCCAGCATCGAATGCCAGCCGGCGGCGTCCTTCAGGAAGGCGCCGCTGGTGCTGGTGCCCAGCCAGATGCCGTCGCCGGTGACCGCGATGGTCCGGATCTGGTTCCGGGGGCAGGGGATGTCCATCTGCTGATAGCCGCCGCCGGGCTCGTACCGCCACAACCCCTGGTCGCCGGCGATGAGAATCGCGCCCCGGTCCGAGGCCAGATCGTAGATGATCTGGCGTTCCAGTCCGTCTGGCGCCGGTTCGGCCCGGAATGTATCCTTGGGCACGCGGTAGGCGCCCTGGTCGGTGCCGATCCAGATGGCGCCGTCGCGGTCCTCCAGCAGGGCGCGGCAGCGCGGTTTCTTCAGGCTTAAATTGGCGATGGGCGTGAGTCGTTCGCCGCGCATGACCACGGTGCCGCCGGCGGTGGCCACCCAGAGTGTGCCGCGGCTGTCCACGAGCAGTTCCTGGATCCGGCCGCTGGGCAGGCCGTCGTCGGTGGTGTAGTTGTGGAACCGGCCGCCGTTGTACCGGGCCAGGCCACCCCACGTGCCCACCCAGATGTACCCCCGGTTGTCCTGCACCATGCTGGCCATCTGCGACTGGGGCAGCCCGTCCCGCAGGGTCTTGACATCGAAGGGGAGCACCTGCGCGCTCGCGCACGTGCTCCCGCCCCACAGCATCAGCAGGGCGAACCCCAGGCGGCAGAACAGGCGCGTGGTCATGGCTGACCTCCCCGGTTTGAACTCGAAGCGGGTCCGGCTGAACCGTCCCGAATACGGATGGCGTGGCGGCAAGTTGGCATGACAGGTCCATTGTAGCAAGGCGGCGACGGGTTGGCAAAGGTTTGCCCCGCGGGGCGCCAGGGGCGCGTTGACAGGGGGCGGGCGGTTATCTACAATCAGATGGTTTCCACGCCAGGGTTCCGATTCGGATTCACGGGAGTGCCAGTTGGTTGTCGGCGCGGCGAAGACAGAACGGTTCACCCACTATGGCCGGTACTACCTGTTGGCGGTGCTGGCCGGGGGACTCGTGCTGGCGGCATTGATCCGCCTCGTTCAGCCATTGGCCTGGGACCGAATGTCGTGGCGCGTGGCGGGCGGGCTGCTGCTGGCCGCCGCCGCCGGCTTCGTCCTGCGCAGCGCGCGGCGGCGGATTGTTTTCGGGGCTGCCGCCTCGTGGCAGCAATCCGGCGCGTTCGAAGCCATGATCCAGATTGTTCAGATCGGCAGCCCGTGGATGCCTCTCCGCTCGTTCGAGACGGAATTCCTGGTCCGCGAACTGGGCGGCTCCAGCCGGGAGCGGATCCGGCGGTGGCTGACCGCCCGCGACGCGGGGACCTGGGTCACCGTCGCGGCGGGCCTGACGGTGGCGGCCGGATTATTCGGATTCGGCTGGGGCGCCGCCATCGGCGGCGCCGCGACCGCGGCGCTGCTCGTCGCGGCGGCGGTCCGGAGCGGAGAACCGGCCGCGGTGATGAAAAGCGTGCTGTCGGGCCTGGTCTGCTGGGGTGCCGAAGGGTGGCTATTCGTCCACTTCGCCGACGCGGTTCCGGAAACCGCCGTGGCTTGGACGATGTATCTCTTCTTCACCGGCCTGGTGGAAGTGTCGCCGGTGCCGCTGGGCATCGGCGTCCTGGAGCTGCCCGCCTTGCTGGCGTGGCCCGGAGTGGGCGCAGCCCTGCTCCCGCTGATGGCGTTTCACGCCGCCCGCCTGCTGGTGCTGGCGCCGCTGTGCGCGCTGTTCCTGCACCGGTTCAAATTCGCCGCCGGGGACCTGCTGAGCCCGGCGGTGATTCTGGCCATGCGGCACAGCCAGCGGCCACCCGGCGGCTGGCCGTGGCCGGAGGGCGACGGCGGCGACGGTCCGCTGGTCAGTCTGGTCATCCCGGCCTACAACGAGGCGGACCGTCTGCCCGCCTTCCTGGACAGCGTGGCGGCGCACATGGCCCGCTGCGGGTACGCCATGGAAGTGGTCGTGGTGGACGACGGTTCGCGCGATCGCACCGCCGGGATCGTGGCGGAATGGTCGGCGCGGGACGGCCGGTTCCACCTGCTGCGGCAGCCGGCCAACCAGGGAAAGGGGGCGGCGGTGCGCCGCGGGGTGCTCGAGGCGCGCGGGCGGTACGTCGCGTTCGCCGACGCCGATGGCGCCACGCCGATCGAGGAGCTGGATCGCTTTCGGCCGGCCATGGCGGCGAACATCGAGGTGATCATCGGCTCGCGGCGGCTGGCGTCGTCGGACGTCCGGCGCGAGCGGGAAGGATTTCGCCAGATGATGGGCAACGCCTTTTACACCATGGTCAACCTGCTGGCGGTGCCCGGAATCCGCGACACCCAGTGCGGCTTCAAGATGTTCCGGCGCGACGCCGCGCAGCGCCTCTTCGCGTGGTCCTCGGAGAAGGGGTGGGCGTTCGACGTGGAGATCCTGTACCTGGCCCAGCGGGTGGGCTACGCCATCGAGGAAGTAGCGGTCAACTGGCGCGCCGTCGAGGGCTCCAAGGTCAGCCCGCTGGCGGATTCCCTGCGCATGTTCGTGGCCGTGTTCCGGATCCGCGCCCGCCAGGCCGGCTTTCTGCGGCACCGGCAGGCCGGGAGATAATGCGGCCGGTCCGGGCCGGCCGCTGTCCCCGGGTGCCCGGAGTTGACGGACCGGCGCGCGTCACCTACAATACAGACAAGGTCCGAGCATTCAGGAGTGCCGCCCCATGGAGCACGACGACGAAAAGGGGATGCTGTTCTATCCCAACCCGCTCGACCGGGACGTGGCCCGGGCCCCCCGGGTGCTGGTGGTGACCCGTTGCTTCTGCCCCAACGGCCACGACCTGGTGAACCGCCGTGCCAGTTTCAACAACCACCCCGGCATCCTGCTGCGGGTCCGCGGCCGGAAAGGGGAGGGGCTGGTGGCACTGAGTCCCGTGTTCGGCGAGAAGTGCCGGGTCGCTTTGGACGTCGACCTGGAGGAGGGAGACATCCTCGAGCTGTTCTGCCCCGTCTGCGGCGTGGCCCTGCCCGTCTACGCCCCGTGCCCATGCGGCGCCCGTCTCATCACCCTGTTCCAGTCACCGCGCGCCGATTACTCAAACTGCATCGGGATCTGCAACCGGGTGGGGTGTGTCAATGCCGAGGTGAAGCGCGAGGGGGAATTGATTGTGCTCGCCATGCTCGACGGCGACGCGCCGTCGGATGCCGACGGCAGCCCGGAGTGATTCCATCGAAGTGACAGGGGGAAGCCGCAAGTGACGCAGAAGGAAACCCAGGCGGAGCGACTGGCGCGGTTGCATGCGGTCCTTGAGGAAGTGACGCAGGAAAACGAGCGCCTCGCGGGAGAAGTTGAGGCGCTGCAGGCGGAGACGCAGACCATCCTGGAGCTGCTGGCCGCCCTGCTGTACGCCCTGCGGGAAGATGAAGACCTGCAGCCGGTGCTCGATGCGGTCGCTGCCGAGCTGTACCGCCGGCAGCAGGTCGATTGAGCGGTTTCTTCAGCCGGCCGCAGGCGGCGAATGCGGCCCGCCGGCACGATGAAATGTTCTGGCGGCGGATGTTCGACTTCCGTCCGGCGGGTCAGGCGCGGTGCTGCAGGTCGCGGATGATCTCTTTGAGCATCCTCTGGAAACGCGGGTGCTCCCCCACCGGCGGCAGTATCCGGATGGCGAGCCCGGGGTGGTTCTGCCGGGCGGTTTCGGCTTGGGCGGGGATGTCTTTGGCGACGTGGCCGCCGCCGGACATGAACAGGGGGAGGATCGCGATGCGCCGGAATCCTTGGCGGTCGGCTTCGGCGACCGCGTCGGTGAGCGTCGGCGGCACAAATTCCATGTAAGCCAGCAATGGGGCGGTGCCGTCCCGGGAGTCAACCAGGTCGCGGACCAAATGCTCGAACGGTTTCCGCCACCGGGGATCGGGGCTGCCGTGCGCCAGTAAAATCAGACACTCGTCTTTGGGCAAGGACCACCCCCACTGTGGATTTCCATCCATATACAGATGCCGGAACAGCCGGTTTGACGCGAAATGGCGGAACTCAGAGCCGCAGCCATTCGGCCTTCGCGCTTTCCAGCAGCTCCTTGACGCGGATGACGAAGCTGACCGACTCGCGGCCGTCGATGATCCGGTGGTCGTACGACAGCGAGAGGTACATCATGGGCCGGATCACCACCTCGCCGTCCACGGCCACCGGGCGATCCTTGATGGTGTGCATGCCCAGGATGGCCGATTGGGGATAGTTGATGATGGGCGTGGAGATAAGCGATCCGAACACTCCGCCGTTGGTGATGGTGAAGGTGCCGCCGGACATCTCGTCCACGGTGAGCTTGCCGGCGCGGGCCCGGTCGGCCAGGGCCTGGATGGCGGCCTCCAGCCGGGGCAGGTCCATCAAGTGGGCATCGCGGACCACCGGCACCACCAGCCCCTTGGGCGTCGACACCGAGATGCCGATGTCGCAGTACTCCGGGTAGACGATGTCGCCGCCCGAGATCCGGGCGTTGATCACCGGCATCTCCTCGAGGGCGCGGCAGACGGCCCAGGTGAAGAACGACATGAAACCCAGCTTCACGCCGTTTCTTGCCGTGAACGCCTCCTGATGGCGGGCGCGGAGGTCCATGATCGCCGACATGTCCAGCTCGTTGATGGTGGTGAGCATGGCGGTCTCGTTTTTGGCCGCCACCAGCCGGCGGGCGATGGTGCCGCGCAAAGTGGTCATTCGCTCGCGGCGGACGGGGCGTCGATCCGCGTCCGGCGCCGGCGCCGCGGGCTGGCTGCGGGCCGGGTCCAGCGCGTCCAGGACGTCCCGCTTCGTCACCCGGGCGCCGGGGGCCGCCGCGATCCGGTCCGTCGGAACGCCGGCGTCCGCAAGCAGCTTGCGGGCGACGGGGGTGAAGCGGGCCCGGCCGGAATTGCCGGCGGTGTCCGGGGTGACGGCGGGCGCAGACGCTGAGGGAGCCGGAGTGGCTGCCGCAGCGGCGCGCGCCCGCGCGGGTGCGCCCGCGGGCGGTGCCGCGGCGGTGTCGATCTCGGCGATGACCGTGCCGATGGGTACGGTCCGGCCCGTGGGCACGGTCACCGTCAGCCGGCCGGCCGCTTCGGCGTTGAGTTCCATGGTGGCCTTTTCCGACTCGATCTCGCAGACGGGCTCGTCGACCCGGACGTAGTCGCCGGACTCCTTGAACCAGCGGCCCACGACCGCTTCGGTCACGGATTCGCCGACGGCGGGCACCTTCACTTGGATCACCATGTTCCGCTCCCTCGATGAGATGCGTTTCGGCGCTACCGGAATGCCTGGTCCAGGATTTCCCGCTGCTCCAGTTGATGGATCTCGTGGAAACCGGTGGCCGGCGAGCCGCTTTCCCGCCGGGCGACCACCTGGAGCGACGGGATCGGGTACTTGCGCCGGACGAAGCAGGCCGCGCCCATGTTCTCCGGCTCCTCCTGCACCCAGTGCCACTGGGCACCGGCGTACCGCGCCTGCAGACGATCCAGGGCGGACTCAGCCACCGGGTAGAGCTGCTCCATCCGGATGATGGCCACGTCGTCGCGGTCGTCCGCCTCGCGGCGTTGCAGGAGGTCGTAATAAATCTTGCCCGAGCACAGCAGCACGCGCCGGACGCGGGCCGGATCGGCGGCCGGGTCATCAAGCGCCGGTTCAAAGCGGCCGCCGGTGAAATCGTCGAGGGGACTGACGCACCGGGGGTGCCGCAGGAGACTTTTGGGCGTGAGCACCACCAGCGGGACGCGCACGGGAAATTTCATGTGCCGCCGCAGCAGATGGAACAAGCTGGCCGGCGTGGTGCAGTTGGCGATGACCATGTTGTTGTGGGCGCACAGTCCGAGGAATCGTTCCAGCCGGGCCGACGAGTGCTCCGGGCCCTGGCCCTCAAGCCCGTGGGGGAGGAACAGCACCAGGCCGTTCAGGCGGTTCCACTTGGCCTCCGCCGCGGCCAGGTACTGATCGATGATCACCTGGGCGGTGTTGGCAAAATCACCGAACTGGGCCTCCCAGATGACCAGCGCCTGCGGCCGGGCGCCCGCGTAGCCGTATTCGAAGCCGAGCACGCCATATTCCGACAGGAGCGAATTAAAGGCCTCGAAGCGCGCTGGAGCGGAGCTGACGGCGTTCAGGGGGACGTACTCCTCCTCGGTATCCTCCAGGTGGAGGACGGCGTGGCGGTGCGAGAAGGTGCCGCGCTCCACGTCCTGGCCGCTGAGTCGGATGGGGGTGCCCTCGGCGAGCAGCGTGGCGTAGGCCAGCGTCTCGCCCATGGCCCAGTCGCAGCGGCGCTCCGCCACAAGGTTGTTGAGCCAGCCGTCGTAGAGGCGGCGGATCTTGTCAAAGATGGCGCGGTCGGCCGGCACGGTGAAGACCTGCCGTCCCACGTCCAGCAGCCGGTCGGCGGGGACGGCGGTGGCGGGCGAATCCACGAAATTGAAGTCGGCGGGGCGCCGCCGCCGGTCGCAGGCCCCCATCAGGTGGCAGTGGGGGAGCTGTTCGGCGCGCGCCGCGGCGAACTGCGATTCGAGCTCGGCGCGGAACGCCTGCTCCATGGCTTCAGCCTCGCCCGCCTCGATCTCGCCGCGCTTGGCCAGGCGGATCTGGTAGATCTGCCGGGGGTCGGGATGCTTGGCGATGACCTTGTACAGCTTGGGCTGGGTGAAGCGGGGCTCGTCCGACTCGTTGTGGCCGTACCGCCGGTAGCCCAGCAGGTCGATGAAGACGTCGGTGTGGAACGTCTGGCGATAGTCCAGGGCCAGCTCCGCCGCCAGCACCACGGCTTCGACGTCGTCGGCGTTGACGTGGAACACGGGTGACAGCGTCACCTTGGCCACGTCGGTGCAGTAGGTGCTGGAGCGGCCGTCGAGGTAGTTGGTGGTGAAGCCGAGTTGGTTGTTGGCCACCAGGTGGATGGTGCCGCCGGTGCGGTAGCCGTCCAGCAGGGACATCTGGATGACCTCGTAGACGACGCCCTGGGCGGCCACGGCGGCGTCGCCGTGGATGAGCACCGGCAGCACCCGCGCCAGGTCGCCGCCGTGGTCGGCGTCGAGGCGCGCCCGGGCGATCCCCTCGACCACCGGGTTCACCGCCTCGAGATGCGACGGGTTGTAGGCGAGCTCCACGCGGATGGCGCGGCCGTCGGGCGTGGTGACCTGCCGCGTGTAGCCGAGGTGGTACTTGACGTCGCCCACGAAGACATCGTCGCCGTAACGCCTCCCCTCGAACTCCTCGAAGATGTCGTGGGGCGGCTTGCCCATGGTGTTGGCCAGCACGTTGAGCCGGCCGCGGTGGGGCATGCCGATGACCACGTCGGCCACTCCGCTGCGCGCGCCGGAAGCGATCAGCGCGTCCAGCGCGGGGATCAGAGTCTCGCTGCCCGACAGCGCGAAGCGTTTCTGGCCCACGAAGCGGGCGTGGAGGAAATTTTCGAAGACGACCGCCCGGGTGAGCCGGTCCAGGATGCGGCGCTTGACCTCGGGGGAGAACCGGGGGCGGTTGCGGGTGGCCTCCATCCGCTGCCGCAGCCAACGGACGCGCTCGGGGTGCCGGATGTACATGAATTCGACGCCGACGGAGGCGCAGTACGTCTCTTCAAGATGGGCGATGATCTCGCGGAGCGGCGCCGGGCCGAGGCCGATCTCGGCGCCCGCCTGAAACGTCCTGTCCAGGTCGTTCGGGGTCAATCCGAAGTTGGCGATGTCGAGGGTGGGCGTGTACGGCCGCCGCGTGCGCACCGGGTTGGTCCGGGTGAAGAGGTGGCCGCGGGTCCGGTAGCCGTGGATGAGGTTGATCACCCGGAATTCGGCCGGATCGAAGGCGGCGGCGCGGACGTCGGGGCGGGATGGGGCGTCCGGCTCGGCCGATGATGGCGCGGCCTGGCGGAGGCCCAGGCCGAAGCCGCTGAAGAAGTGGCGCCAGCTGGCGTCCACCCGGGCCGGGTCGGCGGACCACTCGCGGTAGAGCGCGTCCACGAACTCCGGGTGGGCGCTGAACAGGAAGGAGTAGCGGGCCGGATCCCAGTCGGTGGAATCGGGGGGGGCGTCGGATCGGTTCTTGGTTGCGTCGTCGGCCATGCCGGAACCCTGCGATCCATTCTAGGTGACCTGTTTTCAGATGTCAAACAGGGTGGAACGGATGCAGCCGGCCGCCGGCGGTTCCGCCGGCACCGGGAGAGCGGGCAGGTGCGATCAAAGCTGGCGAAAAGCCGACCGGCGCCGGCGCCCGTCAGTCGGCGGCGTAGATGATCTCCAGGCGGCGGATCCGGAGTGCGGTCACCACCAGGACGGCGAGGGCGAACGCCGCCAGTCCCGCGACCGCCAGCAGCGGTGAAATCGAATCCGTCATCAGGGCGAACGGACTGGGCGGCAGCGGCACCGGATTGAGGGCCTGCAGGTAATACACCACGCTGATCATCTTGAGCCAGCCAGGGAGCAGGAAGTTGATGCTCTCGAGGCCGAACAGGGCCAGGACGGGGAGCACCGGATTCCGGAAAAGGGCGCCGAACAGGATGAAAACGGCCCCGTACCCGAGGCAGGCCAGCGCCGTGACACCGATGTAGCCGCCCAGGTATCCCAAACCGGGCCCGTGCAGCAGGTATTGTTCAAGGCCGGTCCGGCCCAGGGGTAACCGCATGAGCAGGAAGGATCCGGCGGCGCTGATGCCGAACAGCGTGGCGGTCGCCAGCAGCCCGGCGAGGAACTTGCCGGCCGCGATCACTTCCCGCCGGACCGGCGCCAGCAGGTAGTAGTGGAGGGTTTTCTCCAGCATGTCCCCCCGGAAGACGCCGGTGAAGATCGCCGCGCAGCCGAAGAAGACCAGGAACCGCAGGAAGAACGTCTGGAAGAAAACGGCATAGCCCTGGTCGAGCTGCACGGGGTTGGTCGGCTTGCCGATGACGATCCGCACGATCGAGACCGCCCCGATGATCAGGACGGGCAGCAACGCCAGCAGCAGGGGACCCACGAGCCGGCGGGCCCGACGGCATTTGCGCAGCTCCAGGCGGGTCACCGCCACGGTCTGGCGGCGCCACAGCCGCCAGGGCCAGGATGAGATCTCGGGCAGGGTCATGATGCGCGGCCTCCTTCGTTGCCGATGAGGTAGTCGTAAAGCGACTGCACGTCGTCGTCGGCGGGCTGGATGCCCTCCATGGCCAGGTTCTCGTCGACGGCGATGCGGTTCATGAGCCGGTAGAAGCCGGCGGCGTCCTTCGTCCGCAGCAGCAGGCCGCGGCCGTCGGGGTGGAGCTTGACCTCCACGGCGTGGTTGAGCTCGAAGATCCGCGCCGCCAGCACCGCCGGGCGGTCGCAGCGGACGAGGATCTGCATGGGGTGCTCCTCGACTTCCTCGCGGACGTCGTGGATGCCGCCTTCGGCCACCACGTAGCCGTGGTTCATCAGGATGACCCGGTCGGAGAGGATGTCCACCTCGTGCAGGATGTGGCTGGAGACGATGACGATGCACCCGTCCGCCGCCACCTCCTGGAAGATGGCGATGACCTCGGCCCGGGCCATGGGATCGAGGCCGTTGAGGGGCTCGTCGAGGATCAGGACGCGGGGCTTGTGGGCGATGGCCTGGGCCAGCTTGACCCGCTGCCGCATCCCCTTGCTGTAGGCGGCGATCTTCCGCCCGGCCGCGTCGGTCATGTTCACGCGGGCCAGGGCGTCCCGGGTGAGCGCCTCCACTTCCGTCTCGGGCAGGCCGTGGAGCCGCAGGTAGCCGCGGATGAAGTCATGGCCCGTCAGCCCCTTGGGGAAGGCGTCGTACTGGGTGCAGTAGCCCACGTGGCGGAAGACGCGCTCCGGCCGGCTCACCGGGATGCCCAGCACCTCGATCGCGCCCTCGGTGGGCCGCAGCAGGCCGGTCATGAGGTTCAGCAGGGTGGTCTTGCCGGCGCCGTTGGGGCCCACCAGGCTGGTGATGCCGGGCTCCACCGCCAGGCTCACCCGGTTGACCCCGAGCACCTCGCCGTAGAATTTCGAGACGTCGCGCAGGACGATGCGGCGGTTGGCGTCCATCATCGCACCACCTCGTAGGCCCGCACGCGCCGGTAGAGCAGGAACAGGAAGCCGGTGCACTGGGCCAGGATGATCACGCCGGCCCAGACGGGCGGGATGACGGCGTCCGTCTCGGCGAGGAAGAGGGCGTCCCAGACGATCTTGAGCAGCTCGGCCGGGTTCAGGACGACGCCCCACCGCGTGCTCAACATCTCGTTGAACGCTTCGGCGATGCCCGCGCTGATCAGGAAGAAGCCCAGGATCAGGAAACCGGCCACCGGCCGCCACTTCACCCAGGCGGAGAAGGCCAGCGCCAGCAGCGCCAGCACCAGGATCCAGGCCCAGGAGCCGAACCAGATCGCCACGGCGATCCGGATGTTGGCGAACAGCCAGCCCAGCCCCGCCATGGTGCTCTGGAAAAAGAAAAGCGCCAGCAGGGGGATCCAGGTCAGGAGCGAGAGAAAGCCCACCAGGACCGTCATTTTTCCGAGGATGTACTCGGTGCGGGAGAAGGGGCGGGCCAGGATGAGGGGCAGCGCGTTGTTGGACAGGTCCGGCGAAATGAGCCCCGGCCCCACGATGGCGGTGAGGAACATCCCCAGGCCCGTCTGGATCGCCAGAAAGTACAGGAAGAAGTCGGCGTCGATGGGAAGCAGGTCCCGGATGGTCTGGCCGATCATCTGGAGGCCGAGGGTGTTGTAATGCAGGTAGATCAGAATGGCGCCCACCGCCGGCGCGGCGAAACAGAGGATGAAGAACGAGAAGAAGAGCCGCGAGCGGAACAAGCCGGCCAGGGCGTACCGGGTCAGGACGAGAAAACGAAACCGGGGCGGCGTGAGCGGCCCCGCGTACGGTTGATAGTTGTGCTTATAGACCGCCATGACCGTTCTCCATCGCTTTCAGAAAGATGTCCTGCAGGGAATCGCGCTTGTAGTTCAGGCGCCGGATCTGGATGTCCCGCTCCGCGGCCAGCACGTAGAGGTCGCGGATCTCCACCCCCTCGGGCAGCACCATCTTGAGGCGGTTGCCCGGTGCGGCCGCGCACTCGCAGCCGCGTGCCGATGCCATGGCCAGCAGCGGCGCCGTGTCGCCGACAATCTCCAGTTCGAGGAATTTCCTGTTGGCGCGGCGTTCCTCCTCGAGGTTGCACACGTGGGCGATCCGGCCGGCTTTCAGGATGAGGACCTCGTCGCAGCAATCCTCCACGTCCTTGAGCAGGTGGGAGGAGAGCACGAGCCGCGTCCGGCCGGAGTCGCGGACCTCCTGGATGAGCCGGATCATCCGCTGGCGGGCCGGCGGGTCCATGCCGTTGGTGGGCTCGTCGAGAATCAGCAGCTCGGGTCCGTGGACGATCGCCTGGGCCAGCTTGGTGAGCTGGCGCATGCCGAACGAATAGGTCCCGATCTTCCGGTAGCGGGCCTCGCCCAGCCCCACCCAGGTGAGCGCTTCGTGCGCCCGTTCCAGCGCCGCGGCGCGGGGCAGGCCGGTGATCTCGGCCAGCATCCGGGTCAGGCGCAGGGCGCTGAGCCCGGCGATGAAACTGTCGTTTTCGGGCATGTAGCCGGTCAGCCGCCGGATCTCCCGGTTCTGGAGGCGGATGTCCAGGCCCATCACCCGGGCCGAGCCGGCCTGGGCCGGGTGGAAACCGAGCAGGGTGTGGATCAGGGTGGTCTTGCCGGCGCCGTTGGGGCCGAGTAGCCCGATGGCGCGGCCCGACAGGGTGCTGGTGAGTTCGTTGAGGATCGTCTTGGCGCCGAAACGGACCACCAGGCCGTCCAGCTCGATCAGGGCGGGACGGCCGTCGGGCACGGTTGGCGGGACACGGTCGGATGGGCTCATGCGTACTCCTTGAGCCGCCGGCGGGAGGCGGCCGGATGCCGCCTCCCGTCGGAAGGGGATCTAAAGCGTTTTCCGGAACGGACGCGGTCTGGTCTTGGCCGGCACCTTGCCGGATTCCGGCCGCATTTTCATCAACTGGTCCGGACTGGCGAACCGGGCCCAGTCGGCCGGGTTCAGGCCCATCAGTCCGGTGCCGGTGAGCACGATGCGGTCCGTCTCGCCGTACGCGCAGAAGAGCATGGGCTTGAGGTTCTGGAGGACGTTGCGCACCTGTTGGAGCTCGTCGGCGGACATCTTGCCCGCGCCGTCCGGCACGAAGTCGGCGAGCGAGCCGGCCAGCTTCTGCGCGTTGGAGTAAGCCACGGCGGAAAACTGGGCGTAGCGGTCCGCCGGCAGGGCCGCCTGGAAATCGGCGCTCCGGGGCAGGGTGTACCCGTTGATCCGGTTGGCGATGGCTTGCGTGATGAGCGACCGCTCGGGGGCCATGATGAGGTAGCCGTCGTGGAAGGAGTAGTGCACGGTGACGGCGCTGTCCGCTAACGCCACCGTGTAGTAGGTGTCGCCCGACACCTCGTCGCGTTGGATCGACAGGGTGGCTTTGCCCTCCTCGGCCAGCCGGCGGTTGATCGCCTCCGCCAGCCGCTCCAGCGAAAGCTGGAAGCGGGCGGGGTCGTCCACCAGCAGCACCAGCTTCCAGGCCGGTTTCGGCAGGACCGGTCCGTCCACCGCCAGGAGGAACTCACCGCCCAGGGGCGCGGCCAGGTCTTCCCGGATGCTCAGGCCCGTCTCGTCCTCGAATTTCAGGAACTCCTGCAGGTCCTCCGGATTGAGGGTGGCCAGGATGCCGAGCAGCTCGTCCACGATCGCCCGGGGCTCCTTGGCCAGGACGCAGGCCGCGGCGTAGGCGTCCGGCGAGACGAAGTCCAGCGTGCCCATGGAACCCGGGTTGCCGAGCCAGGAGGGGATCCCGCGGCGTTCCCCGGCGAACCCCACGGCCAGGCGGAGTTGGGGCTGGTCCGACACGGTCTTCTGTTCCGCCACCAGGTAGCGGACGTCCTGGAAGCCGAGCAGTTCGCGTTCGGCCGGATTGTCGGACGCGTGCTCCTTCTGGATGCCCGCCAGGTCGGCGGCGAACAGCCAGGCGACGCCGTCGGCGTACGACTGGGCGACCTGGGCGCCGAACGCGGATTCGAGAAAATGGCCCGGACCGGCGGCCGAGGCGGCGCACTGGCGCACGGCTTCCGGCTCGCTGCTCACGAACAGGTGATCGGCGGTGATGAGGACGTAGAGGGCCTCGACCCCGGCGGCGGGCAGCAGGGCCGGGTCATCGACCAGAATCACCGGCACCTCACGCCCCGCCAGGTTGTCCAGCCGGTTGATTTCGTCCGCCAGGGCGGCGCGCAGGGTTGCGGCGTCCTTCACCTCGGCCAGGAGCACGACGCCGGGCTGTTCGTCTTCGATGTCCCACACGCCCACCACCACCTCGTCACCGAGATGGGCGCCGAGAGTGCGGCAGCGCTGGATCAGGGCGAACACCTCGTCCATTTCCGCGTCGGACAGCTCCCGGTTCAGCGCGGCGGCCAGCTCCGGGTTGCTCCGGATGCTCTGGAAGAAGGTGTCACCGGCGTCGGCCAGCTGGGAACTGATATTGGGGACGGCCGCGACGATCACGGTGTCTTCGGGCAGCATGGCCGCGAGACGGGGGTCAAACCGCAGCGGGACGTTTGTCACCGTCTGGAGCAACTGGTGGCTCGTGTCGGCCACCTGCTGCAGCAGGGCCTGGTATTGATCCGCCTCCAGACTCCAGCCCACTTCCCGGGCCAGCGCCACCGGCCGGATACTGACATGAGTGGTGACCTGGTGGCCGGGGAACAGCTTGTTGGTCCGGCCGTCGTGATCCACCCAGACCTCGCCCTCAAGCACGGAAACGCGCGATCCCTTGGGACCGCTGGTGACGCTGAACACCGTGCCCTTGACGGAAACCTGGCAGTCGGCGGTATCCACGAACAGACGGTGGCCCTCCGATTGGCGGGCGGCGCGAACGATGACGCTACCATGCCGCAGGTCCACGGCCGCGCCGTCGGAGCGGCCGTTGACGGCCAGCTCCGCGCGTTCGTTCATTTCCACCCGGCTGCCGTCCGCCAGGGTCAGGATGGCGCGGGCGCCCCGGGCGGTGCGCACCGCCTGTCCCGGCGGGATCGTCGCTCCCGCCGCAACGGGCTGGACCCGGCCGTCCCGGACGGTGAACAGGTGCCCGTTCACGGTGTCCACAACGGCCGTGGCCCCCGCGCGGTCGGCGAACGGGTTCAGGTAGAGGAACAACGGGATGGCCAGAGCCAGGAGCAGGACGGCCGCGGCCGCCAGGGCCCAGCGCGGCGAGAGGGCCACTGGCCGGCGGACCGGCTGGGCTGAGGCCGGCGCGGCGGATTGCCAGGCCGCCTTGCGGCAGGGGACGCAATTGCGCAGGTGGTCTTCAACCAGCGCGCGGCGGCCGGCCGAAAGACTCCCGTCCCGATAGGCGGGAATCAGCCGGCGGAAGTCGGCGCAGTTGCGGATGCAGGCGTCGTCGGCGATGGCGGCCGGGGGGGCGGCCTCCGCCTCGAGTTGCTGCCGGACCCGCGCGGAGGCGGCGGCGAATTCGGCCGCGTCCGGCATGTCCGCCTGCATGGCGTCGATCAGGTCATCGAGTTTCGGTTTGCGAGTGTTCATGGTTGTTCTCCCTGTTCAGAGCTGCATGTCTGTCTGGAGACGGCGGCGGGCGCGCAGAAGGGTGACGGCGACGACGCCCCACGAGATGCCGAGCATCCGGCCGATCTCGTTGTTGGTGTATCCCTCCACGTGGCGCAGGACGAAGATCTCCGCCGCCCGGGGGCTGAGCCGGGCGATGGCCGCGCGCAGGCGGTCACCCAGTTCGGCTTGGGCGCTCACTTCGTCGGGCCGCGGCTGGCCGGAGTCGCGCGAACCGGGCACCGCCTCCAGCGACGCGCCGCGGCGGCGTTTGCGCAGGAGGTCCAGCGACAGGTTCACGGCGGCCCGGTGGAGGTACGGACCCGGGTTGACACCCGGGTCGGGGCCGGCCTCCCGTTCGATGAGCCTGAGAAACAGGCTGTGCAGCACGTCCTCGGCGTCGCGCATGTTCCGGGTGATCCGGAACGCGGTGCGGAGGATCATGGCATGATGGTCCCGGTAGAGCCGGTCGATGTCGGTCGGCAAAGCCGGGGAGGGGAGGGTGGCCGGGGCTGCGTGCATGTTCGTCACTCCTTCAGGTGTCTCCTGGGAGAAAGACGGCTGAGCGGTGGATTTATTAACAGGGTAGGTGACATTTTTCATCTGCATCGATCCGTTCCTTTCCTCGAAGTACGCAAGGACCGGGCGGATTGTTCGGGTTAAATGGGGTCCGGCGGGGCGTTTCCGGTCAGCGGACTCCGGAACCGCAGGTTGCCGGATCGAATCCTGTCGGGTGAAATAATAAACAATAGGTTACAAAAACAGTACGCTGCGTCGCGTCGCGCGTGTCATCGTGGCGTGTCCCAGCCCCTGCTGTTCACTGTTTACTGCTCACTCTCTGTTTCGTGCGACGGCACGACGGTTTGGAGTGCGGCGGCACGACGCCGCTCTGGATGGCGCGGGACGCGCGGGCAGGATCGCGGGATTGTTGCAACAGTCAGCTCCCAGTCTCTGCTGTTCACGGTTCACTACTCACTGTTTCGTGCGACGGCATGCCGGTCTGGAGTGCGGCGGCACGACGTCGCTCTGGATGGGCGCGGGACGCGCGCAGGGCGCAACCGCGGCATACGGTTAGTCGCGGATAGCCGGATCCCGGCGCCCGCTCCGGGGCGCGGCGGCCGCCGTAGGCCGCGTTCATCGAACGCGGGCCGCGGCACGATCCCGTCGCGCGAGCGGCGGCGGGGTGTAGCCCGGACCGACAGGTCCGGGTCCGCCACGGGTCCGTGCGGCCGAGCTCCGCAGGAGCGACGGGGAAGGAGCTGACGATTGGGGGCCCCATGTTCGGCCCCAATTCAGGGTTGTGCCGACAGCAAGGGGGGACATCCATTTTCTCCCAAGGGTCATTGGCTCTGTCGTGTGTCCTTGGCTCTGCCCCGTTTCCGCCGCCGCTTGCGCGGCTCTGCCCGGCCCTTTGTTTACCGCCACCCGGGCCTCGCGGCCCGGGCTACATGCCGCGTCCGCTGGCGCGGCCGGACCGCGGGATCGATCGATCCGATCCCATGGATCGTGCGGGTTCAGCGGGCCGCGTCCGGCGGACGCGGCCTACGGCGGAATCCAAAGCGGCGTCGAGCCGCCGCTTTGGATGGGCGCGGAGCGCGCGGAGTCAAATCGCGGGGTACAGTGAAGCGCGCAAAGCAACATCCCGGCGCCTGCTCCGCAGGAAACCAGAGCGCAGACGTGTCTGCGCACTCCAAACCGGGTACTCCGGTGCGTCCGATCGTCCGCCACCGTTCCGATTCTGTTTCCCACGGATTCAACCCACCGAATTCGCGCGCCGCGATCCGACTCCCGGCGGGAGGCGAGGACATTAGCCGGTGGCCAGGCCGGGCCCGGCAGGGCCGGCCGCAGCCACCGGAAAGCTGGACATTTTTCGACACCCGCGCCCTGACGGGGCGCGAGGATCATGCAGAGCGGCCGATCGCGCTCAAACCGTCAACAAAGGTTCGTCGGCGCGCGTTCATCGAACGTGCGGTACGCAAACACACGGCGTTCGCCAAACGCGGCCCGTTGGATCTCCACGATTTATCGGATGCCGCTCTCCCAGCGCCCGCTCCGGGGCGCGGCCGCCGGTTGGGGGGGCCGGTATCCCGGTGGCCGCGGCCGGCCCTATCGGGCCCGGCCTTGCCCCGCGGCACGCGGGGCTAATCTCCCGGCGCGCCCCCGGCGCGCCCCGGAGATGGCGGTTTGGAGTGCGGCGGCACGACGCCGCTTTGGATGGGCGCGGAGCGCGCGGAGTCAAATCGCGGGGTACAGTGAAGCGCGCAAAGCAACATCCCGGCGCCTG
>Ga0209270_1002098_pt1 | contig 22784 bp, 21 predicted proteins | sample MTBAKSrepl1MetaG_FD_187456 | JGI IMG/M metagenome (GOLD analysis project Ga0209270, IMG submission 187456) | Enrichment culture microbial communities from Arthur Kill intertidal strait, New Jersey, USA, that are MTBE-degrading - MTBE-AKS1... | ecosystem: Environmental > Aquatic > Marine >...
TTTTTGTGTCTGTTTTTCAAAGAGCACAATCCGATCCATAGACTTGGAATCGGTTCATTTTGTCGAACAGTGACCAGATATCCGGTCTTCCACGGAGCTATGTGATTTGTTCAGGAAGCCCTAATTAATAGCGATTCGCATGGAAAAGGAAGGAAACAACAAACAAATGCTAGTATTTATGAATAGAATGGATTTGATGCGAGGGTCAAGTGGTAACCACAATTTACGGCACGACAGTCAAAAAGACCGATTGAAACTTCACTACGTGGATCTCCGAAAAAATGACTGTCGAAACCTGAGCTTTTTGCTATTTTTCATCAAATCCGAATGATAAGGCGGTATCAAGATATTGTGGTCATGGGGGATACTGCCAGACCGGTGATTACATATCAGCCTTCGTAGATATCATTTGAATTTGGATGGTTGTGATGTATTGAGATTATCCCAAGAAAATTGGGACTGTCAAATCCTATGCTGAATACCCAATAACCTGAAAAGGCCCGATCGGTTTTTTTCAGGCAATATATATTCAACCATGGTTTGGTATTACCGATAGATATCACAGGTCCTGCCAAACCTGCGATAAGAGAATAAGCGTGCATTAATACCTGCTGACAAGCACGACAAATTACAGATACTCGCTCCTTATGTGACCCAAATGACTTCTCTCGTGTATGCCTTCGAAATAAAACCACTCATAGCAGTTCAACAGCCCGATAAAAGGGTGTTTAGCCGTCATAGCGCTGCAATCATGCGTTTTACATACCTCGAAATACCCGTCCATCTCGGTACACACCGCTTCCATCATTGTCATGAGTAGCACTTTTGAAAGGTCGCTGTCGGGCTCCGTTCCCGGCGCTGGCAAATCCGGCATCTGATCGTATGTAATTTCCCCAAAAATTTCTCGAACCGGGACTTCCGTTACCGAGGTCTCCCCGGTATTCTGAAGGTCTTGGGTAAAACCTTTGACGAGCCCGGTTATCCGCTTTTTTGCCAAATAGATATGGTGAAATTGCGCCGCAGCAGGCCAGGAGTCCTCCTTTGGTGCCTTCCGGAAACCATCCTCATCCATCAGGTTCAGCAATTCATTAAAAGTTTGTCGATTTTCAGATCGCAATTTTTCAATGATATCGATGTTCATGGTTTGTCCCATCCCTTCCTTGGTCTATACATCGTGTGATCAATTCCCGCTTGGCACTGCTGTGCACAAATATAGCGGCTAAAATGGGCACTATTTTCAGGTTTTCAACTCTAAGAGACCTTCACTGGTGGGGATGCTTACAGTGTGGGTAAAAATGGTTGTGGGGTGGATCGTCCAATATTTCTGGCGGCTATGCAGCCCTAATCTCCTGCGGCGGATAGATCATGGTTGAGACCGGGGATATCGACAATTTGGACAGTGACCGGGCAGTGATGATTGCTGATATGATTCAACCCATCGCGGCGTATTGCAGTGGTGATCAATGTCCGGTTCATTGTTCGCTTCAAAGCTCTTGGCACCTCCACTACATCTAGTGGTGGCGGCATTTTATCTAAAAGAACCAAAAGCCGGAAAACCAATAACCACAGATTGCCAGATGAACCGAAACTGCGATATTCAAGCGATATCACAGGCCCGCCAAAACCTGCGATACGAGAATACAAACTCAAGGCCATCCTTTTATTAAAGTTCCTGCTGAACTAGTGGAGCCAGATTAACATAATCAGTACTTCCCTATAAGATACCGGAAATCACCGCGTGAACAATTGGCAAATAGAAAGCCTGTGAAAAGTTCAATCCAGATCCAGGCCGGCTGGTGCCAACGAATGATTATTGTTGTTGACAGCGAACTAACTACGTGTATATTCACCTATCATGGAACTCAAAGACAAAGACCTTAACCTTAAATGCTGGGAGGTCGCCGGTACATGTGTGGCAGGCAATTTACGCAGAGTATCGCGGGCGGTTGCCAAGGTTTATGACGAGGCGTTGAGGCCCTCTGGGCTTCGGGGGACCCAGTTCAACTTAATGACGGCCATCATTTTAATGGGTCCGGTGACCATTTCAAAGCTGGCCGAGGCGCTGGTGATGGACAGAACCACTCTTACCCGCAACCTTGGACCTCTTCAGAAGCAGGGGCTGGTTGATATCTCCACGGGTGATGATCAGCGCATCCGTATCGTGGCGGTGAGCCGTGAAGGCAAGCATGTATACCAGGAAGCACTGTCTTTATGGGATAAAGTGCAAAACGAAATTGCGGGCAAACTGGGGAAAAATCGAATTAGGTCACTGCTGGCGGATCTGAAAGCTGCAGCTAAGGTTGTTGGGTAAAAATTTTCATTTAAAATGTGTATATACACTTTTATCCGGGTTCATTAGGAAAAATTTCCATTGAATCATCAACTCGATTTTTCAACTCTGAAAGGGCCGTCGATGGGTGAGCAGGCATCAGCATTACAGAAAAATCTTTACGTTGATTCGGTTCCCACCCGAGAGCGGCCGGATAGGACCTTGACCGAAGATCTTCTTGAAGGGCCGATTCTCCCACTGTTGATCCGCCTGGCAAGTCCAAATGTGTTGGCTTTTTTCATCCAATCCATGGTTAGCATCGCCGAAGTCTGGTACGTTGGGCATTTAGGCACACTCTCTCTAGCGAGTTTGGCCCTTGTGTTTCCCTTGTTGATGCTGATGCAGATGTTATCTGGTGGCGCGCTCGGTGGAGCAGTGGCATCCTCGGTTGCTCGATCCATCGGGTCCGGGCACATCGATCGGGCGCAAGCACTCGTCTGGCATGCCCTGGTGCTGGCATTTGCGGGTGCCGGTCTTTGCAGCGCACTCTATTTTTTATTTGGGCAAAGCTTCCTAAAACTGCTGGGAGGCCGCGGCGAAATTTTGATTGGGGCCCAAGCGTATGCGGTCGTCCTATTTTCAGGTTGCGTTCTGATTTGGACCACCAACATCCTTGCCAGTATATACCGCGGCATGGGAGACATGAAATCCCCCTCCGCAGCCCTGGTACTGGGCGTCTTTATTCAGATCCCATTATCCGGCGCACTGATCCTCGGGTGGGGGCCTTTCCCACGCCTGGGCGTTCCTGGCGCGGCGGTATCAGCTGTCTGTTCGGCCGCAATCATGACCACGATCTTGCTTTGGCCTCTGATCTTCCGAAATCTCGTGGTTAATATCCGTTTGTCAGGCCTTCACCTAAAAAAGGATCTATTCAGGGATATCCTGCGAGTCGGCCTTCCGGCATCCGTCTCTCCTTTGCTTTCGGTATTGACCATTGTGTGCATCACCAGTCTGGTCAGCCGTTTTGGTCCGGCCGCATTAGCCGGCTACGGAATCGGTGCCCGCCTGGAATTTTTATTAATTCCGTTGATTTTCGGAATCGGGGCTGCACTGACCGCCATGGTTGGTGTGAACATGGGCGCAGGGAAATTAAATCGGGCGTTGCGCATTGGATGGACCGGAGCGGCCGCGGCCGGATTGTTGGCAGGCGGCATCGGTCTGGTCGTTGCAGTGCGGCCGGAATGGTGGGTGGGGTTGTATACCGCAGACCCGGAGGTGGTCGCATCCGGCTCACTGTATCTCAGAGTCGTAGGCGGCATGTATGTATTCCAAGGGGTCGGGCTCTCCCTTTACTTCGCCTCTCAGGGCGCCGGAACAGTGTTCTGGCCGGTTGCGGCCGGTGTCCTACGTGTGATTGTCGCCGTGGGTGGCGCAATGGTGGCTGTTTTGCTGCTGGACATGGGTTTGAAGACACTCTTGTTTCTGACTGCCGCAGGAATGCTCATTTTCGGCTCTGTTACCGCGCTGTCGATCCTTTGCGGCGCATGGGGCAAGCTCCGTTCATAATTGTGCGCAACAAGCTTTCTTAATCGGAGGAAAATAGAATGAATCGCAATGTCATATCCAGCAACGAAGTGAAGAATATATGCCTGGAATCAGGTGCGGATGCCGTTGGGCTTGTTGAAATCGAACGCAAAGCAATCGATGCAGAACGAGCCGGAATTCAGCGGGTGTATCCAAAGACGAAAAGTATCATTTCATTTTTACGCGCTGCCAATCGAGAAAACGTTCGAAGTCAAGCGCGGTACGTTGCCAATGACGAGCTTCACCGCACGGGTGATGAGGTTACGGAGATTTCGCGGCGTGTCATTCGACAGTTGAACCGATTGGGGGTACGCGGCGCATATGTCAATGAATCCTGGCCTATGGATATGAATAGGTGGCCGGGAAAATTGTGGGATGTAGGCCATAAGACCATGGCTGTTGAGGCGGGTCTGGGTCACATGGGTTTGAACCGCTTGGTTCTTCATCCTATTTATGGCGCCTGTGTTTCCCTGAATACCCTTTTGATCGACACCGAAGCAGATGAGTATGATCAAGCGCTTGAAAAGAGCCCTTGCATCGACTGCAAGCTCTGTGCAGCCATTTGTCCGACCGGGGCCATAAGCATCAACAAACCATTTGATGCAATGGCTTGTATGACGCACTGCTACAGGGAGAACATGGTTGGCTTTCAAGACTGGATCGATGCAATGATTTCTTCGAACAGCCTTGATGAATACCTAAAGCGATTCAGGCAAGACGAGACCGCGAGCATGTGGCAGTCCCTGGCATTCAAAATTCAATGGAAATGTGGATACTGCATGGCTGTTTGTCCCGCAGGCAACGAGGTTGCGGATTACTTCATGAAAGACCGCAAAGGTTACCTGCAAGAGGTATTCAATCCCCTGAAGGAACGCAAGGAGCCTGTCTATGTGCTGCAGGGCAGTCAAGCCGAAAAAGCGGCTGCAAAGCATAGCGCAAAGGAAGTGCGGATCGTTAACTCCGTTATAAAAAGACCCCTTCCATGAAGAAAAATCCGGTATCTCAGTTTTCCTTTGGAGGCAATAGAGGTGTGTGGGTAGTGGTTATAAGACCCTGATTGAATGCCAATAGCCAGCATCCCATGCGATTTTGAAGAAAGCCCATCCCTTGATTTTAGGATATATCACAGGCCAACCAAAACTTGTGATAAGAGAAAAATATTGCCAAAAATCCTCCTTCGACCCATCTCCTGTCGTAGCAAGTCAAAAAGTTAGACCGCCTTGATAAGGCCGCCGTCCACCAGGACGGACTGTCCGGTTATGTATGTGTTCGCCTGGGAACAAAGAAATACTGCTAACTTGCCGTACTCTTCCGGTCTTCCGTAGCGCCCCAGGGGAATGGTTTTAAAGGTGTTTTGCTGTAATTCTTCAATAGAAACCCCTGTTCTGTCAGCCCGGATTTTATCGAGCTGCTCGATACGCGGTGTGTCGATGCGTCCTGGGCCAATCACATTGACCAGAATACCGTCCTTCCCCAACTCCTGGGAAAGGGTTTTGGCCAGACCGACCACGCCGCTTCTAAAGGTGTTTGACAAAATCAGGTTGTCCAGAACCGCCTTGATGGAAGAGGAGGTCGAGCACAGGATGCGGCCGGCTCCGGCAGCCCGCATATGGGGCAATACCTCACGAACGGCGCGGATGTAGGAAAGCAGGGTCAGCTCATAGGCCCGCTGCCAGTCATCATCGTCAAAGGTATCGAACGTACCGGCTGGAGGCCCGCCGGTATTGTTGACCAGGGCATAGACCCCGCCGAATTTCTCGACAGCGGCCGCTGCCATCTGCTTGATGTCCCGGGCTTTGGTGATGTCTCCGACAAAATATTCCGGTCTGTTGCCGGTTTCCGCCTCGATATCGGCTCGGGACTTTTTCAGTTTTTCCTCTGATGAACTGAAAAGCATTACCCTGGCCTGCTCACGGGCAAATTCACATGCAATCGCCTTCCCGAGGCCTGAACTTGCAGCCATGACGATCACGCCTTTATGCTTTAATCCCAAATCCACAGGTTGTTCTCCATTTCATTGATGGTTTTCTTTAGTGTCTATCACCGGGCACTCCAGAGGCGCAAATCCGTCTATCCGGCAGGCAGCTCTGTCTCCGTGCCTGATGTGCACCGCCCGGGGAGTACCGGTGGAGATGATGTCGCCTGGATACATTTTCATGACTTGCGAGTGGAAGGACACCAGGAAATCCGGGCGAAATGTCATGTTGGCCACCAAATTTTCCCCATGGACGACACCGTTATGGATCGTGGCAACTTTAAGCGCCATGACGTCCTCGATCTCGTCCGGTGTGACCAGTTGGGGGCCGAAGCAGAAAAAAGTTTCGAAACTCTTGGACAAAGTCAGGTAACGTGGATTTCTTGCGAGGATATCCTCAGCGGTCATATCGAGGATGGTGGTAAATCCTGCAACAACTTCCAGCCAGTTCTCAGGCGGGACATCCCGGCACTCTTTTCCGAAAATGATCCCCAATTCCGCTTCCGCGGTGGTTCGGTTTGACTGCAGGGGGATCCTTATCTCATCTCCGGCGCCGATGATGGTGGTGTCCGGCTTAAAGAAACTGGCCGGTTCCGTGCTCGGTGCCTTCTCATTCAAATCGGCGGCATGATCAACGTAATTCAGGCCGATGCCGAAGATTTTCTTGGGATTCCGGTAAAGCGGCGCGAACCTGGCCTGGGCCAGGGGAATCGCCGCCTCGTAGAGGGAGTCAATCCGGGTCATACCGCCGTCCCGGTACCAGGTGTTGAGTAACCGGATTTGATCATACCGTAGAAGGGAGAGAAGATCAGTGTGCCAGTTCATTCCCAGGGCCTCGTTGATGGCGGCAATGACGAAAGCCTGACCGTTCTGGACAATGGCGGCCGCCTCCAACCCCTTGATGTTTATGGTGGCCAATCTCATGATGGCTCCTTCGGTTTAAAGCTGCCGGGCGGCTTTCACAAGTTTCATGAATGCCCTTCCCGTCTGTTCAACGGTTGTCTCAAAGCTCTTATAGGAACATGCAAAGCTACTCCTCAGGCATCCTTCTTTGCAACGGCTGAAGTCTGAGATAGGGAGAACAGGCATCCAACACAAACCAACACAGAAAGAAGCCTTCTTTTTCGCAGGCTAAGATATCCAGTTTTTAGCAAATATCGAATTTCCTTTTTGCCGATTACCGACTGTAAGTCAACCGGCACTCTCAATCTGAAACAATATAAATATGGATTCCTCACAAGGTGGCTTGAAGCCTTGCCAATCGGTTGCAAATTGCACCTTCCTACCGTCCAATGTGTGTAAGGAAGGTGTGAAAGTGGCAAGGCATGGCTTTTTGACTGAAAATCTAAAAAAAACAAAAGCCTACTGCCGAAACAGTAGGCTTTTTTTCCAGATGATGGCGATGCAGACCATTCAATCATTTAAACAACATTTTGATATTATTCACTATAAATAATATTATCCATTTTAGTTACCCCTATAGTTACCCCTATTCTGAATTTTAAGCCGCTCATCTAAAAAACATATATATTAAATTTACCGTATCAATTGTTAAATTTTAAACCCTTTTTAGGATATTTTAAAGACATATCTGTAATTTTTAATTAGAGATGATACCTATGCTTTTCCAATGGAAATCTCAGAATTCGGCACCTGCCATTTCGCCTATCAACCTGAATTATGAACTGGATAGTCCAGGGGCATTGAGTGCATTATGAAATCCGTTCTTATCACAATATTCATCTGCATCGTAGTTTATGAGATTGTCGAGCATCTCATTCTGCCATTGTTCTGGATGATTCGATATGGCCGGCGCAAATCCTCATTTGGTCCATCCGGTATGATTGGGAAAAGCTTTTTAATAAAAAAATGGGACGGCAATAGCGGGAAAGTTCAGGTGGGAAGTGAGTTATGGAATGCGACAGGTCCATCACATCTGATCCCGGGGGACCAAGTGGTTGTTCAAGACATAGACGGGCTGACACTGAAGGTTTCAGCATCAGAAAAAGCTAACGGCCAGCGAAAAGAAAAAAAATCATGAAATCTATTCCTGGAACAAGGTTTGATAGAAAGAAAAGAATTACAATTGGTTTGGAAAGCCAAAATGCAATGTAGATGGCAACGAACTATGGTGGTACTGGGCAGGGTTCTGGGTTTTGAGTGCTGGAAGCTGTCAGCGAACATTGGGACCCGGCCGCGGGCCAGCGGGCCATGGGCTGACGGGTCAACCGGACAGCGGCTCTCAAAAAAGCATATCTGAAGTGATAAGATAAACCAACGCAAACGATAGGGAGGGTTCCATGACCACTCACCGTTCCACCAAATTGTGGGCTGTCAACGTGCTCACTTTGGTTTTTCTATGTATCCTGTCCGTGACTAGTCTGATTAACTGGCTGCTTCTGCCGAGAGGATACCGCGGTGGCGAGAGCGTATGGTTGTCCCTCAGGCACGTTCTGCAGGATCTGCACCAATGGTCGGCCATTGCCTTTCTTGTTTTGGTTGCGATCCATATGGCGCTGCACTGGAGTTACATCCAATCGAACCTGCGGCGCCATGGATTGTTGAAGTGATCATATTTGGTCATAAGTTTATGCCTATCGAAGGGCCTTGTGCAAATCCGACGAGGGCAAACTCACCTTCGGCCCCAATCACAATTGGATGTTACGTTCCTTGTCCAATAGCCTGCGCAACTCGGTCGTGACCACGCGCATCAGATCATATGCGGCAAGGTCAAGGTTGTTTCGACGATCAATCCAGGAGCGGACATACCGCAGCATCTCCATCGTCGTCTGCGCCTGGAGAAGATTCATGGTCCGCTGGAGTCTCAGCTCCAGGCGGTCCCTGACCCCAGGAATCTCTTTCTGGATCTTCTCGACCTCGAGGCCGGTTGCAACATACTCCTCCTCCAGTGCAAGCAAGAGACTCGACACCTCTGTGGCCCGTGTTGCAACCTCCGCCACCGGAATCACAATAGGAACCTGCGTTGACGGGGTTTTCTCGGATTCCGGGGTCTTTTGCCCCACCGCCTGGCCCATGATAGCTGTCAGGAAAAGATGAGTGTCAACATCGACGCCCAATAGGCTTTTAACGCAGCATCATGCTTTTCAATTCCCGTGGTCGTGGATTGGTCGTTTCTCCGGCTTTCATGATGTCACCTGATTCCTCAATCTGCTTTACCCCTTTAATTGGCGACTTTTACACATCCCTCCTTCTTTACGCATTCCTGGCCGACCGTTGCCGGCGGGCCGGTCTCGGCATGATTGCCCTACTTTTCGTCCTTCAGCCGCCGCGAGCCTTGTATGAGTTTGTGCCAGCCATCCGATGACCACCTGCAGCGAATCCAGGGGATGACTTAGATAATATTGGCGTTCCGTTATGAGCGCATACGCCGGCTGAATGTCCGATATCCAGTGTTTCAGGACAAACAGCGGTCGATTCTCCTCCATTTGTTTGGTCCAGAAGAAATGATGAACGAATGATTCGACGGATGATGCATTTTCCAGGAACAGGGTCTGTAAGGATATTTAAACTGCTATTTTCGTGCTCCCGACCGGGTCTTTCTGGTCGGGACTTGCAAGGGGTGTTGCCGGGGCGATATGCCATTTCTCTTTGGGCACTACTTTGGGCTCTTGCGTATCCTGTATATAATGCGGCGTCATGATCTGCACATGATACTCATTGAAGACGTCTTGAATATTGCGGTGCAAGTCACTGTATAGCTCCAGCATTTTTTCCGGTCCGGAACAGAAAACATTGAGCTCATAAGTGATCGAGAAGTCGTTCAGGGCCGTTTGCAAGACAAACGGCCTCGGCGTCCGCATGAGGTCCAGCGTGCGTTCGGCGGCCAACAATAGCATGGCCTCCACCTGGCGCCAGGGTACTTCGTAGCCGATACCCACCGCCGTGTGGAGAATCAGCCCATTTGTTGCAGCCAAGGCGCTGAAATTGACAATTTCATTGTTTAGAAGGGTCGAATTCGGAATCACGATCATTTCGTTTTTCAGCGAACGCATATTGGTCACCAGCAGACGAATCTGCGAAATCTTGCCGATATGGCCGTTGATTTTGACCCAATCGCCGACTTTGAAGGCCCTGCGGTAGATAATCGAGTACCCTGCCAGGATATTGGATGTTATGGATGTCGACCCCAGTGAAACCAGGACGCCGACCAGGATTGAAATGCTTTTGAAAGCCTCGGAATGTGATCCGGGGATATAGGGATACCTGAGCTTGGGCCAACGAGGCACATCTCCTATTGTATCGGCCGCTTCTGTTCATATTCTTAACATGCTATTAGGCAAAAGAAAATTTAGTGAAATGAAGGTAAAGGGCAGCAAACAGTGGATGAGGGTGGACAACAATAGGTTTACTCTGACATATAAAGAAGCGACAAGTTACGGATATCGATTAACCAAAGAGGGCAAGCGAGTTAAGGGATCATTTACGCAACCTCAATTCACACGAGGCATTGATGAATTGCTGGCGAAAGGTTTTATTGAAATTGTTGAGCACGGTGGAGCCTATGAGAAACATAAAAGCCAATACTCTTTAGTCAACGATTGGAAGCATTGGTTCGTTGGAGATGATCCTATCCGCTTACGACCGAAGGATAGGCAACGTGGTTATCAAGGACAGGGAAAGGGTGCCGTCAAATTAAAAACTGCACACATCAACGTAGCCACCCACACACACGCTAACGTTGGACACCCAAGTTGAGGACACACACGTTAACGTTTTATACCCCCTCTTCCACCATTACCATCCAAACGCTTTTGAATAGTAGCGGTTAGAGCAATTCGTTCGATTTCAGTGGGTATCTACGTTGGTGTGTGCGTTAACATGAAATACCATGGCCGGGCACGAGTACTTGCTATCGGGCCTGACAACCCTGACGCCCAAAACCAGCCAAACGAAACGGACAAGTGCATTTTCTCACGAAAAAGCTGACGGTGATATGGCCAAAAAGGATAGCGCTGGGGACACACACCCCTATGCCCCAAAAAATCAACAAGAGGCAAGGATACAGATCAATACTTCCATACGGAACACACAAAAGTCCAAAAACTCAAACAATAAAACCAGAATCATTTCAGCACCATGAGTCTATTATTGAATAAGTTTCGTTAGTTAAAGGAACCCCATATGGCCTTTTCACCGAAAGCAGTTCAAAAAGGAACTCATTTGAGCCTTTACCCGTTTTGAATTAACGGGCTTCATTGGATAGGTGCATAGGTCGATAGAATTGCTTAACATTTTTGGTGAAGGGGTGGGGGGGATAATAAAGGCTCCCCTATATGGAGGGATACAGACAATAGAAATGACGACGCGCACACGATTTTCCAATTTTTCCATCGGTTGCTGATTAACCGGCGGTTGCGCTGCATATTGAGAATACCGGCATGTGGATGCAATGGCTAATTTCTCGACGCATAAAAAAAGGGGGGATAGAGGATTGAGCAGACTTCAGCGCGCTATCCTTTCCCTGGCCCGGAAAAAGGGCGGTGCAGTATTAGCGCGTGATGTCTTGGTTGAATATTATGGGTTCACGCCGTATCGATCCTTGGAAGGAATCCCTCCCGGTTGCCCTGTATTTATGAAATCTACCATTGCTGGCTATAACCCGGCGACGGTTGCGGTTTGCAAGGCGTTAAACCGTATAGTGAAACGAGGGATTGCTCATAGAATAATTGGAGGCATCAGGCTTAGGTGAAATGGATAATTAATGAAGGTTCTACTGACATCACAACGCGGAAAATATCGGTACAATTACTGCTGGTAATGTTCAGATGAAAATGGTGACGTAGTGATAGGGACTACCGAACCAACCGGATTTCGCAGGGGTTGTAAACAGTGGTTTTGACAGTTTCGATCTTGATGGGATATCCTCACTCAACCATGATTTGGTTCTGACCTGCGATAATGGCAAGTAATCTGGAAAAAGCGTTGAGCCAAATAGATTCAATTTTTGCGATCTATTATGCACCCAGCCACAAATAAATCTATTCCAGGTCTGCACGAAGGATGACCAGCATTTTCGCCGCTTGGTTTGCACGACCCTGAAATCATCCAGCGTTGCACAGATCAATGCGACGATACAGTGCGGGAACAGCTATTAGGTCCAACAGTTTAACAGGTCATAAACGATTTTCCAACTCTGTGGCCTTAAAAAAAACTACGTTGATATTTGGCAATGTGTGTCTTTACAATGTAGGCAAATCCGGATGTGAAATTTTGGCCTCAGGTCTGATGATCAGGCGCATGAGAAGTACTGACGAAATGCTTTGAGTGATATATTCGGTTATAGTAAAAGAGAAAAGGAGCAACTCCATGATCAAATCAACCCGTTTACTGTCGATATGGTTATTGCTGCTGGCACTGGCCGGCTGTGCCACACTCCCCGAGAACGTTGATCGGCCTTCGTCCAAGGCCTTCACCGACACCGGAGATACGGCTATCGGAAGTGCCATCGCCAAGGAAACATCCGACCATCCAGGCCAATCCGGTTTTTTGCTGTTGGAAAGCGGCCTGGACGCTTTTGTTGCCCGGGCGGTGCTTGCCCGTTTTGCCGAACGTAGCATCGATGTGCAATATTACCTTTACCACGATGATCTGGTCGGGCGGTTATTCACTGATCAAATGGTCCAGGCGGCCGACCGCGGCGTTCGTGTGCGGCTGCTTGTAGACGACATGGACCTGAGTGACCGCGATTTAGGTTTAGCCGTATTGGATGCGCATCCTGATATCGAAGTACGCATATTCAACCCCTTCAGCCGCAACGTTGGCCGCACATCCCAGTACCTAACTCGTCTGGGTTCGGTAACCCGCCGCATGCATAACAAGAGCTTTACCGTGGACAACCAGGCTACTATCTTGGGGGGGCGCAACATCGGCAATGAATACTTCGAAGCCGACCCGGACCTGGCATTCGCCGATCTGGACGTCATGGGAATCGGGCCGGTGGCCCAAGAGGTTTCGGCTTCTTTCGACCTTTACTGGAACAGTGAGCTGGCCTATCCGGCTGGCGTTCTGCTGGGAAAACCGACGACACCAGAGGAAGTTTCAAACAAGCTTCAGCAATTGCAGCACTTTGTCTCCGATCATGCGGATTCGGAATACCTCAGAGCCCTCCGCAATTCATCCCTTGCGAAAAACATTCAAAATAATCAGGTGGCTTTTTGGTGGGGCCGAGCCGAGGTGGTCTACGATCAGCCGGAAAAAATCCAGCAGGATTTCGATCAGACCCAGTTACACCTGTCTTCGCAGCTCAAGCCTTATCTGGATGCCATAAAACGGGAAATGATCCTTTTTTCACCCTATTTCGTGCCCGGCAAGGCGGGTACGAAATTCCTCACTGGGCTGGTCGAAAAAGGGATGCGGGTGCGCATTTTGACCAACTCCCTAGCCTCCAATGACGTGGGTATCGTGCACGCCGGATATTCCAAATACCGTAAAGCCCTTCTGCGCGGCGGCGTCGAGCTCTATGAATTGAACAAAAAACTGTCCCGCCAACAGCGCAAGGAAAAGAAGGGTGTCGGGGGATCATCAAAGGCCAGCCTGCATGCCAAGTCGTTTGTCTTTGACCGCCGACAGGTGTTCATAGGATCCCTCAATCTCGACGCTCGTGCGTTGCTGCACAACACTGAAATCGGTGTCGTCATCGATCAATCCGATATTGCGGAGGGAATGGGTGCCTGGTTCGACCAAAGCATCGAAAGTGTCGCTTTTCGACTGGAACTGGTAAAAAACGACAACGGAACGGAATCGATTCGCTGGCACGGGGTGGTGGACGAAGTGCCGGAAACCTTTGACGTGGATCCTTATACCGGGTTCTGGCGGCGTTTAGGGATCAGCATTATGCGCATTCTGCCCATCGAATCCCAGCTCTGAGGGGTAATTCACCATTCAACCCAATGGATACGCAGTCGCTGCCAAGTCTTGATTCAACTTTTCCGTCGCCTCGAGCATCCTTTATTTCCTCGCTGCCCAAAATGGGCACCAAAGGTATTGACATAAATTTGGCTGACTAATAATAACAGTTATCAGCACACAGTCGAATTTCGCACCTCGCGCCTCGCACTTTGCATCCCACATTTCGCAATTTAGCAACCATTAAATTTTGAAACAATTTAAGAATATGATTAAGCGATGAAAAGCGAAAAGAGTAGGGAAGACAACCAACAGCAAATCTTTGACTTACAGCTTTACAATCAACATAAAAATTTGGTGGCGATCATCATGGCCCGCTTTTTCCTTCGCTATATCAACCTTCTATACCGGGAGTTTGAAGGTGATCTCGTTTTGCCCATAGTGCTGGGTGAGATCGCTCATCACAATATATTCCGGCTTTATTCCCTCAAGGGCGACTACATAGAAATCAACAAGCAAGTGGCGAATTATCCCGAGCGGATGAAGCACCTCGAGCCCACGAACGCGTTTTCAATCAGTCAGGCAACGGGTATTCCCAGGGAAACCGTAAGAAGAAAGATCGACAAGCTTCAACAAAAAGGGTGGGCTGTCAAAAATGACCGGGGGGAAGTTTGCATATCTGAAACGGTCAGCGATCATTTCACCAAAAACCTGAATAAAAAAATACTTGCCGAGCTTCTAAAGACAAGTGAGTCTATTCGGAACCTTTTAAAACCCGCCTAAAACTTAGGACCAACGACATGAATGAAGACAAACCAGAATCATTAGGAAAGATCACCCGACGGCAGTTTTTGCTTGGTTCGGGTGCGCTCGGCACAGCGGTTTTCCTGCCGGGAAGACTGCTTGCGATCCCGAACACGATCGCCGATTCAAAAGGTTTTCTAGTCGTCGACATGAAGAAGTGCCAGGGATGCGGCACATGCATGATGGCCTGCGCACTGGCCCATTCCGGAATGGCATCCTACAACCTGTCGCGAATTCAAATCCAGCAGGATTCATTTGCGAACTGGCCGGATGACGTGTCGATGTCCATTTGCCGCCAATGCCAGGATGCCCCCTGTGTGGCGGTATGTCCCGTCAGGCCGATTAAAGCCAACAAGCCGAACCCCAAGCAGGGCAACGTCCGCATGATTGACCCAGCACTTTGCATCGGATGCAAAATGTGTCTCACTCGCTGTCCGTTCACGCCGAGCCGCATTCAGTGGAATCCCTATTTGCAAAAGTCACAAAAGTGCGATCTGTGTGTGGACACGCCCTACCTGGAAGAAAAAGGCGGCCCCGGAGGCACGCAAACCTGTGTCAAGGTCTGTCCTGTAAACGCCATCAGCTATATAACCAAAATGCCCGATCAGGGCAGCGAGGAATCGTATAATGTCAACCTCCGAGGCCGCGCATGGTCGAAACTCGGAATGACCACCAAGTAAGGAAGATTTTATGACAAGCTACGGTTACGCCGGAAAAATACTCCGGCTGGACATGACCAACAGGAAGGCAATCGCCATTGATACCGAACCGTATCGGCGATGGGGCGGCGGGCACGGAATGGGCTCCGCGCTTTTTTGGGATTTCTGCAAGGACAAGACCATCACAGATGGCCGCCACCCGGCCAATGTCTGCTGTGTCGTGACCTCTCCCCTCTGCGGGACGATCGTACCGTCAGCGGGTGGACGATGCGAGGTGGTTGGCGTGGGCGTTGGCCAGTACCCCGTATCATGGTTCACCCGCACAAACTTCGGCGGTCGATTTTCGACCATGCTCAAATATGCCGGGTGGGATGCGATTGTGATCGAAGGCAAGGCAGACAGCCCCGTCTGGGTTGACATCCGCAACAGTAAGGTGATCTTTCATGATGCCCAAGACCTGTGGGGCAAGGATACCTGGGCCACACAACTGGAGATTCGAGACCGCATCAAAATTCGTCGCGGCACGAAAACCCATTGGCAGGACCTTCAGGCATTGCCATTGGCCGAATCCGATGAATCATCTGGAGAGGATGTCGGCCGGACGACCCAGAAGCCGGCAATCCTTTGCATCGGATCCGCCGGGGAAAACCAGACCTGCCACGCCGCCTTGATCCATGACGCCGGAAACGGGGCCGGTCAGGGAGGGCTCGGTGCGGTATGGGGATCGAAGAACCTGAAAGCCATCTCTGTTATAGGCACCGGCGGCATCAAGGTTGCCGATCCCAAGACCCTGCTTAAAGCCCGCATGATCACCAAAGAAAAATATGTCACCAACTGGCAGGCGCCCGACTTTCAAGCCTGGACCCGCATCGGCGGTCTGCCTAAACCGATCGTCCAGGCCGCCATGCCGACCGATGAGCGCCGCCCCCAGTCTTGCCAGGGGTGCATCAACGGATGCCGGTCGCGCTACAACGTGGGCTATGGCAATGAGTCCGCCTGCCAGGAAACCTTCTGGTACGGGCCTTATGTCCGCAAAGTCGCGAAAAGTCGTGCCGAGGATACCGAAATCAATCTCAAGGGGGCCGATATCGTCCAGAAATACGGCCTCAATTCCTTTGTACTTCAGCCCGGCCTGCATTGGCTCGAACACCTTTACGAAGAAGGCGTCCTCGGTCCAGGGCGGTCAATCCCTTCCGATCTTCCCTGGGAATTAATCGGGACGCTCGATTTTGCGGAAAAAATCGTCCATGCCTTGTCTACGCGGAAGGACATCGGCGCGGATCTGGCAGATGGCTGGGTGCAGGCAGCTCTGAAATGGGGACGGGAGGAAGATCTTCACACCGGTGCGCTCCAGTTTTCGTATTGGGGCGTTCCGGAGCATGGTTACGATCCCCGGGCCGAGCTCGAGTGGGGGTATGGCAGCCTCATGGGGGACCGCGACACCAACACCCACTGTTTCAACTATATCTTTACCAATGTCAGTGCGGCGTTTGCCTTCGGCAAACCCCTGCGCATCGGGGCGGAAGAAATGGCCAAACTGCATGCCAAGAAGATGTCTCCCTATGCAAAAGACCGGCCCGAGGTGCTCGATTACAGCGACGCCAACATGTACTCGGAAGCGGTAGCGCAAACCGTCCGCTGGCAGCAGCACTACTGCCGGTTCTATAAAAATTCCGCGTTGTACTGTGATTTAAAATGGCCTGATTTCGTCAATACCAACGTGCCGGATCTTGAAGGGGCCACCGCGGCGTCGGACGCCGGAGAGCATGTGTTCTGGAATGCGGTCACCGGCGATACCCTCAGCTTTGAAGACGGTATTGAAATCGGGCGCCGGATCTGGAACCTGGACAACGCCATCTGGGTGCTCCAGGGAAGACACCGCGACATGGTGCATTTCGCACCGTATGTCTACAAAACCGTATACAACAAAGGCGAAGTATTCCCCTTCTTCATGTGGACCTGTCGGGATGACAAGGGAAAATGGTATTACAAGGATCTGATGGGCCGTTCACTGGATAGGGCTAAAGTCGATGAATGGAAAACCATCTTTTATCAGCTCGAAGGTTGGGATATCAAGACGGGCTGGCCCAAACGCAGCACGCTCGAAAAGATGGACATGGGGTTTGTGGCGGATGCGCTCGCGTCAGCCGGTAGATTAGGGGAGGAAGCGTCGTGAACTATTCTTTGTCACAGCCCAGCGAGACCTTGTCCCGTAAGATCCTCAGTCCCGTCCCCTTTAAAGCCCGCTTTCCCGCCGGCCGCCTGAAACCGCCCGTGGGAATCATGCCTGGCGATGTGCGCAGTCTTCCGGAATTGCACCTTTTTCTTGAGCCGGACAACGCCTCTCTTCCCGGTATCAACTTGAAGGCCCTTCCAGAATGGATTGAAGTGAGCATTGGCGACAAGGAGCTGGCAGAAGCAATTCGGGCCATTGTCGACACAACGGTGAATTACGTCGAGGATTGCTTGAGAGTCCACGAAGTGGTGAGGTATCGACTGGATCAGGCACATGGGATCATTAAGGAGACCAAGGTATGAAGATCTTGCTCGCGGCGCTATTCTGCCAGTTTGTATTTTGCAGTCACCTGGCTGCGGCCCAACAGACTGAAATCACGGGCGCCGTGGCCTATACCGAGACAATGCAGTTTGATTACAGGAAGGACGGGATCCGGAACCGGGTGCAGTTCTGGCTCGAATTCAGGGGCAGTCCTACTTTAGGAAAGCCCGGGGATGCGGAGTACAACCCCGAATCCGGTTCCATTTACTACTATCTTGTCGACCTTGACAACAAGAAAACGGTCGACAACTGGCTCATGGGGTTCAGCATGATGGAAGGGCCGCCGCCCAGTGGCCCCTATCCCATGACCGATATCCAAATCCGCGGAAACATGGCGATGTTTACGGCTTTCGGCATGAGGTGGACCGTCATCGACGGCGGAGAGGGGTATGCCAAGGATACGGTGAAGATCGATGACGGATTCCGGACCAAAGAAATGAAGCTCTATGGCGGCGATTTTAAAATTGTCGATACCGAAATAGAAGCGCACGCCGCCTATCAGGATTGCGTGAAGTGTCATGAAGAGCCGGCCATGGCGATGCGGACCAAGGGGGGGGAGCACAATACAGTGGGATGCGGCGACTGCCACGTCGGCCACCCACCGGAAATAAAAAAGCCCTACACCGCATGTGTGGAATGCCATGAACCGCATTCTGACCAAATGGCTGAAGATGCCTGCAGTCAGTGTCATCGGGCGCATATTGCCACCGAAGTCACCTATGCGTTCAATGTGCCGTCAGCGTATTGTGCCGCGTGTCATCAGGACACCTCTGATGAGTTGGCGGCGAGCCAAAGCAAGCACAGCGACATTGCCTGCGCACTTTGCCATCAGGAGCAGCACGGGGCATCAACCACCTGCCAATACTGCCATGGCGGAACCCACCCGGAGCATGTGATGAAGAAAACCGACATTTGTGCGGCGTGTCACCATACGGCCCATGAATTGGAAAGTGCGCGGACGAAATGAGAGAACCCGTCAATTGGTCGGAAAAGTGAAAAGAAATTAAGAACATTCGCATGTGAAGGAAAGGAGAATACCACCATGGGTCAAGAAAAAACCCAAACCAACCCCTCCCGGCGGAGACTATTGAAAAGCGCGGGAGCTTTGTTGACAGGAGGATTGATCGGCTGTGCGTCCATGAATTTTTCTGCGTCATCGAAAAAAACACCGGACCCAGCACCGGCCTTGCCATGGCCGTGGCATAAGATCGATCCCATGGAAGCCGGTTCACGTGCGTACCATATCTATCTTGCGGCTAAAGGTTGAGGCAACGGGGCCTGGCTGGGGGTCCTCGGCCTTTTGAAAGATTCGGTGGGTTATCCCTGGACGACCATGCCGGACTATATGTACAGTCATTTGTCAGCCGGATACGGCGGGCAGGGGACCCTTTGCGGTGCGCTGGGCGTCGCCTCCCAATATTTTAGTATGGTTGCCTATGACCAGGAGGAAACACACGTCAAAATGATTGATGAATTGTTTCAATGGTACAGCCGCACCGACTTCCCCACGCAGAGATTTGATCACATCTGTCATTTTCCCAACCAGGTAAAGCGAAACGCAAAAACCCCGCTGTGCCACGTGTCCGTTTCCCAGTGGACCCTGGCCGCCGGTGCCACAGTGACCTCCAAAGAAAAAAAAGATCGCTGCGCTAAGTTGACCGGTGAGGTGATCTATCAGACGGTGTCAATGCTCAACCTTTATGCAGAGGGTCAATACCGTCCCCGGCATTACCCGTTTGAGGAAGAGAATCAGACTTGCCTGATCTGCCACGGTGTGGCTGACATGTGGCACGACAAAGACGGCATGAACAACCAGCAGGGGAAAATGGTCTGCATTCACTGCCATCAAGCGCTTTACAAATAGCATTCTCCGCTAAGGACGTGAACTTGGTTGCACGCAGCTTTCTTCCTACATGGTCCTTCTTATTAGCCCTTCTGGTAGCATGCAGTTTGGTGAGACCTGTTTCTGGGTTGCCCCAGACCGGCACCAGTAAGGCGAATAGAGGCGTCGGAATTCAGCCGGAATTGGCTGAGGGTCGACCGATTCAACTCGTATACATTCATCTGCTAAAATCCACAGGCAATCCTGAAACAGATGAAGGATTGAAAAAACAGGTAGGCAATGCTTTTGCCGCTGATAAAGGGGGAACCTTCCGTCAGCTTGTTGCTGAATTCGGTCTGAAACGGGTACGACAGCTTGCTTCGGTTCAATCGGCAGAATTGAAGCTTTACGAAACGGTGCCCAGCGGACAGGTGGTCGTGGCCCTATTGGTTTCACCGGTAGAAGAAGCGGCCATCGTTCCGCAAAAAGCCAAAGGCATACTGACCACAGGCGAAATCCGGGACTTTCCGACGATCTTTGAAAACGATCGCTCCAAGTTCGTCTTTATCCTTAACGGAGGCGCCGGCATATTCAGCGACACCGATCCTTGGTTTGGTGGATATGGCGAGGCCTTCAATGGAAGCAATCCGACTGCCGAAGATCCTCTGGGATCTGGAACCTCCACGTGGATCGAAGGATATATTGAACCTGGGGTAGGCGGAATCTTTCAGCTTTCCGATTATCCCCTGTATCCCTATGGGGCTGTATCCTACCTCATGTCCGGCACTGACGGGCATGATATTTACAACTCCGGCACTTGGGGCTACGGAGACTTCGAGAAGCTGTATGTAGGATTGATTTGGGACTTGCCGAGCAAAAATTCTCTGGTGGATGTCTCCATCGGAAAGCAGGTCTATCAGCTGCGCGACGGTTTTTTGTTTTCAAAGATTCCTGTATCCACGTCGATCGGTGAGCGCGCCGCTCTTTACCTCGGACCGCGTCTGACCTCGGAGAACACGGCGTTGGTCCGTGCCAAGGCCTTCGGCTTGGGCCTGGATGCATTCCTCATCGAACCGAGCGAGATCGATGAAATTGCGACAGATACACAACTGGCTGGGGTCAATCTGCAGCACCAATTCTCTAATCTTGATGCCGCCTTCACTTATTTTTATGTCCCTGAATCAAAATCCATCTATCGGACAACCGACGGCCGCCAATTGCCCCGGGAAGGCCTGCGGACATACAATCCGAGCCTGTCGATGACGAAGCTGTTCGGCTTGGACGGATCATGGATCAAGGCAGAGTATGCCTATCAGAACCACGAGGACTTCGATATGTCGGCGCAAGCCGGATATGTCTGGGTCGGATATCAGGCACTAAATTGGTCGTGGCGGCCGGCAATCAGCTACCGCTGGTCGATGTTTACCGGGGACGATCCGGACACGCAAACCTATGAGCGCTTTGACCCATTGTTTTCTGGCGGGTTGGGTCAATTTTTACCCGGCATCATTTTCAGCAAAGTATACAAGAATGCCAATTTGATCACGAACCGGGCCACCCTCAGTGTCAAACCCGATGACACCCTGGAGTTAATCCTCGATTATTTCCATCACCGGGCCGATGATTTGAACAATTTGGGTGGCATCGGACCACTTCAAACCCTCAAATCCAAGGACATTGGGCAGGAAGTGACCCTGACCGCATCTCATTATATCGGAAAGCATCTTTTCCTGCAGGGAATTGCGTCTGTGGGTTTTCCCGGAGAGGCAATTGATCTAGCATTGGGTAGCGGTGCAGAAAATTGGTATACGCTCCAAGTCGCGCTTTATATGTTCTTTTGATGATGCTACCGGGTCATCGACTTTCAGGACTTTGGTTTGGATCACGTCATACCTGGGTCAGCGGAATTCATGGTCCTGTCGGCAATTCTTGAGAGAAAAATAAGTGACCGGCTGGACGCCTCCAGGTTGTTTTTGCGATATGAAAACAACATTGATCGATGAAAACCAAGAGCACCAGCAACAGGAGATTACTATGCCCAAGAAAAATATATCCAATAATATAGCCTTGATCATATCGGTCGCCTTGTGGGCCGGAATGTTGGCTGTTTCGGTTGCGTCCGCTGCCGAACATACAGACCGCACGGACACATCCGAAAGCAGCCCTGCTGCGAATCATTTGCAAGAGTTCCCTCCGTCCGAAACTGGAATGGTGCGACACGTCCTGCACCTACCCGCCCAGAGAGACGAATCTTTATACAAGGTCGAGCTGATTGTGGGCAAGATTGTCGAGACGGATCCGCACAACAAGTATTTTTTCACCGGCAGGATCCAATCAGAAACCATCCAGGGCTGGGGATTCACCCGGTACGTGATCGAAACGCTCGGGCCGATGGCCGGCACACGGATGGCAGTGCCCCCGAACACGCCGAAGGCGCCCCACTTCATTACCTTAGGCGGCGAGCCCTATTTCATCCGTTACAACAGCAAGTTGCCCATCGTCGTCTATGCGCCCGAGGCTGCCGAAGTCCGTTATCGCATCTGGAGTTCCGGGGGTAGCATGGAGGCGATCCCGCAAGGGTAGCGGTGCGTAACACTTCCGGACAAGCATTTAAAAGTCGATACCCGGCTTGCTCCCGCCGGTGATGATCGATGCCGAAGGTATTGTTTGCGACGGCAATCCATATCCAAAAGAGGCCTGCGATGTCCGTACCCAGCATAGCACAGTATTTTCTGAACTTAATTCTCAGCCTCACCCTAACATTACCTGCCGCCAAGGTATGGAATCGGAATCTTCGGATGAAACCGATATAACGCGCTCAACGGATAATTGACTTACCCTTTTTGCTTTCTTGAGTGAATCGTCCTTTCAATATCCTATCCATACCACATAAGCCCTAAATTTAGTCGATCTTGAAAAAGCCCGTATTCAATATGCGGTCATTAACACCGGCGTTCTTTGACAACCAAATAGCCAGTAAAAAATAAGGCGAAAAAGGGCGGCTGCCCATTTGAGCAGCTTTGCAAAGTTCATCCCAGCGGCGCTCAGGATGGCGTTGATCCGATCCCCTATCGTGCCTTTCAACCGGTTACGGTCCATGCGATGTTCGCGTTTGAGATGGCCGATCCCAGGTTCTATGGCGGCCCTTCGCTTCATCCAATGCCATAGGCTTTTGGCAACTCTTCCCCTTCGCCGTTTATCGACGTGAACATCGACATCACCTTCGTAACCATGTCCGCGGTAGCCCA
>Ga0209270_1002125_pt1 | contig 22446 bp, 22 predicted proteins | sample MTBAKSrepl1MetaG_FD_187456 | JGI IMG/M metagenome (GOLD analysis project Ga0209270, IMG submission 187456) | Enrichment culture microbial communities from Arthur Kill intertidal strait, New Jersey, USA, that are MTBE-degrading - MTBE-AKS1... | ecosystem: Environmental > Aquatic > Marine >...
GTCAAAGAACAGCAGGCATTATCATCCCGGCGGAGGAATTGTTCACGCCGCAAGGGGCACAAGCCGGTAATTTTTTTTAAACACGGGTACAAATCGGCCAAGATCTATTACCCGTCACGGATTCAGGTTTATGAAATTGAAGCTATATCACCTTCGAAATTCGCCTATCATTCACATCACTTTATTCCGTTGAAAAAACTACAGAACCCCTCCCCTGGGCAGAGTCTGTAGAATTATTCCTTCTTATCAGATATTATCGGCTTTTTCTGTTAACCTTCACTTCTTCATATTGCGCCCTGGTCTTTCCTCTATCCCCATCTCATAACCGAACCCTGCAGCTACACCCAAGTAAAACGGGTCCAGGTATTCATGATCTTGGGCTGGCTCAGCATTAACCTTGTCCTGGCTGAAATCTAAATCTTCCGGTTCATCAACGCAGTCCTCGCAATCACCCTCGTCATCAATCTCGTCAGGGTCCTCTTCAAAGAAATCATCTTCCATAGTATTTCCTCCTGGTGGGATTATACGGATTCGTGCCGGCGTGTCAAAATCAATACCCGCACAGAGTGCATATTATCCGCAGCTCTTTGCCGTTGTATATTGTCACATTGTTGCCGAGAGTCTGGTTGAAGGTCACGTGGTGTCCGCAGTCCAAAACGAACTTTTCTTGCTCCAGTATCTTCAGCAAGTTCCGTAACGCCTCTGTCGGTCTGTATTCCTGTATCTGTGTCTTAGTCATTGCCTTGCCTCCAAATAGAAAGCCCCCAGGGAAGAACCCCAGGGGCTTGATTGATTGATTTGTCCAAGCGCGTGGACGGTCAGCGATACAGTGCCGCTCTCCGTTCGTAGAACTCACCCAGGGCAGACGGCTGCTCATCCCTGGCACCGATGTAGCGGTTTATGATGTCGTTCAGCAGCTTGTTTTTCTGTGGCAGGACGAGCAGATTCGCGTCCTTCAGCACATCCGTACACGCCTCATGGAATCCCCAGAGCGAATCATCGTAGACGTTGCCGAACAGTCCACGGAACTGATGGAACTTGCTGGGCGGCAGAACATTGGTCATAATCTCCACCATGAGGATTTTGGCATCCGCCTCGGTCAATTTGTACCCCTTAAGCCCTTCGTGCCACGCCTGGAACGCCTTCAGGAGCGGGACCATTCGTTTGACAGATTTGAACGCGATGAAAGCCAGCTCATCGATATCCAGACCCGCCGTATGCCGACGGAAGGCAAGGAACTCTCCCGAGAAGGAAAGGTTTTCGCAAACGAACACCCTGGTGCCGGCACAAATGCCTATACTCATACTTTTATTGAGGCTATTCCTCACCCCAAGCGACCAGCACATTTCACCGTTTGAGTAAGAAAGATCGTACACGGCAAACATACGTTGGTTATTCTGCGCTAAGACATACTCAGCTCTGGTAATGTCAAGATTAACGGCTTGGATGCCTTCTTTGACCACCCTGATCAAGTCCCGGTGATGCACGGGGTGAAAGGTTCTTGTGAAAGGCACATCGGGAACATTGATGACCTCTGCCTCAGAGACGCGGTTACTGCCCAATAATGCGGAACTCATAATTGTCTCCTTTAAATAAATGGGAATGAAACAAAGAAGCCTCTTCCACCAGGCTGGCAAAAAGGGCTTCAGTTAATTTTGTATTGAAACGTGAGGTTAGGCTGCCTGCAGCAATCCCCAAGCTTTCTCTTTTGGCAACCAGACAAAGCCCATGCTCTTCAGCAATGACCGATTGTTGTACGTATCACCCACAGCCAGGATTACTCCGTCACCTGTGGTCTCATAGTGAACATTGGGCAGATCTGGCAGACCGCTTTCAGTTTTCTGATCCGGCGGGGAAGGAGGGGGTATGTCTGATTTCTGATTATGCGGAACAGTTGACAGCTCGACCGTATTGCCGTTGTAGACAGGACCTAACTCCCCTCTGTAGGCAGACTTTCCAATGGAGAATAGCGAGAACCCTTTACCGATGGCATCGGTAATAGAGCCCTTCTTAGCGTCTCCTACATTGCCATGGACAATTTGCGACTGTCCGTACTGAACACCGTGGGTTATGAACTCTGATTCTGCATTTGCACGCATAAACACCTCCACCGAGGCAACGACCTGACCAGAACAACTATCTTCGCCTGAAGTGAACAGCTCGGTATCATGCAGCTGGTAATGCCAATTCTCGGGTCCAAACACCTCATTAACGGCGTCTATGACGTACTGCGGCTTGAAGCCATACATGACCGGCTGATTTCCGATCTGCCTCTGCTGAACAACAGAACGACCTTGTAATTGCAGCAATGCGTTTACTTTGTTGATTTTTTCTAACATTTCTCTACCTCCTGAAATGAGTTGAGGGCTGCCAGCATGATGCCAACAGCCCTCGTTTAGTGGATTCCACCGTCTTGGTGGTGGGTTGGTTCAGCTCACATACAACCTTGTATACGAGCTCGTTGTGACGTACTCCTTTGCCAGTTCTGGATGCTCTGCCTGAAAGCTTTTGGTATCAAATCCGGTACGGGTGGATGTGCCCAACTTCAACAAATAGTCACCAGCCCTAGCCTCTCCATAGGGCAGTACAGCTAATTCCAGCTGTTCACGCAATCTGGATACATCCTCTTTGACCTTTTTCTCCTGTGCCTTTGCTGCCTGGTAATCCATGACCAGATCAACCACTGGCAGGTCCGGAAGACCATCAGGGGCGTATTCAGGACAGTCAGACCGGTATGCGCAGTAGATACAGAGGGTGCTTTTCTCCGTCTCCGGTTCACAGTTTCCCTGGAGTGAGTCCCAGATGTGCCCGGCTTTCTTCAACAGACCATTAAACAGGATTGAATTATGCGTGTATCCGTTGAAAAGTCGGAAATCTCCGCTATTGAGATCCACTGCCAGGATACCGCCCCGGGCAGGAAGAGCCTTGTCAAGCTCAGCTAAGCCCATCTGAAAATGGATTTGCGCTACCCAAGATGGATATGGCTCTTCCGGCAGTGTTGAGACTGATTTGGTTTCCAATATCGCTATCTCGGTATCCCTGATGAAGGCAAAATCGAGGTGTGCGGTATAGGGCTTGTCAGGATGGCTGAGTTCCAACTGAGTCACATAGTCAATGCCGGCATGAGTCAGGGCTTTCTCAACGATGCTTTCAACTATGTTGCCTCGCTCCAAGCGGATAAGCGTATGGACATCGTGAGTTTCCGGATGAGCTTTTGACAGGACCGCCTTTCTGGGACACTGCCCAACGTCTGAGGCACCAACATAGGTGCTTCGATCACCCAACTCCAACTTAGGCTGACTGAGATAGTCTGTGAGAATGTGTTCGAGTTTCATCGTTTTTCCTCCCATTAGGTTGAATAGAAAAGCCGGACAAAGTCCGGCAATCAGGTATCGACTACGACGAATGAGCCGCAGTCACTTCATCAACCTGTTAAAGAGGAAAATTATCTCTGTTTGGAGGGAGCTATTTGGGAGAGAAAGGGGAAAAATACCGCCCCTATAATGTTTTTTAGTAATTAAATCGGGTATTTAGGTATAGAAAGGGACCCCAGCATAAACTTTCGAGCTAAACGAATCGAGGGTCATATTAGTGACAGAGAGGGTATAGTTCGTGACCATCCTGCTCATGTTCGCTGGCAGGCGGGTACTCTCTCGGTTGGATTTTGGGAGAGGAGGCTAGGGAGTGACAGGAATTATTGATTATATTGCCATAACCTTGACGCAGCACCATATGCCTTTCATTCCCGGAAAGCATTGTTCGTCTTTGCTGTCATACATTTTCCAGTATGAAAATGTCGTGCAAGGATATAAAGGTGCACAATAATTTACAGATAACTGTATTGTCTCATCTGGTTTTGTTAAAGGTATAGTGAGTTTTGTCATGTGTGGAATCAGCAAATATGAGCTGATTGGTAAGTTATTTCTTTCACATATTGTAATAATATCTTCATCGAGACATTTTAAATATCGACCATCCCATTCAATTTTCCCGGTGTTTTGTATTTCCCATATTTTTTCAAAATGTTGATTAGGAGATACAATAGAGTTGTCAGGGAAAGTAACATCTCTAACAAAACTGCTATAATCGCCGATATGTTTAGGTTTTGTTGTCGTATAAACAGGTACGGCTGACCCTCCATATGTCAACCTAATCAAAAAAAGTGGGGCTACATTCAAGGCATGAGCTAACTGAACCAGCGTCCATGGTTCTGGCTGCTTGTCTTCAGCGTTTAACAATTTATACAAGGTTTCGCGCGAAAACCCTGCACGTTTGGCAACTTCCGTTCGCGTAAGGTTGAGTTTGTGGATTTGCCTGATGATAAACTCAGCCAAGTCAAGTGAAGACATTTTTTAGCACCTGGTTATTTTGTAAACCCATCCTGACAGTTTATTGGCTAACATATAATCAAACCAGAAGAGCCCTGAATACGTACGCGCCGGAAACAGGGAAATATAAGGAGGTGACAAAACTTGAGCGCGGAGGATGTGGTTAGTGAGAAAAAACCAAACTGTAAGGGTGAATGTCATGGCAAAAACACCAGTACATACCAGTGAAGCGAAGTCGGTCGGACCAGGAGTTCTTAATACTCTGCCTGGTCCAGATTATACCGCTACAACAACCTACTCTAATGGAGAGGTGCGGATGGGCATCGGTAATACCCCCGCCGAAGCGCAGAGTAAGTCTCAGAACCCCGCTACCTCTCATTACCAAGGGACGGTAAATAAACCGTAGAAAGAGTAGCCTGATTCCCTTCTATAGGGACAACAGATATCGTTACACCGCCCCCGAGTCGGGGGCGGTTGTCATCTTCCTGTCAGACCTCAACACAGCCAGCGCCTCAGCAATCTCGCCCACTTTCCTCATGCCTCTGTCTGTTCATACAGGTATTGCTGAAACCCGACGAAAACATCCCGTATCTGCGGAATTCCGCCAAGCTCGGTAACGGCATCGCTGATTGCATGGTATTTCAGCTCAAGCAGCGTCGGCAATTTCTCCTGGTCTAAGACACTCACATCTTCCCTGATATACTGTGACAGAACAAAATCAAGGAACGCCTTCTGCTTGTCGGCGTAGTGGGAGAATATATTGTCTTTGGCGCCCTCTACCCGTTCCTTCCTGGTAATGGGCTGAGTCGCAAAGGCAACATATGCCAGAACATCATACAGGTCGCTGTTCTCGGCATCTATGATCTCTCTCATGTCATTCAACTGTTCAGGTCCATAGCCACTTTCCGCCAGCCGATCCAGAAGCGATTTGCGAGTATCGGGCTTGCTCCAGATAGCCCTCAGTTCGTCCTCATCCTTGAAAAACTCCGGCAAGGCACCGAACAAGTTTTTAAGAAACTCGGCTGCGGACATCGGCTTGCCGTCAGGACCCCAGAAAGACGTAGCCATGATGTGCTGTATAGTGCGCTCCTTCCCGTCGGCGAGTTTGATTTCTACCAGCTTCTTACAGACGCAGGGACGTTTACCGCACTTCTCACATGGTTCGGGGGGTAATTTCTCGCAGATACACGGCTTCTGACCGCACTTTGGACAGGGAGGTTTTGGTCGCTTTGGGCACTCGCAGGGGTAGCTTCCGCATTTCGGGCAGGTTTCCGGCTCTATCGGCTCGCCGTCCCATTCCGGATCGTTGAAAAGATGGTGCGCTTTCACAAAGTCGTAGATGGTGAAATAGTCCTTCCCCTCGTAGAGCCTGGTGCCGCGTCCGATGATCTGCTTGAATTCTATCATCGAATTGATGGGGCGCATCAGGACAATATTGCGAATGTTGCGAGCATCCACGCCAGTGGAAAGTTTCTGCGAGGTGGTTAGGATGGTGGGTATGGTTTTCTCGTTGTCCCGGAACTCACGCAAGTACTGCTCTCCCAGCTTGCCGTCATTTGCCGTTACCCTGACGCAATAGTTGGGTTGGGTGCTGGTCTTGACCTGGTTGATTAAGTCCCGGACCGCCAGGGCGTGGAGCTGGGTAGCGCAGAAGACCAGGGTCTTTTCCCGCTGGTTTATCTGCTCCATGAACAGCTTGACCCGGTATGCCTCGCGGGCTTTTATCTCGATAATCTTGTTGAAGTCCTCTTCTGTATAGCGCCTGCCGGTTTCGATTTCCCCTTCAACAACCTTGTCGTCCGAGGTGTAGACGTAATCGTCCAGAGTGGTGGCAATCTGTTTTACCTTGAACGGGGTAAGGAAGCCGTCATTGATGCCCTCCTTCAGGGAGTAGACATAGACCGGCTCGCCGAAATAGGCATAGGTGTCCACGTTGTCCTTGCGCTTGGGCGTGGCAGTCAAGCCAAGCTGGACGGCAGGGGAGAAATATTCCAGGATGCCCCGCCAGTTGCTTTCGTCGTTGGCACCGCCCCGGTGGCATTCGTCAATAACAATGAAATCGAAGAAGTCAGGTGGGTAGTCTCCAAAGTAGGGGGACGGTCTGCCTTCGCTGTCCGTCCCGCTCATGAAGGTCTGGAAGATGGTGAAGAAGATGCTGGCATTGGTGGGGACCCGTCCTCTACTTCGGATCTCGTCAGGGGCAACGCGCACCAGGGCATCTTCAGCAAAGGCTGAGAAGGCGTTATAGGCTTGGTCAGCCAGGATATTGCGGTCGGCAAGAAAGAGGATTCGCGGTCTGCGTCCCGCGTCCCGGTTCAGATTCCAGCGGCTGTGGAACAGTTTCCAGGCGATCTGGAAGGCGATAAAGGTTTTGCCGGTGCCCGTCGCCAAAGTCAGCAGGATACGGTCTTTTCCTGCCGCTATCGCCTCCAATGCCTTGTCTATGGCGATTTCCTGATAATATCTGGCTTTCAGCGAACCGCTTCTGTCCTCAAGGGGAACCTTGGCAAAGCGATCACGCCATTCGTTCTGTTCTGCGAAAGTAAGATTCCACAGTTCGCCAGGGCTAGGGTACTCGGCGACATACCCCTCCGCTCCTGTCTGCATGTCTATCTGATATATGCCCAGACCGTTGGTGGAATAGGTGTAGCGGATGTTCAGCTTCTCGGCATATTTCTTTGCCTGGGCAACTCCTTCCGTATCGGGCAGGTCACGCCGTTTCGCCTCGATGACGGCAAGCTGCCTATTCCTGTGGACCAGCACATAGTCGGCGATATCCGGCTTGCCCCGTTGCCCGAACCCCTGGAGCCGTCCGATGGTGATACCGCACTCGCGCAGGACGCGGCTTCCCTCCGCGACGCCCCAGCCGGCTGTTTTCAGGGCTGGGTCTATCAGTTCTGCACGGGTGTCGGCTTCGTTCATCGTTCTTCCTAAAGTTGACCGGTGAATGCCTGGTGGAGGAGGGATTTTTTCAAGTCATCCAGGGCGGTGAGTTTGCGCTGGTAGATGGATTCGAGGCGTTTGGTTTCGTAAGAAATAGTCTCGATACTGTCAACTATTGTCTTCTGGTCAGCGACACTTACAGGAATCGGAATTGGGATAGAGTTCAAAGCCTTTTGGTTCAATTTTGGTTGAGCGGCACCAGTGATATATTCATCAAGCTTAATACTCTCAAGGTAAAACTCAACGTAGCGTTGCGTTTCCATGTTTTCAAACTTCAGAATATGGGCATGATTATTTACCCAATACTTGCCTGATACGGAGAATGCTATTGGTGTCGCCCTTGCTAATAGATTTGCTCCATCTTCAGAGACGAGCAAATTATCACCTTCAAAAATATAGTCATCCACGTAATCAACGATTCCCGAAGCACCATAATAAGGATAATTACCGCTCTTCCTGGCACTTTTAGTGATTGGGATACGCCTGCTGTCCAAATTGGTCGAGAGTTTGTCGATGGTCTTTTCCTCCCACCCCTCGCCTTTTTTGGTAAAGACTGAGTTCAGATGGCTTTCAAATAACTCACGGGCGTTTTGTAGGTTCTTTTCTGCGTTGACTTTTGCGGTGGCGATGCCGGCAAACGCCTGGTCGAGTATACCGACGATGTGTTTTTGTTCGTGGAGAGGAGGGAGGGGTATTTCAAAATTATTTATTTGCTCCGTGCTTAAATTAGGTTGTGCAGAACCTGCGGATATACGCAAGTTTTCTTCAACTCTTGTTGATAAAAAGTAGAACAAATACTGCTTTGAAACGCAATCATATGGTTCAAATTTTCCAACTCGCTGATTTAAGTAATACAATTGTTCCGAAGTATTGAAGCCAATTTTCCCCGTAGTCCCACCTGACATAGCAATTAAAAGGTCACCCTTTACTACGCGGTACTTGTCGAGATTTTCTTTGTAATCTTCGGGCTGAAAATAAACAACTTTCCTATACTCAATTGACTCATTTTGAATATTGGATATTCGCAGGATAGGGTATCCAGCTTCCCTAAAAAGATTACTTTTGAAAGCAAAACCATTTTGAAATCCACATACTTCTCCGAGTTTTTTAAGCTCCCACCCAGCCTTCACAGCAACCCCCTAATCTGTGTCAGCACTTTGGCGCTCTCAGCATCCAGGGCAGCAATCTCGTCCATAATCGCCAGTGGACTCCGGTGCGTCACTTCCTCGCCGCCGTTTGGATTCTTCACCGACAGGTCATAGGTCGCTTGGTCGATGGTGGATACATCCACGCTCCAGCTGTTTGGTGAATCCGCAAAGGTCTTCTGGAGCTCTACAAACTCTGCCAAGTCCGCTTCATTCAGAGGGTTGGTCTTGCCGAGATTTCGCCCTGGGTCGAGCTGGTAGTACCAGACCTTCCTTGTGGGAGCCCCTTTCTCGAAAAAGAGCACCACGGTCTTTACCCCTGCACCCTGAAATGTCCCTCCTGGTAGGTCAAGCACTGTATGAAGATTACAGCTTTCCAGCAGCAGTTTACGGAGACTGACCGAAGCGTTGTCCGTGTTCGACAGGAAGGTGTTTTTGATGACCACGCCTGCCTTGCCACCGGCTTTCAGTATTTTGATGAAGTGCTGCAGGAACAGAAACGCGGTCTCTCCTGTCTTGATGGGAAAGTTCTGCTGGACCTCCTTCCGTTCCTTGCCGCCGAAGGGAGGATTGGCAAGGATTACGTCAAAACGGTCCTTGTCCTGGATATCGGCAAGGTTCTCAGCCAGAGTGTTAGTGTGGATGATATTCGGTGCCTCGATGCCGTGGAGAATCATATTCATCGTGCCGATGACATAGGCGAGACTCTTCTTCTCTTTGCCGAAGAAGGTGTTCTCCTGGAGCGTCTCAATGTCCTTCGTGCTCAATTTATGGGCTTTCCCTTCGCCACCCTGACGCAGGTATTCATACGCCTCGCACAAGAAGCCTGCAGATCCAAGAGCACCATCATAGATGCGGTTGCCTATCTCCGGCTTGACCACCTTGATGATGGTCTTGATGAGCGGACGCGGGGTATAGTATTCGCCACCATTGCGCCCTGCATTGCCCATATTCTTTATTTTGGCTTCATAGAGATGGGACAGTTCATGCTTCTCTTTGTGTGAGCGGAATCGTAGGGTGTCGATTATCTCCAGCACACCTCGCAGGCTGTAGCCGCTCTGGAGCCTGTTCTTGATTTCGCCGAATATCTCGCCAATCTTGTAGTCGATGGTGTTCGGGCTGGTGGCTCTCTGCTTGAATCCCCGGAGATAGGGGAACAGCTTGTGGTCCACGAAGTCTTTAAGGTCATCCCCTCCGAGTTGCCGGTTGTGGTCTACTGCTCCGTCTTTGGTTTTGCGTACTGCCCAGGACTCCCAGCGGTAGGGCGTATCAATGATGTACTGATACGTCTTGCCCTTCAGTTCCGCTTGCATCGCCTTGTCTTTTTCAAGGTCATCGAGGTATTTCAGGAACAGCATCCAAGAGGTCTGTTCCGTGTAATCCAACTCACTGGAGACACCGGCATCCTTCCAGAGAACGTCGTCTATATTCTTAAATGCTTGTACAAACATTAAAAATCACCATTTATCCATATACTCAGCAGAATCATCGTCTCCAGTAGCCTCTTGTAGCGTGCTTATCTGACAATTCTGCTCGGTTATCCCAGATATAATCCCAAGGGATTTTATCGGCAGAAAGCCATTTTTTCCATTTCATAACCTTCTCCGCGTCAGCTTTCCAGGATTTAACGCTATATCCATCAGGATTTGGCTCACCGGTGCCTTGGTTGACGATTATTGAGGTCAATATTGGTTGTTTGGTGTGAGCGCAAGCAATCCATACCAATTCAAGCCCGTATCGGATAGCATGCCCACGTACTTTTGGTCCATAGCCAAGCTTATCAAGGACTTTCCGATAGGTCAGAATCTCTCCTCTCCGGGCGCTCTCAACGCAAATTACGTAGATTTTCTGTGCTTGTTCAAGTGCTCTCATAGGATTACGCTTTTAATGGTTTAGCTGTACGCGGCATCTTTAACTACCCCCATTCACTTTGTCCTTCAACTCCCTACCAACTCTGAATACCGGCAACTTCTTTGGCTCCACCTTTATTCTTTCGCCTGTCTTGGGATTCCTACCCGTGTAGGACTGATATTCCTTGACTGTAAAGCTGCCGAAACCGCGGATCTCGATACTCTTACCCTCAACCAGGGCATCTGTCATGGACTCCAGGATGGTGTCGATAATTGAAGCTGCATCGCGGACAGGAATGTTCAGTTTCTCGGCAAGCTGCTCGGTTAATTCGGATTTGTTCATGGCTGCTCCTTGTTACTGGTCGAGTCCTGCCTCTTTAGCCCCCTCAATGCCGACTATCTTCTTGATGCTGTCTTTCCACTTGACCTTGGGATTGTCCTTGTGCAGCTTGCATCACCTTGTATTTCTCAAGGTCATCGAGATATTTGAGGAACAGCATCATCTAATAGATAGATTCTGTAATGAAAAAATGATGTTATATGTAAACTAATTCGCTTTTTGTTCATTAAGCTTTTTTAATAAATCTTTATATTTTTCTGCTAACTCATTTTGTTCTTTGATGTGACTGTTGATGGTATCGACCATAGAAATGGCAATTTTATGTATCTTTTCTTTTGTCTTTTTTGGCAAAACGGCAATGTTCTCTTGTGACAGAAAAGCTTCGTTTTCAATGTTAAAAAGTAATTTTGGTTTGCGGACAAGGCTAAGAAGAGAAAGAGGATTTTGTTCAATTTCATTCTCAGAATCGAGGTCTCGTAAACGTTGGCGCAATTCGGAAACTGTATAGTTCATAGAGTGAGTCTCTGATATAAGCTGCTGTTTTAACTCATCTTTAATCGGGAACAGCAAGACTTTGTGAGACAGAAGGAGGTTTCTATACGTAGAGAATAGCTCCGGAAACTTTTTCTCTATATCATTGTGCTCTACTACGAGCTGTATTGACCGGTAAAGCCACGCCTGTGATGGTGAATTGGGGTCACCTTTCTTTAAGTTTTGTATCAACTGTAAGAGTGACTTATCTTTTCTGGGTTGGTTAGTCCGGGCAAGTTCAAGGTTGTTGGCAAAAAAATTATCAATCAGATATTGTCCTGCCGTAAGCATTGCTTGTTCAAGTCCTTTCGAAAATATACTCTTCAATTTCTCCGATGCATTTTCGACAAGTTTATCGTCAATCGCCATCTCCTCTTTTTCTGGCATGCATATCTCGGCAAATGACTCAGCCAATGCCTTGCCAGACAAACGAATATTATCTGGCGTATCCATAACTCCTTTGCTACTAAGAAACAAAGTGAATGACTGTACTTCCGGCAATAGATAGGCGTTGTTTACTGCCCATTGATTTATATGATTTTTTAGATTCCCAGCGAGTATATTCGACTTCGCATATGAAAAAACTAATTCTTTTCCACTTTTGCTTAAGGCTCGATGAATAAACCCCTGTGTATTGGTGTATAAAATGGTTCGATTTCGACCATTTCCTCCTCCTGTGCCTACAATACCATTACATTTATTCTTCGAGATATACTTAGCTTTATCTTCAAGCAATAATTGATCCCAGGATATACCCGGATAGTGATCTCGCATAATTTCGTCAGTTGTCATTCTTCCTACCCAAACTATAAGTTTCTTTCCTCCTAAACCAAGAAACTCTTTCAATGGTTTAATCAATTCATCTTTTAGATGCCTTTCAGCATCTTTTGATGAAGTCCAATCAATATTATTTTTCTTATTTTCTTTTTCACTATCAATCTTATTTACAATTATTTTACAATTCAAATCGACAGGCAAGTTTTTCTTGATTTCAAGAATAAGATTATTTAAATCATCACGATATTTATCAGGAGTAATCAATAATATGTTTTTGATATCAACATACCGAGTATGAATATCGAATGGAGGCAGTTTAATGTTGTTAATTGCGATTTTACCTGTTCCATCTGTGTTATTTGTTTTAATTTCAGGTATTTCTCTTATCGCAGTTGCTATCATTGAGGCAGTTGTATCAATATTTTCTTTTTCTCTAAAATCAGTATATTTTATTTCTATCTGTATAGAATTAACACCGCTTTCTTTTTGAAATAATTGGTTCAAATTATGTTCAGCCCAACCAGCATAATCTTCGTGAGTAATCTGTGTAGAAATCCCAACGCTGTTAAGCGCAACAACAAATATGTTCGCAATATCTTCTTTCACGGTCAATCTGTCAGTTTTCCCAGCAGGATCTTTTCCAATTCCTACTAAGAGATCGTAATCTTTATCGATATTAGCGTCATCAATTCCGTGGATATGGAAAATATATGTTGTTTTATGATTTGTTTGAGTGGCATTTACTGCGTCTTTGATCGGACCAAGGAACTGATTTTCAAGAGGTGTGTTTCGGTACTGTCGCAAATCATTTAAGTTCACGATTTTTTTCTTTATATCGTGCAGTTCTTTAGAGTCCTTGTCGGGCTTCCGGTACACCTCGTTAATAATGGCGTGGCAATTCAGCTTCTCGGCAAGTTTCCTGGCAAGAGTTCCCGTGTTGTCATCATCCCCAGTGACCCCGTGCGGTGCCACGAGAATGACATTGCCTGAACCCGAAATTATCTTAAACTCGCTTTCGACTGACTGCTCCATAACCCCTCCTCTCTATTCTCTTGATGATACACGTTTTTTTATCGTATCGTTTGCCATGGGGATAGTCAAATGCGAACTTGTTTTCTCGGCTGAAACAGTATAGAAAATTATGAGTTCATGAAAATCCTGTTCAAGGTGTACGATTGAGCGAAGAACCCGAAGAACATCACGGTCTACTGGACGGCGACCCTGCCCTTGACTATATCCTTTACAAAGAGATGGTGAAGGAAGAAAAACGCTTACCGAAAGGGAAGGGTGGATGTCTCTCTCAGGTCCTGTTTGTGATTGCGCCCTTCATTTCACTAATCCTGCTCTTGTTCTACCTGTCCGTACCTTCCCTATCCAGCGCCGCCGACAAACCAGACCACTACTGCGACGATCAATCCAGTTGGCAGCAGTGGGAAAAGCTCCTCTCGGATAACCCTACGGATGACGGAATCACCTCTCTGTATGCGTTTCGTGTCGGTCTGTGCTCTATGGTCAAATCTGGACAGATCGACACTGTACGGGCAACAAAACTGTTTGAAGGGCTACGGGATACAGTTATCCGCAGTGCGGAAGAAGATCAGAAACAGCAGATGAAGGGTAGCCTATAGGGAATCAATCCAGCCCAGAGTGGCGTAGAAGAAGTTCGCATTTCGTAGGTTAAAATGTCAATTTTATCTATTTTTATTCGATTATACAGTACGATGCCATACAAGAATCTGACAATTTTCCCCTTTAAAGAATACCCGGGGGCATGCTGTGGACCAGGGAGCGAGGGAGAGAAGGTAGCCATGACCAGGAGACAATCTCTTCTTGTTACAGTCCTTCTTCTCCTCTCACTACTGATACCTCTCTACGTACTCGCTCAAACACTCTCTGGTAAGGTTATTTCTGTAGCAGACGGAGATACCATCACTATCCTGACAAACACCAAGCAGCAGGTCAAAATACGTCTTTACGGCATTGATACGCCAGAGAGTGGGCAGGCATTCGGACAGAAGGCAAAGCAGTTCACTTCTTCGCTTGTGTATGGCAAACAGGTAGAGGTCAAAGCCTACGACACGGACAAGTACGGCAGAACGGTTGGCGTGGTCCTGGTCAATGGACAGAACGTGAACGAGGCGATAATTCGTGCCGGCTATGCGTGGCAGTACAGGAAGTATTGCAAGGAGTCATTTTGCCCGGGCTGGCTGGATCTGGAAGACCGCGCCCGGACAAGCAAGATAGGGCTCTGGTACGACAAGAACCCAGCGCCTCCCTGGGAATGGCGAAAAACGAGTAAGGGGAGCAATACTGTTGGGAATACTTCTCCCTTGCCTTCCGCATCGAGTGGGACATATCATGGCAATATAAAGTCTCACGTGCTCCATGCGCCAGGGTGTCAGCATTACAACTGTAAGAACTGTACGGCTACATTCTCCTCTGTTGATGAGGCAATGAGGGCTGGATATAGGGTCCATGAGCAGTGTGTGAAATAGTGAAACGAGGTACAGATGAGCGAAAAAGAAGACGTAGAAGTCACCATCGAAGAAGCCCTGAAAATGGAGATAAACATAAATCAAGCTCTGGTTGATTTACTGATTGAGAAAGGGATAATCACAGAAGATGAGCTGCTGGAGAAAGTTAGGCTGATTAGGGACGAGATGAATTGATTTTGAATCAATTAGTTACGATTATTCAACAATAAGCCTGCATATTTACACAATACACGGAGACAAACATGACAGATATACCGGTCGATATTGCCCACTCTGAGTATGTAAATAGACGATCGGCTTTGAATGTTCTTTCATCGGATGCAAATGAAGCCACTACACGCCTACGCGCGATCGATACAATTCTCTTCGAGGTACTCGGATGGCAAAAAGAGGAGGTTGAGCCAGAGCACTACTGTAGAGCAGAGGGGTACGCTGACTATGTATGTCGATACCAGGAACAGAAATTACTCGTTATCGAAGCAAAGCGCACTGGTAAAACGTTTGTCGTCCCATCAGACACTTTAGAGAGTAGACCATATTCCTTCGGATTCATTGCGTCTGAATCTAAAAACGCTGCTGAAGCTCTGCAGCAGGCAATTGGATACGCGGCTACACTCGGTACCCACTACGTAGCCATAACCAACGGGAGACAGTGGTTACTGACCTTGACTTATGTCGAAGGCAAAGACCTTTCTGAGCGTCTTGTCTATGTGTTTGAGTCATTCGATGCGATTGAAAATCGTTTTCGACTCTTTTGGCAGTGCTTCTCCAAAGGACAATTAGCACGTCATAAGGTAGATAATGCACTAATGGATATCCTCTTGAAACCAGCGCCACCCAAAGCGTCTGCTAGTATTATTGGATATCCGCAGCCAGCGATACGGAACGTATTCCAAAATGAGTTGTCGTACATTTTGGATTATGTGTGGCAGGTGATGGCTCAGGATGAAGGGTCAGCTGACTTCGTTAACAACTGTTATGTAAACCCAGACAATCACAAAGATACGATAGCCTTAGTGAGAGAGCTGTTAACTAAGAGAGCCACAGGTGATGCCGTCCTGACGAAACATGAGATTCAAAGCATTGATAAACTTCCCCAGCAACTCGCCCATCTCCCAACAGAAAAACCTTTTGTGATTCTTGGGCAGATTGGCAGGGGTAAGACATCCTTCCTAAAATATTTACGTCACGTAGCCGTCAAGGACCTCCTACACAACTTCATTCAACTTGACCTAAACTTCATTGATCGCCCTGATGACCCCTCTGAGATTCCAGCATTTGTATATGATGAGATAGAGAGACAATTGCTGGACTCTCACCATATTGATATCAAAGAAAATAGCTTTGTCCGCGGTGTCCTTCATTTTGATCTCCAAAGACTTAAGAAGACGCCTCGTGGAAAGCTCGCGAGCGAAGCACTGGATAATTATAAGGAGTATGAGATTGTTGAAATCGAAAAGATTCTTACGAACAGACACGCTTACTTAACTCGAGTGTTTCACCATTTGAAAAAAGGCAGAAACTGCTCAATAGCAATCTTTATGGATAACCTTGATCGTCGAAGCACTGAAATCCAAGAGCAGGCTTTCTTACGTGCGTCAGCGATGGCACGTGACTGGGCAAGCATTGTTTTTGTCTGCCTACGACCTGACACATTTCATAAGTCAAGGGAGGTAGGCGTTCTGGATACCATCGCCCCAACTACTTTCACAGTATCACACCCAGATCTTGCGCTGCTACTTAAAAGGCGATTTGCATATGCCAAGTCCATTGCCAATGGAGAAAGATTGATTTCTGATAGGAATGTCAGTGACAACCCAAGAATAGGAATGAAACTGCCTGATGTTAGCTTAATTCTCGGCTCCTGTGAGTTCGCCGCTCGCAAACGCCACGGGATTATCCCACTGCTTGAGGCTGTCTCAAACGGCAATATTCGCCGATTGCTTGATTTTGCAAGGGCGGTCTTGTGCAGTGGTCATCTTGACACGAAAAAAATCCTTCGGATCATCAACAAAGACGGAAACTATATCGTTCCAGACTACGAAGGTATCAAGGCTTTACTGTATGGAGAGTACAAACACTATTCTTCTGTAGAGTCTCCTTTTATAAATCTTTTTGATATTCTTCACGCACAGAAGCCGGAGCATGCCTTATCACTATGTATTCTTCACTATCTCTCAAGGAGTTCGCCAGATGGACCTTCCATGGGCTTCATAATGCGGCGAGATTTGACCGCATATCTTAGCGGACTTGGTCTCTCGCTGATCTCAATTAATCAAAGTATAGAACTCATCGAATCAAAACAGTTGATTACTTCAGCAATTCAAGGTTCATCTCCAGGTAGCGACCATCCGAGATATCGAATTACTTCGTTAGGAAATTTCCACTTGTATCATTTATGTTCCATTTTTCAATATCTCGATGCCATGACACTCGACACGCCTGTGCTGGAACCCTCTGTACGAGCCGCCATGACTGAGACTGATGCGATCAATAAGCGCGTCGAGCGGACAAAATTATTTTTGGATTATCTCGACAACTCATTTTCTGAAGTTAAAGATGATGTAATCACAAGTTTTTGGGAAGCGCAGTCCGCAAAGGCACGAACAAATATTGCAGAAATTGAACAGAGAATTGGTGTATCAGAACCCAACTTTTGATTGACTACTAATTATACTGAGGGATAATTGCTTGACCTCTCGCTCTAAGATCGTTCCCGTGAAATAATATGTGTGGACGATTCTCCCTCGTCGTTACCAAAGAAGAATTGTCGAATCAGTTCCATCTGAAACGCCTCGTCACAGTCGAGCCCCGCTACAACATCGCCCCTTCCCAGCAAGTCATTATTGTCCGGTCAGGGGCAAATGGATATACCACGTCATCTGTCAGGTGGGGCTTGATTCCGCACTGGGCGAAAGATGAGAACTTCAGCGCAAAACTGATAAACGCGAGAGCAGAGACCGTTCAGGAAAAACCCGCATTCAAGGAAGCGTTCAAGGAACGCAGATGCCTTATCCCGGCTACTGGTTTTTACGAATGGAAGCAGGAGGGGGGCAGGAAGCAGCCTTATTTCGTCAAAATGAAGAACGGTAGGCTGTTTGCCATGGCTGGCATATGGGAATCCTGGCAAAGTCCTGCTGGAGAAACAATAGAGTCCTGTGCCATCATCACCACTGAGGCGAATACCACCGTGGGGAAGATACATGATAGAATGCCGGCTATCTTTCCAGAAAACAGCTATGGGCTGTGGCTTTCGACAACGAACGATGGTAAGGCTCTCAGAGACTTCTTGAGACCTTATGACCCATTCAAGATGACCGCCTATCCAGTGAGCGGGATGGTCAATTATGTCAAGAATGAGGGTGAAGGCTGTATCAAGAAGATTGGCTGGTGACAAGTTTCAATTATTGAGGGAACAAGGCAGGATAGATACAAACGGATCGCTGGCAGGTTAATTGTTCAGAAGAATTTCAACATCAATCTTGTGTAACAATCAAAATGGATGTAGGTTTTGAGCAAAAAATTGACATCGAATTAGAAATAATATGAAATCATCAGTTTGTCAAAGACCGTGATTTGTACTTGACAGCGGTAAGCAAAGCACGCGCTAAGAAAGAACCATGATCCGAATAACTCTGACCTCTCGATTGTTTTTTTTCCGGAAGGATTAAATGGGATATTACGGTAGACGTAGATACAGAAGCTGGCGGTCAAGAGGTTGGGGTCATTCCCCACCATCGAAGTACAGCATTCTCACAGGGCTCTTTGGAAGCGCAGTCAGTCAAATTCGGCACGCATTTGAGAACCTTGAGGAGGATGCCCTTGACGAACTGTTTTCAGATTACGGTGCGATACACGGAGAGTCTGCAGAACGCTACGCCAGGAAGACCTATCCCAAATGGAAAAGTCGCTCCACGAAGCTTTCTGGTCAAACTATGGAAAGGCTGGTAGAATTGGTTCCACCGTACCTATCAGCGGAACAAAGATTCTCTATTCTCCAGTCGTTACTTAAACAATACAAAAAATCAGGTTCATTTCGTACCGTAAAGATAAATGTTAAAGAGCCTGCTCTGGGATTTGCTGAGCTAAAGGACGCATTGGTCCAGATGAGGCACGAAGATGTGTTGGCTCACCTCCCTGAATCTGTGATGAAAGCCGCAACATGGCTATATGACGATGATATTACCGTCGCTCGTTCAATGCTTGCCGATGCAGAACGATTGGAGAATAATATGGTCAGAGCCAAGGCGGAAAAGGAAATTGATCTTCTCAAGCGGACAATATCGACAGGGCAGGTGCAAGCAGCCAATTATTCTGTTGAGATGCCCGCAGGAAAATTACACGTCGTTGCGTTCACGCCATCAAAATGTTTTGTCGCCACTGCCTGTTTTGGAAGCGAAGCAGTTGAAACTAATGCTCTTAGGCGTTGGCGTGATTCATACCTAACTGAGCGTCAATGGGGACGTGAGTTCATTGTCTGGTACTACGTGAACGGTGACAGATTAGTTAGTACATTGTCAAATTCGCCTTGTGTCCTTGGGGTGGTTAAATCGCTGCTTCGCATTGCGACATGGGTACTGCGAAAAAATGAGGTTTGGGGGAGTAAAAAATGAGCGATGAAAAGAAATTACCGATTCAATCGGGAAGTAATAAAGCTGTGCAGCTTCATGACAATGGACCTCAAGCTGCCTCTCTGATTGAGCAATCACTTCGCAACCTGTCTCACGACCAGGCAAAGAACCTCATGGCAAAAGCCGCTGAAGAGGCTCTTAGGCTTGAAGTAAAAAACCGAGAACAGAACGCGGATTATGCTTTTGGCAAAAAGGCTGCTCAGGACCACGTTGACACATTCAATATGCTTGACAAGAGCAACATATTGAAGCGCCAGAATCTTACGTCTGATATCAAAACAGGTGCTGGGAATATGCGAATCGAAAGCAAGTCGGGGGCGACGTGTTTTGTTGCTTCTGTAGCATATGGAGACCCCAACCACCCTGATGTGATGTTTTTGCGATGGTATCGAGATACTGTTCTTACTCACAACATAGCTGGGCGGAGTTTCATTGGGTGGTATTGGAAAAGGGGACCTAAGCTTGCCCAAATTATAAAGGAAGTCAGTTTGCTACAGAGTATTTCAAGACTTCTCGTGGGACTGGTTGTAAAATTATTACGCCGAGTGTACTGCCGCGATTAGCTAATCGTTTAAGGTACAGGCGAAAGTCTTTTCACTCACCACCTGGCAGCGTCAATACCGGCGATATCTGCGCCAGATTGACCGCCAGAGACGATTTTCTTTATCAAGGGATACCTCGGGGTGTTCGAGCCTGAATCTATTATTTTAGGCTATCCTGTACGTTTCTGTGACTGGATCAGGGTAGCATACTGAAAGGTGTATCCGCTACCGTCAGAATGCCCTGATTCCATTTCGCATTTCGTAGGTACCTCTTCCATTTTTCATCGATTAATTTCGCTGATTCAGTATTTTACAATACAAAATTTTCGATATTTTCCCCTTTAAAGAATAGGGGGGCTACCCGTAGAGCACAGAGTGTTCTTGTACAAGAGAGTAATCATCAGTAAGCGAAGCGTCTGATGATGGGACCGTGTCATAGACCTTCAGGTCGGTGATAGGGTCCTACTCTTTACTGATAGCTTGGGAAAGAACTTGGCTGAGATACGCTGTGTGCGTTTCTCCAGGTTTGGCAATACTTCCAGGTAGCCGTTTTTTGCCAATTCGTTCTTGTGTCTGGAGATTGTACGACCTGAGGTCCGTAGCAGGTCGGCAATTTCAGCATCCGTTTTCTTCACTCTCCTTGCCGGGGGCTGCTGCTGGCTGATGACAATGAACAGCCAGAAAATCAGCCCTGGTCCCAGTTCTTCGTATCGTTTGTCGGCAATGAAGTTATACGGGATACGAAAAGAGGGTTCGTCCTCCGCCGGCGTGGTTGTCGTGTTCAGCAGGTGGAGAATCCGGGTCAACTTCGCATCCAGCGCTGCCTTGTTCCGGTGGTCGTAGGAGAGCAGGGGGAGGAAGTCGCCCGCCCGGTAGCGATATTCTTTGGGATTCTTTGTGACAGCCTCTTGGACCGGCTTGCTTTGCTCGGGTTCAAAATGGAGCGAATGCTTGTCCTGGGGACCGCAGGTGATGATATGAAATCCAACCTGCTTACCGGCAAGTTCCCGGTTTTTGGCAGTGCCTTCCATCAAGCGTGCCAAGGAGAAGCCGTCAATGGCATTTATAGCCCCTTTAAGAAGGTCTGCCGGGTCTTGCCCCTCCTTCATCCCTCCCAGATAAACAATCGTACCTTGGGCACGTCCTGCCACTCTCATGAGGGCTTTCCTGCCTGCCGCGTCCCAGTCGTACGCAACGATGTAATTTTTCACTCCAAGGTCAGAAAGAATCTGCGCTGCCTGGTCGGTCAGTTTGGCTCCCAGGGTTGAAATAACAATCGGCTTGTCCCGGTCCTGAAACAGTTTGAACATCGCAAAATAGTCAAAGATGCCCTCGACCAGGATGACGGTCCGGTAGCGGCGAATATATCTTGCTGCCTTGTCGATGCCATATAGCCAGGCTGAGGGAGTAAGGTCTGATTCTTCCCTACTCGGCAAAATCCATCTTGGCTCTTTATTGTCAAGTCTTCTGCCGACCATGCCGCAAGCCTTGCCGTTGATATCCCGGACTGGAAAAGTCAGCTTTCCTGCGAAGTAATCTCCATAGGCGCCGAAGGCTCTGAGCTCCTTGTGATATTCAACGAATCTCCGGTAGTATTTAAACCCCAACTTATTCATGTCGTGGAGATGCCGCAGCAGCCCACCTCGCCAGTAGGGATAGTACCGCAGGTAATGTTCGTTGAACCGGTCGATGTTCGCAAAGAGTAGTTTCTTGCCGCAGGATTCCTCATCTCTGCTGTACTGTTCGGCATAGCCTATCTGGAACCGATGGATAATATCGTCATCCAGCCCACGGCGAAGGATGTATCGGTACTGCTTCTCCAACAGGGGCTGGTTATCGAGAAGGTAGTTGTTGTAAAAGGAAGCAGCATCATCCAGCGCGTCAGTGACTGCCTGGTCAAGTTCTCGGATAGGTTCAATGTGGACGGATTGTTCTTCTTTTGCCGCTACGATTCCCGGAGCAACCTCACGCAGTGAGGTCGCCCCGGCATCAAGTTTTACCCCTACATATTCAGCAAATAAACGACACGCCTCCCTGAAGCTAACCCCCTTATTTTTTTGTATAAGGTCATAGATATCCAGGTCAATTTTACACGCCCCAAAACAGTGAAAACGGACCTCTCCCGCATTGTTTACGTGAACCCGAAGAGAATCCCTCGTATCCTTATGGAAAGGACAATAGCCACTGTAGATTTCAGTACCGACCTCGTTCAGTTTGATACCCAGCACTTCACGGGTAAACCGGATAATTTGCTCAAGGTAGGTTCTGGATTTAAGTTCTTTAATCGTGGGCATGGGTAACGCTGTCCTTGTTCTCTATACGACATCTACGGACACCACCACCATATCACACTCTATCTACTTATATCTACATAATTTTATACATATATAATTATAGATATGGGGTATAGTGCGGGGTAGCAGTGGGCAAGGTGTGTGGTTTAGTTAACCACGGTGTTCTTTTAGTTATGTAATTGTTTTAGTGTACTTATTTTATATTATAATCTCAAAAGTGACAGTTTAGAAAACACGTTGCTGTTGTAGGTGCCAGTGCCAGACTGAGAGGCGAGGGCACACACTTTTTGCGATGAAGAAAAATCAGGGGATGGAGCAGAAATTATTCAGAGCAGTTGTTGCGTAGCTTTATCGGCTTACCGCTCTTCTTGTGGATAAATAGGAGGTGGTGTCTACGGAATTTACCGATGAGAATAAATACTCGCGAGTAAAGAAGAAGTTCGTTTGGGGACGCCAACCAATAATTACAGGCACTTGCATACTTCATGGGTGCCTTTTTTCCTGTCTGAATAATTCCTTTTTTCCACCCCTGTTTCTCCCCTCCGGGCGCAGGCATATTTTCGTTTTTTC
>Ga0209270_1002130_pt1 | contig 22394 bp, 18 predicted proteins | sample MTBAKSrepl1MetaG_FD_187456 | JGI IMG/M metagenome (GOLD analysis project Ga0209270, IMG submission 187456) | Enrichment culture microbial communities from Arthur Kill intertidal strait, New Jersey, USA, that are MTBE-degrading - MTBE-AKS1... | ecosystem: Environmental > Aquatic > Marine >...
TCTCGTCGGGGCTATCGCGGCCCTCACGAGCAAGACCGGGACCATCGGTTTTATCGGCGGGATGGATAACCCGATCATCCGGAGATTCCAGGCAGGGTACCTGGCCGGCGCACGCGCCGGGCGGCCGGATATCCGCGTGCTGTCGAAATATGCCGGGATAACCGGTGCAGCCTTCGACGATCCCGAGAAAGGATACCAGATCGCCCGCCGCATGTACCGGGAAGGGGCGGACATCATCTACCACGCATCGGGCGGCACAGGTGCCGGACTTTTCCGGGCGGCGAAGGAAACCAAGCGGCTGGCGATCGGTGTAGACGTCGATCAGAGCGCTCAGGCGCCCGGTCTGGTGTTGACCAGCATGCTCAAACACATCGATGTCGCGGTGTTCGAAAGCGTCAAGGCCCGCGCGGAAGGGCGTTTCTCCGGAGGGCTCAAGACCTTCGGACTGAAGGAGAAAGGCGTTGGATTTGTTTATAACGACCAGAACCGGAACCTAATTCCCCCCGAGGCCTATCACACCGCTCTCTCCCTGCAGCAAAGAATCGTCACGGGTGAGTTGGAGGTTCCCGCCTCGACCGATGAAAGACTGCTCCTGTCCCGGGAAGAGCTTCAGGAACTCCTGGTGCGGTTGCACTCGGAGGTGACGGGCGCGTTGGAAAGACTCGACGGTGATCTGACGCAGAGCGCAAAGGCGCTTGCCGGAAAGGACCTGACAGGTGATGTTGCCCGGGCCATGCTTCGAAAGCTCTACGCCGACAACCCTTACATCATCGACTGCGAAACAGTCAACCCTGAAGGGATCATGGTGGCCGTCGAACCCCCGGAGCACAGGGCATCCGAGGGCAGCGACATCAGCGCTCAGGCCCACATGGTTAGACTGTTCAAGACGCGCGAACCGGTCTTGAGCGATTCATTCCGCTCCGTCGAAGGCCCACAGGCGGCTGTCATTCACCATCCCGTATTTGCTTCCGACCAACGGTTCGTAGGTTCCATCTCGGCGCTTTTTGCGCCGGAATACCTCTTGTCCGGCATCATCGGACCGGTCTCTTCCAACCTGCCGGTCGACATCTTCCTGATGCAGACCGACGGTCTGATTATCTACGATGTGGATGCGGAACAAATCGGACGGAACCTCTTTACGGATGCCCTGTACCAGCCCTTTCCCGAACTCGTTGCGCTGGGTGGAAAAATCGCTTCCACCCCTGAAGGTGAGGGTGTTTACAGCTTTTATCTGAAAGAAGGAAAAATCCCCGTAAAAAAGACGATTTTCTGGCGGACCGTCGACCTGCACGGCACCGCCTGGCGCATTGCCATCGCCTGCGCGCAACAGCATATGGAAAATCCGTAATGGCCCAGGCGTCCGAGGAGAATCCGTTTCGGCGCCCATCTGTACGTTTGCCCATGCGGAGGCGGCCTGTAGGTCGCCGCACAAGCAAACGTGCAGATTGACGCCGAGATGGGCCAAAAAGACCATTTCCGGATGGGATCTATCTATCTTTCATTTCCAGCATGTCCTCCAGCGTGTCGACCTCTTCCAATCCGAGCAGATCGCCGTCTTTTCGCTCACTGCCGTGCAAGGGCGAAAAATTGAGCACATTTCTGCTGACTCCATAGGACTCGATCTGCTCGTAGAGGAAGATTCCCGGGACATCCTCACGGATCAAAAGAAGGCTCTGAAGGTAAAGAGCCTTCCTTTTCTCCTGATCCATTTCAAAGCGTGCGGCCTCGAGCAGCGTGTCCAATTCCGCATTGGAATAATAGGAAATGGAAGATTTCGACGAAAAGAGCGGAACCAGAATGCCGTCCGCGTCGAAAATCGTATTGCCCCATCCGAGGAGATACAAAGACTCCGCTCGGCGGTTCTTGAAAATCTGCATATACTCGGCCCATTCATACACCTTGACGTGGACCCGGATTCCGACCTTACCCAGCATGTCGGCAATCGCCGAAGCGACCTGCCGGTCGCGGATGTATCGCCCGGAGGGCGTGGCCAGCACAACGTCAAACCCCTCCGGATATCCCGCCTCCGCCAGAAGGTCTCTCGCTCTTTTGAGGTCGAAAGCATGCGGCTCCACAAAAGCATCATAACCAAAGGCATGCGTAACGAGGGGTGTGTTCAAGGGTTCACCAGCACCCAGAAGCCCGTCCCTGATCAGTGCATTACGGTCTATGGCATGACTGATCGCTTGGCGTACACGGCGGTCTGAAACGGGACCGCTTTCCGCTTTCAGGAGATTGAATCCGACAAATATGACCCTGCCGCTTGGACCCGAGACCACATCGATGCCGGGCTGCTTCCGAAGATCGGATACTGCATGAGGCGGGACGCCCGCAGCGATATGGATATCCCCCTTTATCAAGGCCTCCATGCGCATATTGGGGTCAGGTATCGATCTGAGAACCAGACTCTTGATCTTTGCCGGATTCGACCCCCAATAGCGGTCGTTTGCCTCCAGTTCTACGAACTGACCCGGCTCCCGGCGGACGAATCTGTAGCGCCCCGTCCCCACAGGGTGTTCCGCAAAATAAGCGTCCCCCTTTTCGCGGATATATTTTTCAGGGACAATGTAGGCAGCAAAAGCCATGCGCTTCGGCACAACCGGATCAGGCTTCGCTGTAACGATACGAACCGTAAAGGGATCGATCGCCACAACCTCTCTCAGGCCAGCGAAAAACGTATTGAAAGGGTTGCTTGAATCTTTTGCCCTCTTGAAGCTGAAAACGACGTCAGCAGCCGTCAACGGGTCCCCATTATGGAAAAAGACGCCCTGCCGGATCTTGAATTCCCAGGTTGTCGGATCAATAGTTCGATAGCTTTCGGCAAGGTTGGGTGAAAGTTCATCTTTTCCCCTTCTTCTCAAGAGACCGTCGAAAACAGTGGAACAATAGTTTAGATCCACAGATGAAATCGCTTTCTGGGGATCCAGACTCGTCACGTCGACACCCCGGGCGATCACGATCTTACCGCTTGCCGCCGCACCTGTGACGCTGGGTAAACTTGTCAGAAGCATGCACGCAACCACAGAAAACAAGATCGATTTATTCATTTTGCGCTAAAACTCCCCTATCTACTAATGGATCTGGTATCCTGGTTAAGTTGCCAATCCGGGAATGGTCTTTTTGACCAATCTCGGCGTCAATCTGCCCGTTTGCCTGTGAGGCGGCCTGCAGCCCGCCTCAGTACAAACGCTTGATCGCCTTGATATTCGCCCAAAATCCTCATTTCCGAATTGGCAACTGTGCCCTAACGAAAACTCACCGGATGGATCTAACTATCTGACAGCATATGTTGTGACTATAAAGTAACGAAAGTCTGGAAGTCAAGAATGAATATGGAAAATGCTTATGGTTAAAATGTTTCACAAAATTCCTTTTTTCTTTAAAAATTGATCCTCTATTTGCTCGTATTGGATCCTACTTAAACGATACCGGTACGATATACCTACGGTTTCAGATTTCCCCAACGCTGAATCAATGACAGATCTGTGCCTATTGCAGCTTATCTACATCCCCTGACTTTTCCCTTTGAGGCTATGGACTCCATACTCTGCAATCAAGGGTGGCCGCTTCGGCTTCCGGGGTCCTCGAGGGTGTCCCTGAGGCATCGGCCTATTTTCTTCTAAAGTCTTTTCTCGATCATCCGATTATGACCTATGCGAGGGGAGACGCAATCCGGTTTGCCCAAATGTTTGCTTTGCCTGAAGAACCAGGTGCTGAAAGCTGAAGGGCGGGTGTTACAAGAGTGGCAAAGCCCAAAGGCATGGAATAAGCGAAATTGGGATGCACCTTCAAGAAAAAGGAGCTGCGTTTATGGGCGATGGACAATCGAAAAAATCGAGATTCGGCATTTCCTTCAAGACCTCTCTCGTGAGCGGCAGCACGGTGCTCGTCCTGCTGCTGATCAGCAGCGCCGTTTTCCTTCATCTGGAATCCGGATTGGTCTCCTTCCTGATCGATCGGCACATAGAAAGCGTTTCGGAGACCATCGATCAGCAGGCGGCCAACCAGAAAAACGCCCTCAGCGAAAGCATGAAGGTCAACGCGGAGATTCTGGCAGGTATCTCTGCTACGTTCCTTTACAATTTTGATGAGGAGGGGATTGCGAAAACCCTGATGCCTTATATGAAGCTTCCAGGGATCAGCGCAATCCAGGTCGTCGATCACAAGGAGAGGCCCTTTGCTGCGTTGTGGAGAGGCTCCGGCGTAATGTCGGGGCAGTCCCTGCCGGCGGATTTGAAGGTGGATCCGACACTTTCATGGGGTGCCGACGCCGCTTTCGAAAAAGAAGGGGTTGGGCATGTTCGGATTTTCTTCACCGATGCGCTGCTCAACGAGCTGATCCAGCAGAGCAGGGAAAAAATGAAAGTCGATATCACCGCTTTCCGCGAAGCAGCGGACAAGGGATATGACCATGCCCTCATCGAGCAGGCCGCAGTGATCGTAGGAGTGTTGATTGCATTGATCATCGTGATCACAGTTTGCCTCAGAATGGTTGCCGTAAAACCCCTGAACCGCATCATCGGCGGATTGCAGGGAGGGGCGGCGCAGGTGGCCGCTGCCTCGAATCAGATCGCTTCAGCCAGCCAGTCCCTTGCTCTAGGGGCATCCCAGCAAGCCTCCAGCATCGAAGAAACGAGCGCCACGCTGGAGGAGATCTCCTCGATGACCCATCAGAATGCGCAGAATGCTCAGGTTGTCAACGAAATCATGCGTGAGGAGGCAGCAGAAAATTTCAAGAGGATCCAAGAACAAATGAAGCTGATGAAGTCCGCCATCGCGTCCACCGTGGAATCAAGCCGAGAAACCGCGAAAATTATCAAAACGATCGATGAAATTGCCTTTCAGACCAATCTGCTGGCGCTCAATGCCGCGGTGGAAGCCGCCCGGGCGGGCGAGGCCGGCGCAGGCTTCGCGGTGGTTGCGGATGAGGTAAGGAGCCTGGCGATCCGAGCCGCAGAAGCAGCGAAGACAACCAGTGAGCTGATCGAAAAGGCCGGGGTACGAATCAACGAAACCAAGAACCTGAGCGACCAGGTTATGGAGGTTATGGATCAGAACAATGCGATTACCCAGAAAATTACGGTTCTGGTAGGGGAGATTGCCGGGGCTTCCCAGGAACAGGCCCAAGGAATCGAACAGGTGAACCGGGCGGCGACCCAGATGGAAAAGATCACGCAGGACAGTGCTGCAGGTGCCGAGGAGTCGGCCTCGGCTTCTCAGGAAATGAGCGCTCAGGCGGCTGAGATGCTGTCATATGTGGAAGAATTGGCTCTTATTGTGGGTGGGGCGGCGAGACAAGCCGGGGGTTTGGTCCTCAGCACGGCTGCAGCCGCTCCAAGGATCTCGGAAAGAGGAAAGAGGGGATGGCTTTTGAGATTATTGCCTCAAAAGGGATCCCCTGTGAATGGACGGAACGTATTGGCCCAACATCCACTAACAGAAGGAGGCAGATCATGAAGGGAGTCCACAGAATGGGTCTCGGAGGCAGAAGTGGTTCGGTTGCAGTGCTGGCAGGCATTGTGATAGCGGTTATGATCGGTCTCATCACCGGTCCTGCCGCTGCAGAGGATTTGAAGGGGAGTTTGGCACAAATGCCGGTCTATGCCGAGAGCCCGAAGAAAGGGGTTCTTGTGGACCTGGTGAAGGCTATGGTGCAGGCATCCGGTAAGGATATTACTTGCCAGGTAGTCCCATTCAACCGGTCGATGCATGATGTTGCGGACGGGAAGGTGGATTTTCACATGCCGCTCATTAAGCCGGAAAATCTGGATGAAGCCGCCTTGGACTACGCCTATTCAACGGAAACCATCTTTCATGTCAATTTCATCCTGTATACCAACAAAAACAAGCCCGTGGACAAAAATAAACTCAGCGAATACTCGATCGAAACCGATTTGGCCCATGTGAACTACTTCGATTTCCCGATAAAGGGATCCGCCAAGCTGGACAGCAGCCTCAAAAAAGTGGACGCGGGCAGAATCGACGGATTCATTTTCGCTGATTTCGCCTCCGATCCCATTGTGAAAAAGGAACAGCTGAACAACCTTCGTAGAGAATTATACCACACCTTCGATGTCAAAATTGTGCTCCCGAAAGGAGAAAAAGGGAAGGCAACTGACCATTTTCTGACCCAGACGATCACCGCGATGAGAGCCGATGGTTCGTTCGACAGAATCATGTCGCCCATTGATCAGCCGTACGATGACTGGCAGCCGTAAAGCGTGAGCCGGATTTCGGCCTCTTGAATATTCAGCACGTTCGACGTCCCCCGTTGAGGCTTGGAAGGGACCGTTGATTGTCTCCCGGCATCCGCGTCCGAAGAAACCCGATATGCCCGGTTCGTGAGCCGCAGAGCCTTCGCAGGCCGCCGCCCTCAACCGGGTCACGTATCTGCGGTTCCAAACAGCGGACACTCCGGAGCATCCCCTTTCCAGAAGAAGAAGCGCCCCTGCCTACCACTTAAAGTAAAGCACCATTCGTGGACAAACCGCTGAAAAGGATGATCCGGATCGAAAAATATCCGAATGGGGCTCAAGTCTTTCCGGGATGTGCCGATAGCTCCGAGAGAGGAAAGGGTCTTGGGCCTGTCCGGACCTATGCGCCGGAGGGAGTTCACGGAACAGAAATTGGTATTTCACCCAGGAGGCCACATGAACAAGCGATTCTCTTTAAAACTGCGCCTGACACTGCCTACGCTCCTGACCGCGCTGTTGATCGTCGGGGGTATCGTGGCGTTTCTTTCTACCGTTATGATGCGCACTACCAAGGAAGAAGCCCTGAGCAAGGCCTATGAAATGGCCCACCGTTATGGAAACGAGATCGATGCCGAGCTCGAGGTGGCGATGGATGCAGCCCGAAGCCTTGGCCAGAGCTTCCAGGCCCTGAAGAAAAGCGGGCACACCGACCGTGAGATGCTGAACCTCATCCTGAAGGAGAACCTTGAAGGGAACCCGGATTTTCTGGGGGTTTGGACCTGCTGGGAGCCGAATGCTCTGGACGGCAAGGATGCCGAATACGTGAACGCCCCTCTTCATGACAGCACCGGCCGTTTCATCCCCTATTACAACCGCGGCTCCAGCAGGGTCGAGGGTGAAGCGCTTCTGGATTATGAAAAACCGGGGGCCGGCGATTATTATTTGCTTGCACGAAATTCAGGCCGAGAAGTGATCACTGAACCGTACCTATACAAGGTTGGGGGCAAGGAAATACTCGTAACCAGGGCGGCAGTCCCCATCGAACATGCGAACCGCGTAGTCGGAGTCGTGGGAGTGGACCTGCCCTTGTCCAAGCTGCAGTCCCTCATTGAGAACCTTCATCCTTACGGTTCAGGCGTAAGCGCTGTTTTCGCCAACCGGGGAACGATCGCCGCTCACTTCGACCCGTCCCGACTTGGCAAGCAGATGAGGGACACCGAGGCCGATATGTGCGATGAACATCTGATGCCCTTCGCGGAGGCGGTTCAGGCCGGCCGCGATTTTATCTTTTCCGTTTATTCAAAGCCTCTCGCAAGCGATGTCTATATCCAAACGGTACCGCTTACCATCGGCCGGAGCACCACACCCTGGGGCTTCGCGATCGGAATCCCCATGAAGGCTGTTCTTGCAGGGCCGCGCAGCGTCATGATCATGGCCATCGCAACTGGTGTGATCGGACTTACCCTGCTTAGCCTCTTTGTCATCTGGACGGCGCTCGGGGTCGCGAACCCCATCAATCGCATCAGTCAAAAGATGGGCGGTGCGGCTCAGGAAGTCTCCTCCGCCGCGACCCAGCTTTCTTCCACCAGTCAATCGCTTGCGGAGGGTTCGAGCGAACAGGCGTCCTCTATCGAAGAGACATCCTCCTCGCTTGAAGAGATGTCTTCGATGACCCGTCAAAACGCCGACCACGCCTCCCAGGCCGACAAGCTTATGCACAACGCCAAAACGATCGTTGGGGAAGCCAACGAGTCAATGTCGCAGCTGACTGGCAGCATGGCGGATATCTCCCGGTCGAGTGAAGAGACCTTCAAGATCATCAAAACGATCGACGAAATCGCTTTCCAGACGAATCTTCTCGCACTGAACGCTGCTGTAGAAGCAGCGCGAGCAGGGGAAGCGGGAGCGGGGTTCGCCGTTGTTGCCGACGAGGTGCGCAACCTCGCCATGCGTGCCGCTGAAGCGGCCCGAAATACCTCGAACATCATCGAGGAAACCGTCAAGAAAGTGAAAGGCGGGTCGGACCTGGTCCTCAAAACCAACGAGGCCTTCAAGCAGGTCGCCCAAAGCGCGGCGAAGGTCGGGGAACTGGTCGGGGAAATCGCCGCGGCCTCTTCCGAGCAGGCCCAGGGCATCGAGCAGATCAATACGGCGGTCGCCGAGATGGACAAGGTTACCCAGCGAAACGCCGCCGGCGCCGAAGAGTCCGCGTCAGCCGCAGAGCAGATGAACGCTCAGGCGGTGGAATTGAAAAGCATGGTCCTCGATTTGACCGCTCTCGTACAAGGAACGCGCAATGGCAAAGGATCTGCGGACAGTTTTCATGCCGCCGATGCCTACGCACCGAAACGCAAGCCGCAGTTGCCCTCTCTGCACAATAAACCACATCACAGGAAGGCGTTGCCCGCTCAAACCGAAATCCGGCCTGAAAAACTGATCCCTTTGGATTCCGACGATCTGAAGGATTTTTAAAACGCAAACGCCCGATGAACCGATTTCAGTCGCTTGAATAACGTTATACCAACAAATCCAGGAAATTGCCCACCTTAAAATGCGCTTTTTTTAGGTCTTATCAATAAATTACGTTTTCCGGATGGAAACAAACTTAGTATGGGAAAAGTTGTCCTTTTGCATGGTCCATTGGCGCTAAGAATCGCAAGCTTTCCGCCTCCACAGCAGTTCAGAATGGCTTTTTTATTATCATCCTGCTTTTGAATGAACTGTCAAAATCAATGGTCATTAACAGCGATTATTAAGAATTTGTTACTATTCTTATCATAAAAAAACAGGTAAAGGATTCACGTTACTAAAAACTTGCCTTAAAAAGCATGAAAAAATAAAAAGAAATGTATATTGATATAAATATCATCAGATTCCAATGGCCGTTATTTTGAATAAAAAGATTCCACCTGAAATATATAGTTGACTCCAATGTGGCATACTTAAACGATGGAATAAATCGTTTAATCTTGTCACAGTATACTTGATATTCATCTCGAAAAATCAAAAGTAACCTTGTTTCCTCTCTCTTTACGCGATTTATCATATAGAAATAATACAATATTACATAAGATATTAGAATAACTATCTTTCCGATAGTCAACATAATTCCTAAAAGGAGGAAAAATCTTCCGATATACATTGGATTCCTTGTCAGGCTGTAAGGACCTCTGAATGCAAGAGTTTTATTTTTGTCGAGGGAGGCGAAACTCCAAACCTGAATGGATTCGCCTAAAAGGCTGACAAGAAATCCCGGAAAGAGAAGATCGGACTTCATGTGAGGAAGTGTCAGAATGAACAGGGCAAAGGCTATCGGATACCGGAGACTTGTCAAGACTGTGCGTGTTCTCTGATCATTGAAGACTAGGTGTATTCGGCTGGCTATATCTGTACCCATTATTTACTCCTGCACTCTGGGATTTCCTGGGGGGCGACCGGACCATGAAGAGTACGTGAAATGATCATGAACACCACTCATGGCAAATTTTTTACATGGAATTTAGCAGATCAGAATGAAGAAATGATGAAGCCAGGAAGAGGAGGATGTTGTTTTTTATGGTTATCCGCGGTCCAGATAGGTAAGGATCGACCGTAAGACTAGGCCTATCATTTTAGACGGCCCGGACCTCTCTTTTTCTCAGGGGCTGAGCCGAAAATCAAATCACGCCCGAAGGCCTTTGCTGTTGCCATACCTTGAGGATAAGACCAACCAGCGCCAGTTCCGTAAAGCCGCCAGCACATAAAAGGTGAAGGATGCACCGAAGCGGTCCCACAGCAGCCCCGCGGCGGCACTGGCCGGCAGCATGGCGATGCCCCCCGACCAGCTTGAAAGCGCCATAGGCCGTGTCTCGCAGATCGACCGGCGCTGAATCGGCTATCATCCTCGCAAACAGGCCGTGGGTGATCCCCATGTGCGCGGCCCACAGGAACACCCCGGCAAGAATGGTAGGCCAACGCTCGTTTGCAGCTAGAAGCAGATCGGCGGCGAGCAGGACAATCAAACCGAGCGCCAGCAGCCTGCCGTGATCCATCCGATCCGACAGCCTGCCGAACGTATAGGCCGATCGCGAATAGACCAGGTTCATGGCCACCATAACCAGGGGGACGTAGGCGACCGGAACACCCGCTGCTGGGCGCGAAGCACCAGGAATGCCTCACTGAATCTCACCAGATTGAACACCGGGGCGATGCCGACCACCCCCCAGTATACACCCACCGCTCAGGCCGAGTGCCGCACCGCACACCTCGGCTGGTGCGATGTCCGCCACCAGCGCATCACGCGGGGCACCACTCACCCCTTTTCCAACGCGATCCATCAGACGTGCGGCAAGGACGATGCCTGCGGTCGGAGCGAGGGCAAACAACAGCTTTGTCAAGACGGCCGATGAGTACCCGAGGGCAGCCAGCGTCTTCCGCTTGCCTGGATAGTCGCTGAGCGCGCCGGAAAAGACTTTCACAATATTCGCCATGGATTCGGCCAGCCCTTCGATCACTACGACCATGCGAGCACTCGCGCCCAGGATGCCGACCAGGAACAGGGGCAGCAGGCTGCCCTCCTTGATAAAGGGCGCTTGTTACTGCTTCAGAGGCAGACGGATGGTCACCGTTGTCAGCCTCCCAACGTCACTGTCAAAGCCCACAGAGCCCCCGTGAAGTTCCACGATTCTTTTCACCATGGCCAAGCCAAGGCCCGAGCCGCCGTACTCCGTGGACCTGGATTTTTCAGCACGGTAAAACTGTTGAAAGACCTTGGGTATTTCAGACTTAGTTACCCCAGGCCCCGTATTGGCCACAGTGATCGTCAAGTCGACATCGCCCGCCTCCGCTGCGACGTCCACTCTCCCGCCACGTACGTTGTATTTGAGAGCGTTGTCCAGGATATTTGAGAACGCTCGATGCAGCATTTCATGTTCCCCCTGGATGAGGAGTTCACTCGGAAGGTGGACATTCATTCTGATGTTCTGCGAATCCGCCAAGTAGCGATATTCGGAGACCAGGGAAGACAAGAGCCCGGTCATGGAAACCACCTTGGGTTCAATGGTCGTCAACGTCTCCAGGGACGACAGGTTCAGGAGATCCTTGACAAGTCTCTCCATGCGCAGGACCTGGTCGTTCAGCCGCAGGAGGTTTTCTCTTGAGAGGGGAGGAAGGCTGTCCATGTCCTCTGAAGAGAGGATCTCACCGACGGCCAGCCGCATGGTCGTGAGGGGGGTCTTCAGCTCATGGGACGTGTCGAAGAGAAAATCTCTCTGTCTCACAAAGGAATACTGCAGGCGGTCCAGCATCCGGTTGATGGTTTTTGCAAGTTCGTTGAATTCATCGCTCCCGGAGCCCACGGGTATTCTCACATCCAGATTCTTTTCGCTGATGTCGTGGGCAAGGCCCCCCATCACCCCGATCGGCCTCAATATTCTCCCGGCCACAAAGTGGCTGATGAGGATGAGGGCGAGGCTGGAAAGGGTAAGCCCCCCGACAATACCAAGGATCAGTTCCTGGATTTCCTCCTTCAGCTTGATCATGGGGAGGCCGATCTGCATTTCGAGCTCCACCCCGAACAGCGTGTCCGAGAAACCCCTGACCCTGAAGGGCACCTCCGGGCTGAGCCCCTGCCCGATGTCTATCCGATCCGGGGGAACAACGGCTTTAACAATGGCAGTGGAACCGTGCTCCACTCCGGGAAGCTCTATCAGGCTCGCCAGTTTTGATTCATAGAGCACCCGGCCGGAGTCTTTCTCATAAATCTTGAGCCAGTTGGGCCAAGGGGAAACGACTTTCTGAAGGGCGGCATGGATTGCGTCCTCCCCGGCTCCTTGTCCGAGCTTCTCGATCGTATCGAAAGCCCGGTCCGCCTCTTCTTTCAACTCGGTATCCAGCAGGTCGAAAGGCTGTTCGATCAGTTCGTAGAATATGACCACGGAAAAAAGGAGGCTCGCCAGTAAGCCGGAGGCTGCGACCAGGAGAGTGATTCTTTTCTTGACGGTCATTCTTCCAGATCCTCGATGATGTATCCAAAGGCCCGGAGAGTCCGGATGATTCCCCCGCCGGCGTCCCCGATTTTGTGCCGCAAGTTTTTGATGTGAACATCCATGAAGTTGGACATGTTGAAGGGATCGAAGTCATCCCCCCACACGTGCTCGGCCAGGCTGAAGCGCGAGACCGCGCGGTTCTTGTTGTAAAGCAGGAACTCGAGAATGGAGAATTCCTTCGGGGTCAGTTCAACGAGCGTTCCCCCTTTCCTCACCTTGCGGTTTACGGTGTCGAGCTCCACATCCCTTATTCGAAGGAGAGTTCCCGAGGGACTCGCGTGTCTCCTGAGCAGTGCGCGAATGCGGGCCATGAGTTCATCCGGGGAAAACGGTTTTGCAAGGTAGTCATCCGCGCCGAGATCGAGCCCTTTCACCCTGTCTTTCACATCGCCCTTTGCAGTGAGCATGAGAATCGGTGTTTCGATCCCGGCCTTGCGTGTGTGCCCCAGGACAGACAATCCATCTATCTTCGGCATCATGATGTCGAGTATGATGAGATCAAAAGGGTTTTCGAACAGTTTGTCCAATGCCTCTTCGCCATCCGAAGCCGTTTCAACGATATAGCGCTGGTTTGTGAGAATTTGCCGGATCTGATCCAGCAGCGAGAGATTATCGTCAACAACCAGAATTTTCACAACCGTGGGCCTCCAAAATGTAGTTCATCTCAACATTGGTGCCTTAACCCATTTGGCGTGATCTATCCCTTCATGCTGAACGGGTAATCAGCCAAACACCAGCGCATATGACAATAATACCGGCCCAGCGGGTAGTACCGATTCCCTCATTGAAAAACATTTGACCGGCAAAAGCCGTGAAGATATAGCCGATGGAAAGAAGCGGATAGGCATAGCTGACCTCCACCCTCGAAAGTACCAACAGCCAGACCGCGACGCTAACGACATAACACCCCAGACCGATCAATATAAAGGGGTTTAACGCCACAGCCAAAAAAATGCGGCTGCAATTTCGCAAACCAAAGTCAAAATAGCCAATTTGGCGCATTCCCTGTTTTAGGGCCAACTGAGCCGAAGCGTTGAGCAACACGCCTAGGACAATAAGAGGAAGGTATCTGGCCATGTTCATCCTTTCGCTGGAACCGTTGCCAGTCTTGACCATACGAGCGAGACCCATTCAAGACACCCATAAATAATCATTTTCATATATAATCTCAATAAGATCAATGATGGACTGAAAACGTATAGCACAAGGGCCAATGATGGCGTTCAAACTTTTGTTATGCGCCAATATCAATATTTCCAGAGAACATACCCTTCAAGACCACTTCGATCCTGGAAAGCAGGCTGGGGGAGCTGATCCCACCATCGGGCGATATCTTTCACCCTGGCAATCAGTACAGTCCTGCCCTGGTTGTGTTGAATCAAGTCGTACGCTGATTGCATATCAAGCAATCTGCCGGCTGCATCTTTGTATTTCAACCCGTAATCAAGCTCACCTGTTCCTTCGAGTATGTAGACATCGCTTCGTTTCAGATACCAGCCCACTGCCCTGATTGAATTTTCATCAGAGATGACGATATCTTTGTTGTCAATGCTTTGGGCGTATTTTTCCAGAATGGGTCCAGGAGATTTTACCTCTCTGGCCAAGTCCGGAATGGTAAAGTGAACAACACAAAATAAGGGAAGCGGCGAGAGACCGAGTAAGAGTGTCTTGCCGACCGGTGTGCGGCTTCGGAGAGCCCAAACGAGAAATAGCTCGAAAAACACCAAACTATTGACAATCATGACGACTTTCCATGCCTGGCTGTATGGTCGGAATCCGTTGAAAACAAAAAGTTGAAAATATAAAAAAGCTACTAGAATCAGGCTGAAAAGAACGATGTTGACAACAACTCCGCCCTGGAACAGGCTGCTCAGCGTATCTTTCTTTTGCACATGCAACAACCCAAAAGCGATGAGAATGGCAAAGGGCGGGAAACAGGGAAAGATGTAAGTTAAGAGCTTCCCGTTTGAAAATGAGAAAAACAAAAATGGCAGCACCAACCAACACAGACAAAATTTCAGCAACCGGCTTGGCGCCTCCTGTTCAAACAATCGGGTTTTTATTCCCGGTATAGCTGCGGGCGCCACAAACACCCAGGGGGCAAACATGCCCGGTGCCGTCAGGAAGAAAAACCAGAAAGACTCTTTATGTTGGGCATTGTCGGCGATAAACCGGCGGATATGTTCGTTCCAGAAAAAGAAACGCCAGAAATCCGGTTCCCGCAGGTGAATTGCGATACTCCATGGCAATGAAACCAAAATAGCGGTTAAAATCGGCAGCCAGCTCATGCGTAACAAATCGGCATACCGACGCTGCCAGATCAGATAAGGCGCCACCGCCAAAACCGGCACGGCGAATCCAAGGAATCCCTTGGTCAGAAAAGAAAGGCCGCAACTCAGACCGGCGAGAAACAGGAAGCCCTTTTCCCGCGACGACCGTGGCGATGACTCCGTAGCAAAAAAGAAAGCGGTGATGGTCGCCGTGAGGAAAAATGAGAACAAGCTGTCCAACACGGCAGTGTTTCCCACACCGAACACCTCAAAACAGGATAAGAAAATAAGAACGGCCAAGGTGGGCGCAAAACCACCATCCTCATCCTCACGACGGGATACGTGCCGCGCCAGTACAAATATCAACAAGGCGGACAAACCCACGGACAGTGCGGAGGGCAGACGAACGGCAAAGTTGTTTTCCCCGAACAGCAGAAGTGAGCCTGCATGAACCCAATAGCCAAGCGCCGGTTTTTCAAAGTAGCGCAGACCGTTGAGGTGAGGTGCTATCCAGTCGCCGCCGGCGATCATTTCTCGGGGAATTTCTCCATAGCGCGTTTCATCCGGCACAACCAGATCACGCGCACCCAAGGGAAGAATATACGCCAGTAAAAAGAATGACAGAAGTAATAGAATGTAGCGTTTATTCAATGTGCTCATCGCTTGCTGACCTTATTGTGAATTTCCATCATATCCATGCCATCTTGGCAGGCAAGCCATCCGTCCCTGCCGGCGAGAGTCGCTCTAAACATGCTTGATTTTCCTGCTTTTCCGGTTTCAGCAAGAATGTCGCCAAGCGGCGCGAAGGCGATATTCCGCTGTTGCGCCTTTATCGGAAAATCCTTGAACAATTCCAGGCAAGCGATTCTCTCAATTTCGGCGTGGATGGTCAGCACATTGAGTTGATCGGGATGAATCATATTCAAAAGGTGGCCGTTGTAAGTTTCTATTGTGCATTGGCGGCCTGCAAGCTCATCGTAAGTCGGCAGAGTAGTCGGCACCTGCATATGACGAGACCTCTGGTCTCCCATCAATGGATAAAAAAGCGAACGGCCGCGACAATCGGGTTCAAATCGAAAAGGAAACTGCTCTAACGCCAATAGCGCTTCAGGTGTCACCCTCCAGGCAGGGGCCGCGAAACATTTGGGGGTTGCCCCAGGATCTCCTTCAGTAATTCATAACCTTTATGGATTTCAGCGATTATTGGGGCTTTATCCATCTTTCAAGCGCCATCTGCCAGCGGTGATGGTCCGAGGCGTGCAGGCCGACCTCATGCCCCGCTTGCACAGCCTGACGAATCGGATCAGGACAGCACTTATCGACCACTGCTCCGGGCCACAGGGCGCCCTGCAAAAGAATATCCCGACCGTACAGACTGACCGCCCGCGTTCTGAGCATCTTGATCAGAAACGTTGGCCGCATCAGACGTCAGAGAAGCCGACCCATATTGTCCGGTCCGATGGAAAAAAAGAAACTGGCCCGGATCTGGCGTTGTGCCAAAAAATCGATCAGATTGAGCACTCCGATACGGGTGCCCCGCAACGTATCGACATCTACTCGCAGGCCGGCATGGCACATGATGCCTCCGCTGCGCATTCCACCGCCGATTTAAGAAAATAATCCAGCGTTTCCCCAATGCATTGTGCAAAGGGCACGTTCGGCTTCCACCCCACAATTCTCTGCGCCTCGCGGATCGACGGCCGCTGATGCTGTACGTCTTGATAACCCGATCCGTAATAGGCTCGGGCCTCAATCCGCTGAATTCCGCCATCCGGAGGGAAATAAAATCGAAGTGCGTGACCGTCGAATTGTTCGCGAAGCATATCGGCAAGAGCAGCCATGCTGTATTCGTTCTGAGGATTGCCGATATTGAAGATGCGCCTGTTGCATTGCCCGTTCTTGTTTTCGACGATCCTGAAAAGACACTCAATACCGTCCCTGAAGTCGGTAAAACAACGCTTTTGCGCGCCGCCGTCCACCAATCGAATCGGGGCGCCTTCCACCAGATTGAGGATGAACTGGGTGATCACGCGTAAACTACCGATCCGGGCGGACTCCAGAGAGTCCAGTTTTGGCCCTATCCAGTTAAAAGGTCGGAATAGCGTGAATTGCAGCTCCTGGCTCTCCCCCTAGGCACAGATCACGCGATCCAGCATTTGCTTGCTGCATGAATATATCCAGCGCTGCTTGTGGATAGGACCTAAAACAAAGTTTGACCTATGTTCGTCAAATTCGTCATCCGTACACATGCCGTAGACTTCCGAAGTGGAAAGATGCATACCAGCCGTACCGGAACATAGCGCCATTGCCCCTTCGGCATTGCAGTACGCTTTAAAGACCTTTCCAAACTCGGCGGCCTTGGGGCCGGTGATGATCCATCCGGAGCGTAGAACTTCGGCCACCGCTTTGATTTCGGGTTCGCTGATGGACGGTTTGGAAAACGGCAGAAATGTTGTCCGCATAATCTCTTCCCTTTATCCAGGTTCCATATTTACCTGGCGGATCGAAAAGAAATTCCTGATCCGATCGGTTGTTGTTCGGGAATGTAGCGGACGAAAATGAAGAAAGGATGAACCGGCGAGCAAAAAGGATTCCGGGTGTTTTTTATCAAATCAGTCAGTCAACACTTGGCTTGCCAACAACACACCACCACTCCACTGTGGCCATTGATGCTCATGGACAGTTCGCGTTTCACGATCCGCCCGATGAACCAGTCTTACTGTAAATGTGTCAGCGAGGGTTTGCTCCAGCAGGTACAACGGACGTTCATAGTTTCCGGTATCCTTTGCCATGGTTATCAAGCCTGCCAGGCTGCGCCCTTGCTGTTCCTCCACGGTCGCGACAAATAGAGGAATATCGTTCCCGTAGATTTTGACCCCGGTGGACCAAAGGCGAAGCACAACTCGCCGGTTCCCTCGCCCCGTGCGAACAAGGCGCAAACACTCCACCCTGCCGTCGTGAAGCAGCGGCAAAACCGGGAGCTGTTCAATCGTTATACGCGTGGCAAGCATGCCAAGGAAACTTTTTGGATTCATCGGCAACGGTCGCCGCCATCCTTTACTTATGAGAAAGCGGGACAGCTCATCGGGTGATCCGGCCCACTGGACGGTGAGAGGCTGTTCTGGTTCACCCTCCATGTCGATCCGCCAAGCGGGAAGGTCGCGCCAGGCATTGGCCTGCCATGATGTGAGCGTAATGATCTGCATGGGATGGCGGGGGGCATAAAACGCCAAGTCCTTTTCGTGCTTCTGGGCCAAATGCCAGCCGCCGGCGATGACGATGACGAGGATGACTGCAAGCCCCAACAAACGCCGTGGAATAATTTCGTCAGCCGCCTTCAGATACACGATTCCCAGAAAAGCCGCCCAACTCGTGCCGATGAAATATCCGCCTAGGACGTCGGAAAGCCAGTGTGCGCCTAGATAAAGACGAGAAAAGCCGCTAACGAAGGAGATCAAAACAACGCTTGAAAACAACCCCAAGCGCCATCCTCCGGCCAGTCTCCGGGCAAGCAGGATGGCAAGAAATCCATAAAGGATCACGCTCATGGTCGTGTGGCCGCTGGGAAAACCGTAGGCCGAAGCACCGTGGTAAATAGCCACGGGTCGCGGCAAATGAATGGCCCATTTGAGCAACTGAACCCCCAACAGGCCGCCAAGCGCAGCCAGTGCCCAGAAAGTCGCCGCCCGGTGGCAGCGTTTCACGAGCAAAACAAGCAGGACCATGCAGAACAGGGCGATATTGACGAACGAATCACCCAACTCGGTTACCGCGACAAACGCATTATCCGCCCAGGGGGTACGAAGAGATTGAAGAAAGTGGTATACCGCGTGGTCCGCGAGAACCAGCGGGTCTTTTGCCAGAACATCCTGCAACACACCCAAAAAGCCCCATCCTGCGGCAAAAAGGAGCAACGCTAAAAATGCGAACAGCAGTTCTTCTCCTTGTTCACTAAAAATCAGGAGTGCAAGAAGTCGTTTAACAGGTAGGAGTACTGTCCGTCGATGTAGAGATTCCGTCGTTGTCCATTGTTTCAAGACAGCAAAAAAAGCCGGTCCTTTGCAGGCTAATAAAGACAGGGTCTTGCGGGATATCCAAATGAGGCTCCATATCCCGGCCACGAATATCAACACGAGCACGGCCAATCTGGTGCTGACGGCCCCCGCCAACGCCAGAGACGCTCCAAAAAAGACCCCCGGCAGGATATAAACGAAGGCCCAGCCCACTGCCGAAAGAACATTGACAACGCTGAAACGCACCGGGCGCATGCCCAGCATTCCCGCCACGACCGGTATCACCGGGCGTACCGGCCCCACGAAACGACCGAAAAGAACGCTCTTGCCCCCGTGGCGAAGAAAAAAAGCTTCTCCCTTGGTCAGCATTCCTGGGTAGCGTGAAAACGGCCAGATATTGACCAACCTTTCTCTGTAATGATGCCCCACCCAGTAGCTGATACCGTCTCCGGCAATCGCTCCTATCATGGCCATCAGGAGAACAGGAAACAGGCTCAAACTGCCTGTGGCCACAATCGCTCCGACACCGAACATGATCACCGTGCCCGGCACCAGCAGCCCCACTAATGCCAAAGATTCCGATAGAGAAATCAGGAAAATCAGGCCGTATGCCAACTCGGAATGATGGGTGATAAAGGCAAGGAGCGTATTCAGATACATTGTCATCTGGACCCCTCGGAAAATGGTCGCTGCCGCCACGACTTGAGGACAAGCCCTATCAACGCCGATGCCGCGAAGATCGCCCCCGCATAGAAGGTGAAGGATGCGCCGAAGCGATCCCACAGTAGCCCCGCTGCTGCACTGGCCACCAACATGGCGCTGCCGCTCACCAGGCTAAAAAAGCCAAAGGCTGTACCGCGTAGATCCACAGGCGCTGCGTCGGCGACCATTGTCGCAAGCAAGCCTTGGGTCATCCCCATGTGAAGCCCCCACAAAGACACCCCAATAGCAACGGTTACCCAGTGATCGTTTGTTGCCAAAACCAGATCAGCAGCGACCAAGACTATCAAGCCCAACGACATCAACGTGTCGTGGTTCATTCGATCCGAGAGCCTGCCGAAGGGATAGGCCGATCCTGAATAGACCAGGTTCATGCCAGCCATCACCATGGGGACGTAGGCGATCGGAATCCCTCCTCCCTGGGCGCGGAGCACAAGGAATGCTTCACTGAATCGCGCCAAGTTGAAGACCGCGCCGATGCCGACGACCCACCAGTACGCGCCGCTCAGTCGCCTGAGATTGTCGCGGCGAATAGGATTGGTGCGTTTTTCACCAATGTGCCGCTCCGGCTCGCGCACGCCGAACGCCAGCAAGGCAACAGCGAGTATGCCAGGGACAAGGGCAACCCAAAATACAGCACGGAAGTCGTTGGCCCAGAGCAGCATCAAAGCAACCGCCAGCAGTGGGCCAAGGAGCGCCCCGACCGTGTCGAGGGATTGACGCAAGCCGAATGCCGCGCCGCGCATCGCGGGAGAAGCCAGGTCGGCCACCAGTGCATCGCGGGGCGCGCCCCGCACCCCTTTCCCCACGCGATCCAGCAGGCGGGCCGCCAAAACGATGGCGGCGGATGGCGCGATGGCAAACAGTGGCTTGGTCAGCGCTCCCAAGGCATAGCCGACAACGGCCAGTGCCTTGCGTTTACCCAGATAGTCGCTGAGGGTCCCGGAAAACACTTTGACGATGAGAGCTGTGGACTCAGCCACTCCTTCGATCAGACCGACGGTGAACGTGCTCGCTCCCAAGGTGCCGACCAGAAACAGGGGAAGCAGGCTGTGGATCATCTCGGACGATATGTCCATGAACATGCTCACCAGGCCGAGAGCCCAAATGCCTACCGGGATAAGTTTAAACGGGGTGTTTGTGCTCATATCTTATTCTGAACTGCCCTGAATCCGTCTGGGGCGGGTTTGCCATTTGCGCCAACCCTCTGTGTCAATGTGGATGAGACACGCCCTTATTGAAAATTGGGATGGGCGGCGTTGCGCCGGGCCGCGATCAAACAAAGTCCCCGCCACGCAACCACCAGTATCAGCCTTGCAATCTGAGCGGAAAACGGATCGCTATCGATAATGACGCTATCGAAGGTGTTAAACGCTCCGGCAAACGGGTTGATCGCGTCCAGGATGCGTCCGACGGCAGTGCCGCGCAGGCCGGATCCCATGACCAGAGGACTTGCGGCCAGAGGTCTACTATCAAACCCCGCTGCTCAGGCTGACCACCTGATGGGCTGGGGTACAGTAAGCCGCCCCCGGCTTGGCCACGCGTTGCCTGAGCTCTGTAAGGCTCGGCAAGGCAAGGCCAAGCCCCGACTAACGAACAGTCGGGGTAAGATTGGAGTTCTTACACCTTAAATCTCTCGAAAACTGGTCCCGTACTTGAGGTCCACCTCACCACTTCCCTGCTTTCGGAACCCGCAAGAAAAATAGTTGTACTGGAGTTGTACAAAAATAGCAAAGACACGAAAAGGGGTTACGGCATGACACCGTAACCCCTTGATTTTACTGGCGCGCCCAGCAGGATTCGAACCTGCGACCTACGGATTCGTAGGCCGTGTCCAGCCATTTTTCCCCCTCTACCGTTATTTACTTTTATGTAATAGTTACGCATATATCGCCAGTATTCTATTTCTCTTGCTTTCTCTTGATTTACTAGGTAATATCTCGAAAAAGATGGGCATAGCGCTGGGAAAAAAGTTACCAGAAAGGACGGGCATGTCAACCGAAAAAAAACGCAATCCGACAAAATACCCTGGCGTTTATTACATCGAAACCACGGGGCGCGACGGGAAGCCGGAGCGGGTTTTCTACTTTTACTTCAAGAAAGACGGCAAGCAATACGAGGAAAAAGCCGGACGTCAACGCGAAAATGCCATGACCGCCGCTAGGGCCGCCAGGATTCGCGCCGAACGGATCGAAGGGAAACGCAAGTCAAGACGTGAGATTAGAGAGGCTGCCAGGAATAAACCGCTGTCCTTCGGCGACCTGTTCGAAAAGCGCTACCTCCCGCACAGCGTAAGCACGAAACAAAACCCGCGAAGCAGCGCCCGAGAGGAAAGCCTTTTCCGTCTCTGGATTTCTCCGGTCATTGGAAAAAAATCGCTCTACGACGTCGCCCCGATCCACATTGAGCGCGTGCTATCGAACATGAAAAAGGCCTCGCAATCCCCCCGCTCCTGTCAATATGCCGTCGCCGTGATCCGTCAGGTGTTTAATTTCGCCCGCGCTCACGGGCTTTTCCACGGGGAAAACCCAACGAGCAAGATAAAGAAGCCGAACGCGAAGGACAACCGTAGAACGCGATTTCTCACACACCAGGAAGCAAACGCACTGCTCGAAGAGCTCCAGGGCAGAAGCCGGAACACTCACGATATTACACTCCTGTCACTCCACACCGGTATGCGGGCTTCTGAGATTTTCTCCTTGAGATGGCAAGACGTCGATTTCGGGCGAGGGATCATAAGCGTGCGGGACACCAAGTCGGGCAGAAACCGCGCCGCTTTTATGACCGAGGACGTACGGAAAATGCTTTCTTTCCGCGTCCAGGACGACCCCGGAGCTCTCGTTTTCCCCTCTCGCTCTGGCGGAAAAATAAGCCAAGTCTCGGACTCTTTCAACCGGGCCGTCGAAAAACTGGGCCTGAATGATGGAATTACGGACCCCCGACAAAAGGTCGTGTTCCATACATGCCGCCACACCTTCGCATCGTGGCTCGTCGAGCAGGGAACGGACCTCTACCACGTCAAAGAGCTTCTCGGCCACCAGGATTTCAAGATGACCGCCCGGTATAGTCACCTAGGACCGAACGTCCTGCAAGGGGCAATAAAACGTCTCGACCGGACCCTTGAGGCGAACCGCTCGGACAAAACCCCCTCGACCAGCGAGACACAAAAAA
>Ga0209270_1002131_pt1 | contig 22392 bp, 19 predicted proteins | sample MTBAKSrepl1MetaG_FD_187456 | JGI IMG/M metagenome (GOLD analysis project Ga0209270, IMG submission 187456) | Enrichment culture microbial communities from Arthur Kill intertidal strait, New Jersey, USA, that are MTBE-degrading - MTBE-AKS1... | ecosystem: Environmental > Aquatic > Marine >...
TAAAAGGTACCTTCCCCCGTCTCGATGAAGTGTTCGTGTGCCATGCTTCCCTCGCTGCTGTTGTTCCCCCTATTCTATTAAATCTCTCCCCCTTTGTCAATTTTGTCACTTCTTTTTCAACAGTCTCCGTTTATACTTTTGACAGTCTCAACTATATATGCTAGCAGAAAAGTACCATGGGTAGATTAACAGGATGCTTTTCGTGAATTGTTTTTGTTTTCCGATTCAATAAAAATATAAGGAGTGCTTTGATGTCACATGCTATCAATTTGAAACCAGGTTCAGTCCAGGAGACAATGCTGATCCCTTTGTGGGGACGTTCGACATTCAGCCGACTTTATCCAGAGATCATTAACGATCAAGAAGCAGAAAAGATTATTAACGATCTGGATTATGATTTTTCTAATTATGAAAAAGCAATGGGAGAATACGGGGGTATTGCCTATCTTGTGAGAGCAAAGCATTTTGATGATGCGATTCGTGATTATATTCAACGTTTTCCACAGGCAACGATAGTGAACCTTGGCTGCGGGTTGGATACGACATTTCCACGCGTGGATAACGGGCAGATCCGCTGGTATAACATTGATCTGCCGGATGCTATCAATTTCAGGCAAAGTCTCATACCAGATGCGGATAGAAGCATATGTTTGCAGCGATCAGCAGTAGATCTTCAATGGTTGGGTGAAGTTATGTTTACACCCTCGAAAGGGATCTTTATTTTCGCGGGCGGTCTTTTCATGTATTTGAAACAGCAGCATATCCGCAATTTATTTATTTCAATCGCGGAGCAGTTCCCGGGAGGGGAGCTGCATTTTGATGCGATGTCCTGGATGGGACTTAGTTTTATGAATGCAAAATTAAAAAGATCAGGCATACTAAAGTTTGATTTCTTTGTGAACAATTCACAAAAACTGTTTGCAAAGTGGTCTACTAAGCTTGAAGTCATCTATGATGTATCTTTTTGGGATGGGACAAAACGCAATTCGCACTGGAAGATCGGAACAAAGATTATGATGGATCTCTGTGATTTGATGAATAATGGAAAGTTTATCGGATTAAAGATATTGACATGAGATTTGAGTATCTTGCTGTATGTATTTAACCCCATGAAGATTTTTCATTCGGATCTACTTGCGAATAGAGGGAGATCCCTTGAAATAGGGAAATTATTTCATTTGGAAAAATTTCGTTTAGAAGTGTTTTGCTAGTACTTATGTGAACCTTGACAAATTTTCCCTTATTTTTTTTGATATTGTATTTTTTGTCTGTGCATTTAACGATGAAAAGACTTCAGTCAGCAAAGCTTTTGTTTCTTTATCCAACTTTGAATATTTTATAAGGATGTTTTTGATCTCTTTAATATTTTCAATGGGATCGATAGTTCTTCCTTCAGAAGCACCGAGTATATCAAATAAAGCTTCGCCGAACATTTTCCGTTTGGGTACCGGTAGATCCGCGAGCCAGGTTTTTAAGGTGTGTTCCAATAGCTGCGTGGTTTTGGACATGGTTCCGGGAATGAATTCTGAGCGCTGTACTTTCCAGTTTAAAGCATTGTGTTGGTTGATACCGCGGGCGGAACTGGAAACCACGATCCTCTTTCCAATCGATTCCAGCAGCATTCCAACGATCGACTCTTCGGGAACATAATTACAGATCTTATCTTCATAGTATAAAAACAGGTCATGCGGGACGATTGAGAAATCAAAGCCGGGTCCGTCGAAATTGATGATTCTTGATACCTTGCTCCGGAACATAGCGTTCAGGTGGGAACATGCGTATAATGCCAGATTGCCACCTTTCGAGTGACCGCACACCATAACTTTACCGGTAAGGAAACCAATGATGCGATTCAAGTATTGGGCAGCGGATTCCTGCGCGGGGATCTGTTCCGTGTATGCTATTTCAAAATCTTCTTTCCATCCGATCAAAGAATTGTCTGTTCCCCGAAAAGCGATTACTTTCTCATATTTCGCGCCGGGTAGAATATAGGTAAGTGCGCCGAATTGTTCCCCAATCACAAAATCTGTATTTTCTTCATATCTGGAGAGCTGGATATTTTCAAATCTTGCGCAGTTTGCAGTCTTTTTCAACAAATCCAGCAGTTCGGAATCAAGGGAGGGGCTGGCAGTTGGATTGAAATCTGAAGACTGATCTTTTTGATCCTTCGAGAAGTACTGCTTGGAAACATCTTTAAGCGCAATACCGGTACTGTTTTCGATTCCGGGCATAATTCCTTTGTAATGCAAATAACTCAGCATCGCTAAGATCAATGCATCGATGTCGTTAAAAGGATCTTTTGAAAAATCCAGGTCTCCACGCCAATACAAGTATTCCATTATCGTTCCCATGTTGGTGCTCCTTCAACTCGCAGTGTATTGACCTCATTGTACTGAAATATAGCGGTTGTATTCAAGTTAAATGAGTTCAATGTTGATCATGATTAAAAAGGACGGTCGATTTCGACCGTCCTATCAGGGTCTTACCGTTTTTCCCAAAATAAATGCGGTACTACGTGATGGATGCTTCGTAGATCACCTTGATCGATTGAGCCAGAATGGCGTTGAATTCTTCATCTGTTTGGCTGGCGGTCAATCCCTGCAGCAGGGCGCGCGAGAAACTGGCGATCAAACCGTGATTGCGTGCCAGCTTTTCATCCGCTTCATTCTGCGTATAGCCTCCTGATAAAGCGACTACCCTTACCACGTGCGGATCGTTCATCAGGTCGCTGTAAAAATCATCTTTAGTTGGTATGGTCAGTTTAAACAGTAACTTAACATCTGTATCTAGAGTAGATAATTTATCCATGATGCCTTGTTTCAACAGCTTTTCCGATTCATCCTTATCCTTGCTGTGAATATCGACTTCTGGTTCCAGAATGGGGACAAAGCCCGCTTCTGCGATCTGCTTCCCAAGATCGAACTGCTGCTCCACGATTTTTTTGATCCCGGTGGGATTAACTTCTTTGATAACGGAGCGCATTTTCGTACCAAAGATGTTTTTCCCGGCTACCTGTTTCAAAAGACTGGGCAGATCGGAGAACGGCTTCATGAGCTGGACGCCTTCTGCAAGCCCGACCATCCCTTCGTCGACCTTCAAAATAGGGATGATACCTTTTTTCTCCCATAGATAATCGGCGCTGGGCAATCCCTGGATGGTGCGGTTCATGGTGTCTTTGAACAAGATGGCGCCGAGAATGTGTTCCGAAGTAAAGGCGGGGCTGGTGATAATACGCGTCCGCATCTCGTGGACGAGATCGAACATCTCTTTATCAGTAGAATAGGCATCTTCCTTGATCCCGTAGTGAAGCAGCGCTTTAGGTGTACTCCCGCCGCTCTGGTCCAACGCTGCGATGAAACCTTTTCCCGCTTGCATACGCTTTAATTGTTGTGGGTTCATAATAATCCTTTCAGGTTCATTCAAGAGGAAAGCCTCTTGATCATATTGTTTTTTATGAATGGAGTTCCATTCATTTGAATAATACCACCAGGAAAGGTGGAAAGAATATTAAATGCTCAATGAGAAAAAAGATCGTGAGTTTGATGCCTATTCTTTTTCTATTGAACTCCTAAAATAAAAAGAGTCCTGTGTAAATCACAGGGCTCAAAATCCCTTATGAGAGTATTTTACGAAATTCTTTATTTATTTTGAATCATCCACCAATCCAATGAAAATATGAGTATGATAAAATTCGTGAAGCATATTAATTCCAATTAGCTCAACTTTGAGGTGAAGATGAAAAGAAATAGTTTTATAACATTGTTAATAGCATCAGTCTTACTGCTCGCATCGTGTACCCCATCGGAAACTGTTGAACCAGAAGTGATGCAAACAGAAATCCCGGAGCAGGAAACGGTAGAAATTCCCACCCAGGAACCAACTCATGAGCCAGAAATCGCCAATTCCCCAATACAGGAAGAAGTTGTGAATGGGGTGCTTGAAAACCCGGTGGAGTTATTCCATGAAGGTGTTGAGCAAATGGCAGAGAATATGGGCGGGCAATTCGGCTTTGTTGATGTCAAAGAACTAGGCGATGGTTATTTTCAGTTTGCTTCCGGTGCAGAAGGCGCATACATGCCGCTCAACACGCGATTCAAAGATTTTGGCGGCGACGGACGCCGGCAGCAAGCTTTTTGGATGCGGTTTATGCTTGATCCGGTCGGCAATCTTTCATTCACGTTTATGGGGATGGGCGAGGTCGTGATCAGCTTTGAAGGGGATGGTGTTTACTGCATATACGTCCAGGAAGTGACTAAAGAGAAGATGAGCGATTTCCAATTCGAACCGGACAAGTGGTACAACATCTTATTTGCGACCGATAATGATATGATCCTGCGGGTGGTCGTGTGGGAAGATGGCAGTTCCGAGAACCAGGCATCCTATGAGAGAGATCTTTTTATTGGAATGGATGATCTGTATGAAAGCAATTGGGAAGTGACGATTGGCTTTGATTCGAACACAACACTGAAAGTCACCGATTACAGTGTGTATAGTTTTGACAGTTTGATTCAAAATCCCAGTGGTAATTAGTAACAGCGGAGATGCGCATTTTTCTTTCTATGGAGAATTGATAATCCTGATAATTATATGAATTATGCAGTAAAGCTAGCCTAATATTGATCCAATGCTGCGATGAAGTCCTTTCCTGCATGTATACGTTTCAGTTATTCTATGGTCATAAGATATAGTCAAGAGATTTTCCTCTTGACTATATCTTTTTTATGAATGGTGTTCCATGCATTTGAATAGTACCACTGTGAAGGGATGTTTATCATATGTCGCAACCATGCAGTTCTACTAAACAATAACGCAGAGGGGATTGACGAAGAAACTCAATTCTCCCCGCAAGGATTTAAGGAACACCATACAGATCATCGGCGGGGTGGTTTGCCATTCTGTGGGTATTTAAAGAATCTCAAGGTGTGGATTTCCTGATTTTGTTCCAAATTCTTAAAAATTGTTGACATTAAAACTTACCTGTGTCATAATATCAATAACGTTACCGGTAAGGATACCGGCAACGTTATTAGAAACCGGGACAAAGATAAATGGATCAAGAAAAGCGGGCAATCACAATCCGGGATGTTGCCAAAATGGCGGGGGTATCCGTTTCTACTGTTTCTCGTGTGCTGAATGGCAAGGTTGATGTTGCTAAAGAGACTAAAAATCACATCTTAGCAGTGATTGATGATCTCGGATACAGCACAAATCTTGCTGCCCGTAGCATGCGCAGCCAAAAGAAGAATCTGATCGGTTTGATCATGCCTGATATTGCGTACCCATATGCCATTGAAATCATGAAAGGGGTAAACCAGGCTATCGCAGAATCTGAATTTGACCTGCTAGTTTATACATCAGGTGATGTGCGCAAACAAGGGCATGTCACATCTGAACAAAAATATATTACTATCCTAGCAAAATCCATTTCTGATGGGGTTATTGTTGTGGCCCCTGTTGCTTCTGAATACAACATAGATAAACCGATTGTATCAATCGACCCGGTGATGAGCCATCCAAACTATCCGGCAGTTCATGCAACCAATTATGAAGGCTCGCTTGAAGCGATGGAGTATCTGATCGGGCTGGGGCACAGGCGCATTGGCTTCATTGGAGGGCGTGTGGAATTGGAAAGCGCCAATCGGCGTTTATCAGGATATCGTGATGCACTCGAAAAAGCTGGTATTCCAATCGATGAGCAATTAATCGTTTCGGGAGATTACACTACCAAAACGGGTATTGAGGGCGGGCAGAAACTTCTTGCGCTTGAAGATCGTCCAACGGCGATTTTTGCATCCAACGATCAGATGGCTATGGGAGTGTATCAGAGCGCGGAGAAAATGGGATTGCACATTCCTGATGATTTTTCATTAGTCGGCTTTGATAATATTCCCGAATCGAAATATTTAGGATTGACGACAATAGATCAATTTATCTTAAAAATGGGGTATACGGCTACGCAAATGTTAATAAAGATCATCAATGAAATTCCGTTGGAAGGTCAGACTTTTCGAATGAAAACACAGCTAGTAGTTCGTAATTCATGTCGTCGATATTCAGGGATTCAATAGAAATGTAAAAATGCTCATTTTCTAATACTACTAGTTGGATAAAAATTCAAGTGAGAGGAGGTGGGTAAATAGAATAAAAAAAATAAAAAACAGGTCTTCTCTACCACGTAAGAATGTTTCAAGAAGACCTGCGTTAGTGTGTGGAGATGTTCTCCGCACGTTCCTATTATATCTTGTTGACATAAAAATGGAGGAATGACATGAATCGGAAGATTTTCTCAACGCTTAGCGTGTTGTTCATTGTTCTTTTCATGCTAACCGCATGCCAGACTGCAGCAACTGAAACAACACCTGCTGAAGAAGAGAGTACATCTGCTGAAGAACCAGCCGAAGAGGCTGCGGAACCAGTAACAATTACATGGTGGCATATTTCCACAAAAGATCCAGCCTTATCTGATTGGCAGAAAATGGCGAATGATTATATGGCTGCCCATCCAAATGTGACCATCGAAATCACCGTTCTTGAAAACGAAGCTTTCAAAACCAAACTGACCACTGTGATGCAATCCGGCGAAGTTCCGGATATTTTCCAGAGTTGGGGCGGTGGAACGTTAAAAGAACAGATTGATGCTGGATTATTGAAGGACATCACGAATGAACTAGATGCCGATAGCGGAGCTTGGCGCGATACCTTTGCGCCTGGTGCTTTGGCAGTGTTCAGCTCCGATGATAAGAACTACGGTGTGCCGTGGGACATGGGCATGGTTGGTTGGTGGTATAACAAGGATCTCTTTGCAGAAGCTGGTATTGCTGCTCCCCCCACTACCTGGTCTGAATTCCTGGCAGATGTTCAATTGCTGAAAGATGCTGGCATTACCCCAATTTCCTTGGGTGAAGGAGATACCTGGACCGGTATGCATATCTGGTCATATCTTGCCACCCGCATTGGTGGCGAAGCAGCTTTCACTGCAGCAGCCAATCGCACAGGTTCATTCACTGATCCGGCTTTTGTACAGGCTGGAGAAGAACTCATGAAGTTGATCGCATTGGATCCGTTCCAGAATGGCTATCTGGGTGCAACCCATGATGAAATGCAAGCCACTTTTGGAAATGGTAATGCGGCCATGGAGCTCTCAGGACAGTGGGCTCCATCAACTCAGGCAGCCAATAGCGCAGATGGAGTGGGGGTCGCGAACCTTGGCATGTTTAACTTCCCCTCGGTTGAAGGTGGGGCAGGCGATGTCACCGATGTGATCGGAGGCGGGAACGGATTTGCCATCGGGAAAGATGCTGAACCAGAAGTCATTGATTTCGTGAAATATCTGACCAACCAGGCGAACCAGACAATCATTGCAGCTTCAGGTACGGGTATCCCTGTTGTAAAGGGTGCTGAAGTGGGTTTGACTGATCCGAACCTGCTGCTTGTACAGCAAAGTTTTGCTCAAGCGCAGTACTTCCAGCTCTACTACGATCAGATTCTGCCTTCTGCCATGGGTGGCATTATCAATGATGCAGTGCAAAAATTGTTTGCTGGTACTGCAACGCCCGCAGAGGTAGCAGCCGAAATTGAAGCTGGTGCCCAAGAGCTAATCGAGTAATTTCAAGTAGGATGCGGACAGGTGCGCTGAGGTTGATCATGACCGAGACGCACCTGTCTCTATAAATCGGATAGATGTTGTAATTAATAATGGAAGAATTTCCTATTGAACCCTTTAACTATTTGGAAAGATGAATTTAGATATAGCTTGTGATTTTCCAGATGAAAGAGCGTAGTATGCAATTCCTAATTAATCGAAATAAGTCAAAATTGATGAGACCCGCTATGGGATCAAAACGATTCAAGAATAATTTAGTGGTTGGCCTGTTCTTATTCCCCGCTTTAATCCTTTTTGTTCTCTTTGTAATTTATCCTATTTTTCGTTCTGTTCAATACAGCATGTATGATTGGAAGGGTTTTGGACCTGCGGTGGATTATGTCGGTCTGGAAAATTATGAAAAGATATTGACCGATGAAGTATTTATCAAAGCAGTCAAGAACGTTTTGCTCATCATTGCACTATCTCTGGGTTTGCAGCTACCTATCGCTTTGATTCTGGCTACGATGGTGGGGCGTGATCTACCGGGGAGAGCTTTTTTCCGCACGATTTTTTTCTTGCCCTATGTGCTATCTGAAGTGAATACAGGCATTATGTGGATGCTGCTCTATAATGCTGATCCGGAACGTGGATTTCTGAATGGCATTATGCTCCTGTTTGGTCTGGATCCGATCGCATGGCTTGCTGATATGAATATCGTGATTTTTGCTGTTTTTGTCGTATTAACCTGGAAATACTTTGGCTTTCATATGTTGTTGTATTTGACCGGACTTCAAAATATTCCCAGGGAAATTGAAGAGGCTGCAACGATTGATGGAGCGAGCAAAATACAAAACTTCTTCTATATCACGTTACCTCTATTGGGAAGCACCATAAAAACATCCGTTTATATGTCTGTATTGGGATCAATTCAGCAATTTGTTTTAGTCTGGGTGATGACCAGAGGAGGACCGGTCAATGCAAGTGAGACAATGGCGACTTATATGTATCGATATGGCTTTGTCAGGTTCCAGCTCGGTTACGGGTCGGCAGTTGCCATCATCATGTTCATTCTTTGTATGATCTTTTCATTGGTGTATCAAGCCCTCACACGCAAACCAGATTATCTTAGCGGTTTATAGAAAGGATTATTCCATGAATAAATACGTCACTCCTCCGCGCTGGGCAAAGAAGATTCCTCAAAGATTACCTGTATATGCTTTTCTTGTCATTGCTGCAATAATGATCTTCATTCCCATTGTGATCTTGCTCTTTGGTAGTGTAAAGACAACCGGACAGATGTATTCACAACCATACTCCATTCCCAATCCTCCCAATTGGGATAATATCATTTCAATTCTCAGTACTTCCACTTTCTGGAATATGCTGAAAAATTCTTTGATTGTGATGGTTGCAACCACAGTCGGAGCTGTTGGTATTTGCTCTATGGTGGCATTTGTATTTGCCAGAATGCAGTTTCGTGGAAAGAACTTTTTCTTCAACTTATTTACGATCGGGCTCATGTTTCCGATCAATGTAGCCATATTGCCTGTGTATTTTGTACTACGGCAATTGGAACTATTGGGGATACCCATGATCGATACATTATGGGGCGTTTTTTTGGTTCAAATTGCATTTCAATTATCAGGGAACATTATGATCTTGAAAGGATTTTTCACCGCGGTGCCTTCTGAACTTCAAGATGCCGCCTATATTGATGGGTGCACTAATTTCGATTTCTTCTGGCGCATTATGCTGCCATTGGTCAAGCCATCTCTCTCTGCTGTAGCTGCATTGGTCATGATTGCCAGTTGGAATGATCTGCTCGTTCCCCTTGTGGTCTTGAATAGTAATAAGCTTTGGACTTTACCCTTGGGCACCATGCAGTTTCAAGGACAATATGGCCAAGATTTAGCATTGGTTTCTGCGTTTGTGGCTCTGTCTTCAATTCCAACGATCATTTTCTATTTTTTTGCCGAGAAGCAAATTATTTCAGGATTAACGGCAGGCGCGATAAAAGGTTAGGAAAGTAGATCATCGCATTCCATCCTGATTTTGGAGAAGTCTGAAAGAAAAACAAGCTTTTTGTATTTTGAAAAAGAGAGAAATGGATGGTTTTTACAACACATGGGACTGCTATAAAAAAAGAGAAATTATTATCTATAAGGGAACTATTTCTGAATTATTAAAAATAGAGGTGTATACATGAAAGAGAACGATAGACAAGAAAAGCCATTATATCTTGATACATCCTTACCGTTTCCTGTACGAGTAAAAGAACTCATCAAGTTATTGACTCTTGATGAAAAAGCAGGGTTATTAAGTCATACAGGGACTAGCATTCCTCGTTTGGATATCCCTGGATATAACTATTGGAGTGAAGCACTGCATGGTGTAGCCCGTAATGGTCGCGCCACCGTTTTTCCTCAGGCGATCGGTATGGCTGCCACATGGGATAAAGAAATGATCTATCAGGTGGCAGATGCGATCAGCGACGAAGGACGTGCGAAATATCACGAGGCGCTGCGCAGAAATGGATACACCGATCAATATCAGGGATTGAATTTCTGGTCACCTAATGTCAATATCTTTCGTGATCCTCGCTGGGGCAGAGGACAGGAAACATGGGGAGAAGATCCATTTTTAACCGGGGAAATGGCTTCTGCTTTTGTGAAGGGAATGCAGGGAAGTGATCCGAAATATCTAAAAACGGCTGCCTGCGCAAAACATTTTGCAGTGCACTCGGGTCCTGAGAGAGAACGCCATACTTTCAATGCAGTTGTGACCAAACGCGAATTATACGATACCTACCTACCAGCCTTTAGGAAAATGGTACGGGATGCCAATGTTGAAGCTGTCATGGGAGCTTATAATCGAACGCTGGGTGAGGTTTGTTGTGCCAGTAAGCTTTTAATTGAAGATATTCTTCGCGGAGAATGGAAATTCCAGGGACATTTTGTATCAGATTGCGGGGCATTGTCTGATTTTCATCTCAGCCATAAGGTTACAAAAGATGCGGCAGAATCTGCTGCCCTGGCATTGCAGCATGGTTGTGATCTGGGTTGCGACCATGTTTTTGATGAAATTCCTGAAGCCATCAAGCGTGGATTGATCAATGAAGAAGATATTGATCATGCGCTGGAACGTGTTTTATTAACTCGCTTCAAACTTGGCATGTTCGACCCACCTCAGGATGTTCCTTTTGCATCGATCCCAGAAAGCGTTGTTGGGAGCGACAAGCACAGGGAACTTGCTTACCAGGCAGCTGTTGAGTCAGTCGTTTTATTGAAAAATAAAGGTAACATTCTACCTATTCAGTCATCGGTAAGGAAAATTTTTGTAACCGGTCCAAACGCGACCAGCACAGAGGTTCTTTTAGGTAATTATTATGGTTTCAATGAAAGAATGGTCACCATGCTTGAGGGAATCACCGGACGGATTCCTGAGGGAATGGGGATGGAATATACCACCGGTGCCATGTTGAAACATCCCAGAGAGATAAAAGATACTTGGGCACCCGGAATGGCACAATCATCAGATCTGGCAATTGTTTGTGGAGGTTTTTCTTCCTTCCTTGAGGGAGAAGAAGGGGAATCACTATTATCCCCACAAAATGGCGACCGGAATAGCATTTCTTTACCAACCAGCCAGATCAATTACATTAAGGAACTGGCAATTTCTGGTACAAAAATCGTGCTGGTGTTGACCGGTGGCAGCCCTATCGCTTTGGGTGAAATAGAAGATATGGTGGATGCCATTCTTTTTATATGGTATCCGGGTATGGAAGGGGGTAGGGCTGTTGCTGATGTATTGTTTGGCGATGTCTCCCCATCAGGGAAATTGCCTTTAACCTTTCCCAAATCACTGGACCAGATCCCTCCTTTTGATGATTACAGTATGAATCGCCGAACATATCGATACATGACCGAAGAGCCGCTATATCCATTCGGTTTTGGATTGAGTTATAGTACATTTGAATACTCGGATATGCATCTCGAAAAGGAGATTGTTACTTTAGGTGATTCGCTACATCTAGCTTTTATTGTGCGAAACAATGGCAATCAACGGGCTGCTGAAGTAGTTCAGTTTTATTTGACTGATTTGGAAGCTTCAACGATTGTTCCTCGTCATCGTCTGATTGGATTCGAGCGGATCATATTATTGGCTGGTGAAAGTAAAAAGATAGAGTTTACGATAACACCAGAGATAATGTCATTTTTTGATGATCATGGCGAACTGACCATCGAACCTGGTGATTTCCGGCTAGAGGTGGGTGGATGTTCACCCGGCAAGCGTGGACAGGATTTAGGTGCGCCGAAACCGCTGTCAGCTGTTTTTAAATTAGAATAGAAAATAGATTGCGTATAGACTGAATATTTTTCAAGATCCAAACAAAATAGTTTAGGGTAGTGAAAAGTCTATCAGCTCTTGGTTGCGAACGCATATCTACAGCCAAGAAATTATCTGAATACGAAATCGGTTCTGGATTGGAAAGTCAGGATGCCTATCCTGGAGTTTTAAGAATTCCAGAAGAATCGTTATGTTTTTCTTTCTTGAGCTTGCGTTTTTCTTTGATGGTCAGTTTTGGTTTCTTGCGCTGTTCTCTCTGGCTTTTATCTCTTTTCCCAGCTTCACCCATTTTGATCGCTCCTTTTCTTCCATTTCATTTTCTTTCATAAAAGGATCGAATTAGCATATCGATTCGCTGATATTAATTAGATTATACAAAAAATATGACATTTACAATCATCAACTTTATTAATCCAAAGGAAAGATTATAATCAGCATTGTTGAACTGCAGTAGTATAAAACACAGATATCATGCATCAGAGAAACAGAAATCTAATGTCGAGAGAAAACCTGTTATTCGAAAACATGTTGACTTTGGAAGAGTCCAGCATATTGCAGGAGATGAATACGCCTTATCGCATCCAGCAGTTTCTGGATAGTACTCTGTACGTTGGTGGGAATGAGAACCGCTCACCGATCGAAGTGCTGCGACAACGCAAGGCGCACTGCTTGGATGGTGGACTGTTTGCTGCCACCCTGCTGCAACGCATCGGTTATTTACCCCTGATCCTGGATATGCAACCTGACCCGGGAGAGGATGATGACCACGTGCTGGCACTCTTCCAGGAATTCGACTGCTGGGGAGCGGTGGCAAAATCCAATTATGTGGGCCTGCGCTACCGGGAACCGGTCTACCGAACTATACGTGAACTGGTGGTATCTTATTTCAACGATTATTTCAATGTTGCAAGGAAAAAATCGCTACGAAAATACACGGAAGTGATCAACCTGTCAGAATTCGATGAACAGCATTGGATGACCGAAGCAAGCGGAGTGGATTGGGTCGAGGAGTACCTGAAAAAAGCGGATACGATCCTACTCATCACCCTTGAGCAGGCGGCTTATCTTTCACCTCTGGATGAACGTTCGTACAAGGCGGGTTCGCTGGGTGTGAATCCGGATGGGGTATATAAACCCCAATAGTCTTCAATTTACCTTGACCAACATGTTCAGATAAACCAGATCAAGCAGCACCTGGGTAAGCACTCCTAGTAATAACCCCAGCAGAAACTGGTTCACTCTTTCCATGAAGGGAAAAACCTTGCTAACCACAAACCGCGTCCATAACCATACCCACAAGATCATTAGAAATAAATTTGCTGCCATTTCGCTCAACCTGTTTTAATAACAACAATTCTATGAGAATTTCCTAAATCAGGCATTATCATGCATGACACCTCTCCTGTGGACAGATGTACTATTTGGTGAAGAAGTATCTTTCTCACCAGCCCCCATTTTTAGCAGAGAACCTTCAAAAAGTCTTCCAGATATATATCGTTCCGTGCTATACTTGGCGCTTCCAAGCATAACGAGGCAGCATCACTATGGATCGTAAAAAAGCAGCTATTTTCGCATTATCCCTCCTGACCATCATGTCCACTGATACGGTGGCGCCGTTGGTCAAGCAGATCAGCACATCCTTTCCGAATATAGATCTGACGATCGTCAAGCAGACCATCACCCTACCATCGCTGCTGATTATTTTTTTTGGTTTGATAGCCGGACAACTGGTGCGGATCATACCCAAGAAAACGGTGCTGGTTATCGGTCTACTGTTATACAGCATTGGTGGTATTGCAGCGGGCTGGTCACAAAATTTCAGTGTGCACTTGGTGCTGCGTGCCATGCTGGGAGCAGGCACAGGTTTGATCTCTCCGGTTATCACCTCACTAATTGCAGATTACTACCAAGGCAGAGAACGCGCAGACCTGGTAGGGTATAGCTTTGCAGTATCTCATTTTACCGCTGTGATCACTCCGCCGTTGGCAGCATACATTGGGATGCAGAACTGGCGTACCGCTTTCTTGATCTATCTGATTGCCCCATTGGTATTGGTGTTCGCCATGCTGGCTTTACCAAGGGTGTCACATTTCCCCCAAGAAGAAAAACAGATTAAAAGAGAACCCATTCCCCCGCTTGTATTTGCTTATTCGGCAGCGGCCTTGGTGATGATGGTGTTCTTCTTTATCATCCTGACTGACCTACCATATCTGATCGAGATCAAACCAGACATCTCACATTTCGTGTCCGCTTTTGGACTTTCTATCTCTACCCTCGGTTCCACGCTGGCAGGTCTGGCTTTTTCAAGCATATTCCGTTATTTGAAAAAATGGACAATCCCTTTGGGGTTGCTGTTATGTGGTGTAGGATTCTGGGTTGCAGCTTATAGTTTATCAGGTGTGCTGGTAATGGGTGGGTTGTTGTGTGTCGGGACCGGGATCGGATTGCTTATTGCCCTGATCATGCTGGAAACTGCTAATTCGGTGGGTGAGAATGACAGCACAGCAGCCATCGCGTTGGTGAACAGTGCTTTTTCAGTGGGTATCTTTTTAAGTCCGTTTTTCTTTGCCAATCTGCCGAAGATATTCAATTTTAAAGAAAACGTGTTATTCAACTTTCACCTAGCGGGTGTGATGTTTACTTTATTCGGGATTGGATCTCTTATTTTAATCTTGTTTCGAAAAAGGCGTTAAGAAGCTCTGCTCTCCAACGATCAATAAAAAGGACTACTCAACTTGAGGTGGAGAGCAGCGCTTTGATGTTATGGTTGCCACACCGAATGGGCAGGATCATATCCGATGTCATCCAACCAATCTCCAACCACCAATGCCATAATGAAGCCATTTTCATCCTCATCCAGGCGTACGTACATGTTAACAGCCAGATCACCGGCATCTGTGCTATAGGGAGTGCTGGCAATTGCACCGCCCATCAAGGAAGTGTTACTACGTTCTGCAATGGAGTTGGTGGCATCCACCAGCCATTCGTCCATACCGGCATCATCCCCCAAAATGCTATTGAGCAACAGACCGAAATAAGTGTATTGCTGATTGGCAAATTCATAATCTGCATCAATAGGCAGATAGATCAAAATACGGGCGGATTGGATGTCATCCTCTTCACCTAATAATTGTAGATTTGCCATCCCATCCGGGGAAATAGCAGTGACGAGAGGCAATCCGGCGTAGCGTTTTTCTTCAGCAAATCTGAAATCATAGGGCAAATAATGACTGCTAATATACAAACGGGTGGCGGCAGGGTAGGCGTTGGAAAGTGGAATAGATTTGATACTGGCATCCGTGCATGAGCCGATCAGGGCAGCGTCCAACAATATTATTGCGATAAAGATCACGAGTTTTCTTAGTTGATGCATATTTTCCTCGTTTGATGGAAGATTCGAGAAGGTCGATATTTCGTTGATTATGCCACCTTTTTCCAATGAATGCAAAACTGGGTGTAATGCGTATAGTCATTGAGTGTTATAATAAAAATACGCAAGCTACGCCAGTATCTTGAAAAGTGCTAATCCGGTAATGGAAAATTACCGAGGGGGAAGGTCTTTTCAAGAAATATATTAAATTTCCCTGTTTGCGAAACAAGAAGCTTTCAAAAACGAATAAGGAAAGCGATCTTTCGATATTTTAAGAAAGGAGGTTAACAGACTTGGTTAGAGTTGAGAAGAGATCCGGCGAGAATGAAGCGCAGATGTTTCGACGTTTCCGGAAACGCATCATGCGCAGTCAGCTATTATCTACCGTGAGAAAGAAACGCTGGTTTATTTCTAAAGGTGAACAAAGGCGCATAGATCAGAAAAAAGGCATTCAACGGGCACAAAAACGTCTTCGAAGAACAAACAATAGATATTAGTGTTGTAAGAAAAGAGCGAAAAGATGAACGATAGCGTGGAGACAAAATATAAAGAAAATGATTGGATTGTCCATTCCTATCATGGGGTAAGTCATATTGAAGGGATTGATAAAAGGTCAATCGAAGGAAAAGAAAGAACATTCTTTGTTGTCAAAGCAAGTGATTTGACATTCTGGCTTCCTGTAAATGCTACGGATGTGCAGCATATCCGCGCTATTTCATCTATTTCGTCGCTTGAAAAAGCACTGACTATTATTCGAAAGAAACCTAATTTACTTGGAACGGATTACCGTGCCCGAAAAACACGTATTCAAGAAGGATTCGAAGATGGTAGTCTATTTTCTAAAGCCGAATTAATTCGTGATCTGAATGGAAGAGTGGAAATCCATCGCGATAATATTTATGAAGAGAAGATGCTAGATACATTAAAAGAGCAATTCATGGATGAATGGGCGATCGCCAATAATTGTAGTTCGAAAGATGCAAAACAAGTGTTGGAAGAGGCATTACAGGTAAGTACTTCCAAAATAGGAAAAGAGTAGAGAGAAAAATCAAAATAAGGAAGATTGTTAGTATAGCTATTCATAATTAACAAAACTAAGATCAGGAACGATCCTGTACATCAAGGGGGAATAAGGCGAATTTTTGATTCAACCACTTAAAGTGTACAAAACCCCAGTCAGATGACATGAATGAAATCCAGGGAAGGAATGTCAAAAATGTCGAGTGCCTTGCGCCTTATCTGTAAATACTTTTATCGATTTTTAATTCATCTGAGTCGATCATCTATTTTTGTTACCATCTTGTGTTGATTGTTACCGTATAATTGAAATACCTTGTTGAAGGAAAGGCGGTTATGGCGAAATATGTGGGAGTATTGACAGCCGGCGGAGATACCCCTGGCTTGAATGCTGCCCTGCGCGGATTGGGAAAATCGGCTCTGGGTGAATATGATCTTCAATTAATCGGTTTTTATGATGGATTTAGAGGATTGATGAATGACCGATCGGTCATCTTGGATGAACAACGTTTATCCGGCATTTTAACCTTTGGGGGTACGATCCTGGGCACCAGCCGTGATAAACCGCATCGTATGCCGGTGGGGGAAAAACTGCTGGATATGACCGATGCGATGCTGGAGGTATATGAAAAACACCATCTGGACGCGCTGGTTTGTATCGGTGGGGGAGGGACGCAAAAAAATGCCTATCGCCTGATGCAGAAGGGCATGAATGTCATCACTATCCCGAAAACCATCGATCGTGACATAGCGATGACAGATACTACCATCGGTTTTGACACTGCACTCGGTATTGCCACTGATGCCGTCGACCGGCTGCACAGCACTGCCCATAGCCATCACCGCATCATCTTGGTAGAACTGATGGGGCATAATACCGGTTGGCTGGCGCTGGGTGCTGGAGTGGCGGGTGGTGCGGATGTGATTCTGATTCCTGAGATTCCCTATCAGCCGGAAGTCATCTCTGAGGCGATTCTAGACCGCGTGCGTAGCGGTAAACGCTTCAGTATTGTGGCAATTTCGGAAGGTGCCATAACCAAAAAATCTTCGGAAGAGTTGGAAACTCTTCTTAAACAAAAAAAGGATGCTAGAGACAAAGCAGAAAAACAGACTGCTGTGGAGAAGATCGAAGCCTGGCAGAATATGCAAGCCAACAAGACCATTTCTCTGGCACAAGAGTTAGAGGAGCTTACCGGTTTGGAATCGAGGGTCACTATTCTCGGTTATGTACAGCGCGGCGGTATTCCGTCCGCACGCGATCGGTTGTTAGCGACCGAATTGGGAACAGCCGCCACCTCCATGATTGTTAAGGAGAAATATGGGTCCATGGTAGCAGTGCGGGGAGAGAAAATGGAAGCGGTTCCTCTAGAAAAAGTGGTTGACCGCCGGCGCACGGTACCCCTGGAACATTCGTGGATCAAAGCTGCCAAACGGGTGGGGACCTGTTTGGGATGAATAAAGAAAAAAGAGGTTTTTGAAAACCTCTTTTTAGAAACTAGTTATTTATTATTGACCCACATAATAGTGGAAATATACTTCGAAGAATGATTCTCCGGTTGCGTTCTTGAGATACCAGCGTGTGGTATATTCACCTGCTTTGGAGGGAGCAATGGAAGGCAGATCAAAGCACCATTTATCACCAGGTTTGACTGTATCACCTAGATTAAATGTAGTGGTGTTCCACCATAATTGCTGACCACTCACATATTGCAGATAGTACTTGGTGGTCCAATCAGTGGAGCCAATGTTGCCCAAACATACATGGAAGGCAAAATTCTGGCTTTTTTCCAAAACAGTGCCGTCGGCAGGACTTTGGGTGTTCCACTTAGCGCCATCACCATAACGCTGGGTTGTTGCTGTAGGGATACCACTTGGGCTAGAAGGTTGAACAACAATGGTGGTGGCAACCGGAGTGACCTGACTTGGGTCAGTGGTAGCAGTTGGTATTGCGGTGGGTATCTGGGTGGCGGTTGGTTCTGGAGTGGCAGTAGGGGGGGCTGCTTCCGCTGTTTGGGTCATGCTGACCATGACGGTCTCGGCAACTTGCGTAAATACCACATTCGGGTCCTGGGTCGGTTCCGCATTTGCTCCACCAGAGCAGGCACTCAATGCAACTACCAGAATGCCCAGCGGGAGGAACCAGAGAATACTTCTCTTTAGTTTAAACATATTTCTATCTCTCCATCAAAATTTGAAATTTTATTATACCCGAAGAATAGGCCTGTCGATTTCACGCTATTTATACCACCTTGCAGTTGAGTTGGTAGACAGCACATTATTCCTGGTAAAGCAGGTTGTATTTCTTCTCCTGTTCCTGACGGAACTGTTGGGTATATAAATTATAATATTTGCCTTTCTTTTTGATTAGCTCACTATGGTTGCCCATTTCACTGATCTGTCCATTCTCGATGACGAAGATACGATCGGCTTTCTTGATGGTCGAGAGACGATGGGCAATGATAAAAGTGGTGCGTCCCCGCATGATGGATTCAATGCCATGCTGAAGAGCTGCCTCGGTCAGAGTATCAACGGAAGAGGTAGCTTCATCCATGATGAAGATCTCCGGATCGGATAGAACTGCTCTTGCCAAACTGATGAGCTGCTTTTGCCCAACCGAGAGCAATACTCCGCCTTCCCCAACCTGTTCGTCATACCCATGTTCCATCTTGACAATGAAATCGTGTGCTCCGGTCAGGTGGGCAGCCACTTCAATATCTTGGTTGGTAGCATCCAAGCGCCCATAAGCGATATTCTCTTTGATAGTGCCGGAAAACAGATGGGGTGTTTGCAGTACTACACCAATACGTGATTGGATGGAACTGAGTGAATAATCGGTATAGTCTTTACCATCGATTAAAATACGCCCACGTTTGGGTTCAAAAAAGCGGCAGATCAAATTCACAATAGTGGTTTTTCCTCCACCAGTAGAACCGACCAGAGCAATGGTCTCACCATGATGTACCATGAAACTAAGGTCCTTGATTACCGGAGTGTTTGATTCATACCAAAAAGAAACCCTTTCAAACTCGATATTACCGCGGATTGAACCGGGGTCATAAGCTTCGGGTTTGTCCATCACATCTGGTGTGGTATCAATGAGAGTGAAGATGCGTTCTGCAGATGCAATTGCCCGCTGCATTTCAGCGATCACGCGTGCCAGATCTTGGATGGGCCACATCATGGAGGTTATGTAGGAAAGAAAAGCTTGCATACCACCAACGCTGATGCCACCAATCTGTGTCTGTGCTCCGCTGTACCAAATGATGCCCCCCAGGGCAAGGGATGAGATCAATTGGACGGTTGGAAGGAAGAGGGCACTGATCCAGGCGGCGCGGTAGGAAGCATTGTACATATTGCTGGATTCTTCACTGAATTCACGCAGGTTCTCGTTTTCTCTACCAAGTGCTTTGATAACCCGCACGCCAGTTATATTCTCATTATATGAAGCTGTGATCTGAGAATTGATCTTGCGCACGATACGATATTGTTTAAGAATGCGAGTTTGGAACTTGACACCCACGAATAGTAGAATGGGTAGGATGGCAGCCACAATCCACGCCAGCCGGGTGTTGATCCGAAACATGAAATACATTGAAGTTGCGATATTGATGACACCCCAAGTGGAATCCAGCAAACCCCAGGTGACCAGTTCTGCAACCCGCTCAGTATCATTGGTGACACGCGACATGATCCAACCAACGGGGGTCTGGTTGTAATAGGAAAGTGAAAGACTCTGCAAGTGATTGAACATCTTCTGGCGCAGATCATAACGCACTTTCTCTCCTACAAATCCTACCATGTAGATAAAGGTGAATACCGTAAAAGCTTCAAATACCACCAGTGCCCCATATTGATAGATGATGCTCAATAGCAGGGGAATGTTGCCAACCACAATCCCTTCATCAATGATGCGCTTGCTCAGATAAGTCAAATAGGCGTCAATGACCGAAGTGAATATGACCGCGATCAGAAACAACGCCATCCATACCCAATGAGGTTTCATAAATTTCAAGATGCGCAGGAAGATCTTGCCGGTCGAACCTTCTCTGGAATAATCCGTTTCTTCAAATGTGTTAACTGGCACTGCTAATCTCCTTCTGTAAATCTTCCTCGATGCGGGTTTGGATATCGAAAATACTGCGGTAAACACCTGCTTGTTGAATCAGTTCATTGTGCGTGCCTTTTTGAATGATGCTTCCCTTATCCATGACCAAGATCAGATCTGCCTGCATGATGCTTTGAATGCGATGAGCAATGATGAAAGTGGTGCGGTTCTGCATCAATTTTTGAATGGCATCTTGGATGATTGCTTCAGTTTCAGCATCGACTGAAGAAGTTGAGTCATCCAGGATCAGAATGCGAGGATCCTTCAGAAAAGTGCGAGCGATGGCAATACGCTGTTTCTGCCCACCAGAGAGAGTGACACCCCGCTCACCTACTAGGGTTTTGTAACCCTGCGGGAAGGAAAGGATAACGTCATGCACGGCTGCCATTTTTGCAGCAGCTTCTACCTGATCCGTGCTGACCTGGTCTTTTATACCAAAGGTGATATTTTCATAAATCGAGCGAGAGAAAAGAAACGGTTCCTGTTCAACGATACCGATCTGTTCGCGCAGATAGCGACGGGTGTACAAACGCAGATCATAGTCATCCAATAGAACGGCGCCTTCAGTCACATCATAGAAGCGCGGGAGCAGATTGACCAAGGAGGTCTTGCCCGATCCGGTAGAACCGAGCAGCGCTATCGACATGCCAGAATGACACTTGAAAGAAATGTCGTGCAGCACTTCACTACCATCTTCATAATGGAATGATACATTCTTGAATTCAACATCTCCGCGGATTTTTTCTTTGGAAGAAATACTGCCCTTATCAAGAGGTTCGCGGTCTTCTTTGATGATCTTGTATATACGATCGTAAGAGACCAAACCATTAGACATTTGTACGATCATACGTCCCAGATTGCGTAGCGGGAAGATGATCCAGATGATCAAACCAGCATACGCCATGTAAGTACCAATGCTAATCATGCCGTCGATCGCCATTTTTGCACCGATGTAATATCCCACCAACATCTGGGCACCACAAAAGATATCAGAGATTGGCCAAAACATGGAGTGAATGGTCAGCAATTTGCGACCGCGCTGGTATTTTTCGTAATTGTCTTTCTTGAACTTATCAATCTCATAAGGCTGGCGTGCAAATGCTTTGACAACGCGCACGCCACTGAGGTTCTCCTGTAGGGTGGTGGAAAGGATGGCATCCTGTTCCTGGTAGGCTTCGTAAGCTTTGGCAACTTTACGGAAGAAATAGACCGAGATGAACACAATGATAGGAACCACGATCACTGAAATCAAAGCCAGATAGATATTCAAACGTAACAGAGCGATGAAGTTAACGATGAATAGAATGATGATACGACCCAAACCAATTGCCTGATCAGCATAAAATCGGCGGATAGCATCCACATCAGAAGTGCAGCGCTGGATAAGATCACCCGTGTCGGTCTTGGCGTGATAGGCGAAAGTGAGATTCTGGATATGGTCATATAAATAATCGCGCAGCCGTTGGATGGTTCCTTCAGCAGTTTTAGCTGCATCCTTTTGGCTTAAGAAAGTGGCCAACCCTTGAACAAGGAAAAGTAGTACAAAACCAATGGCAATAACACCAATACCAAAACCAGAGGTTTGAGCAAGCAAGAAGTTATCTACAAAGTACTGCAAGAGCAAATAGGTTCCTGATTTTGCTAAAGCAGAGATGGTCTGGTAGAACATGGCACCAATATACTGAGATTGATAGCCACTCATCAGCATCCAGAGACCACGCATGCGCTTTTCAGAAAGGATCTTTTTCAGATCTAAATTATTGTTCAAAATCTTCATAGAAAACTTCCTTGGTGAAAAATGCTATTTAAATACGATTGAATTATAAGTGAAGTTGTCAAGACGTAGTGCCTCATTAGAAAAGATTACTTTGGAGGTAACGATGACTCAGATAGAGAAGTTACTTTGATAGTTCCCATAGTTTATCTACTTTACGATCAATCGAGGTGCGTAAAGCAACCGGATTGAGT